>Ga0164295_10001422_pt1 | contig 19835 bp, 19 predicted proteins | sample GEODES006metaG_FD_111798 | JGI IMG/M metagenome (GOLD analysis project Ga0164295, IMG submission 111798) | Oligotrophic lake water microbial communities from Sparkling Lake, Wisconsin, USA - GEODES006 metaG | ecosystem: Environmental > Aquatic > Freshwater > Lake | place: USA: Sparkling Lake... | reverse complement strand
CCACGCGGCTTCAATCTGTTGGACCAATTCCTCTCCCAATGTCGGTAAGCTTCGAGCCATGCCGAAGACTGAAGCAGTGCCCCAAGGATTGGAAGTCTAAAACCTAGCGGATTTTGGTATTAGCCGGCACTTCAATTGAATCTAAATCCGCTGTTGGATTGCAGATGGGGTAAGCGGATGGATCAGGCGCGGGCACTGGCAGCGGAGGTTCGGCGAGATGGCTCTCGACCTGTTTCAGGTGCAACTCATTGATGATCAATCCACGCGTGGCGGTGGAAGTGCCTTTCCATGTCTCGCGCACTGGGAGTCCGTCCCGTTGTGCACGGGTGCGCGTACATCGTGCACAAGTGCCCGTACATCGTGCACGGCTGCCCGTACATCGTGCACGGCTGCCCGTACATCGTGCACGGGCAACTTTACATCGCGCACAAGCACCCGAACATGATGTACGGGCAACTTTACATCGTGCACAAGCACCCGAACATGATGTAAAAGTTGTTTTACATCGCGTAACAGTGGGCGTGCATGGCGCAGGGGAACACCGACATCGAGGCGGTCACTGACCCATTCTCCGTCAGGAAGGTCGCCAAGTTCCAACCCGCTTACCCCCCCCCGCGCGCATGGCAGCGCAGGCGAAGATGGTCGTAGTCCACCCAACCAACCCCGCACCCACTCCTAGGAGGCCAACGGTGACGTCCTCGTTTCCATGCAAAACAAGGTTGGGCTGAATGTCATTTCCCAGTATGATTGCATCGTGACCGCCATCGGCCAGCGCAGCGCAGTTGCCACCAGCGGCACCGCCTTCCCAGCCACCCCGTTGCGGGATTTGAAGCGGAGGTATTTGAGGGCCGCGGACCATGGCATCGTTTTGCTGGACTTGAAGATGGTGGCCATGTGGCGGTACCGGGTGAGATATTTTACGGATGGCGCGGTCATCAGCAGCAAAATCTCCGCCAATGAAGCGTTTGCCGAGAAGCGAAAGGATGGCGCGCGGCGGATGAAGGGGAATAGCAAGTCCGCAGCCGGGATATTGTAGAACGTGAGGAACTTGAGGGTTCGAGTGTGATTCAGATCGCGGGGATCTAGGTCTCATTTCATTTGAATCAATGGGTTTTAATGGAAAAAAGCTGAAAACGTTAAAAAATAGGTTGCGAAGACCAAGCTGGCTAAATAGTTTCCCGCACCCGAGCGGGACATGGAGCGGTAGCTCAGTTGGTTAGAGCGCCAGCCTGTCACGTTGGAGGTCGCGGGTTCGAGTCCCGTCCGCTCCGCCATCCCTCGTTCGGTTAATGAACCCCGCCTGCAAAGGCGGGGTTTTTCATTTGGTGCTCAGGTACTTGATGCGCGGATCGTCGGATTCAGCGGCCACCTTTTTTCGCCCAAGAGTCACGCAATGCGACCGTGCGATTGAAGACGGGCTTGCTGCCGGGTTGGTGATCGGCGAGGTCGGCGATGAAGTAGCCGGTACGATCAAATTGGCATGAGAATCCTCGATCTGCCGTCGCAAGTGCGGGCTCGATTTTTCCTACCAGGGTCTTGAGTGAGTCTGGGTTGATGACGCTCAGGAAGCCGCCCTCGGCGGAGTCGGGGTCTTCCACGCTGAACAGGCGGTCATAAATCCGGATTTCAGCATCCACCCCAGTGGTTACATCCACCCAGTGGATCGCGGCCTTGCATTCGACTCCCTCGGGCGCATCGGCCCCCACGGTTCCTGGGAGGATTTCTGCACGAATGAGCGTAATGGTTCCGGCCTCATCTTTCTCGAAGCCGACGCAGCGGATGATGTGACCTCCCTTGAGCCGGACGTGGCGGTCGGGTCCGAGGCGATGGAATTTCTTCTCGGGGATTTCCATGAAGTCCTCACGCTCGATCCAGACCTCCGAGGAAATCGGGATGTCGCGGTTGCCGGCATCTGGGTTTTGCGGGTGGTTTGGGACGTCCACGATGGTCAGTGGTTCGGCTGCCCAGTTTTCAAGAACCACCTTCACGGGATCGAGTACCGCCATGCGGCGTGGTGCAGATTGGTTGAGGAAATCTCGCACATCGAACTCTAGCAAAGCGACATCGGTGGTGCCGCTGAATTTGGTGATGCCGACGCGTTTGCAGAAATGCACGACTGCCTCGGGCGGGTATCCGCGGCGGCGCAGGCCGGAAATCGTTGGAAGGCGCGGATCATCCCAGCCGTTGACATGGCCTTCTTGGACGAGTTGGAGCAGCTTGCGCTTACTCATCACCGTGTAGGTTAGATTCAAGCGGGCGAATTCGATTTGCCTTGGCTTGGATGGGACTGGGCAGTTTTCGATGAACCAATCATAAAGCGGACGGTGGTTCTCAAACTCCAGCGTGCAGAGCGAGTGGGTGATGTGTTCGAGCGCGTCTTCGAGGGGGTGGGCGAAATCGTAAAGCGGATAGATGTGCCAAGCGTCGCCGGTGTTGTGATGGTGTGCGTGCATGATCCGATAGAGCACGGGATCGCGCAGGTTCATGTTCGGTGATGCGAGGTCGATCCTCGCACGGAGCACGCACTCGCCCTCCTTGAACTCCCCAGCCTTCATCCGCGCAAACAGATCGAGGCTCTCTGCGGTCGGTCGGTCGCGAAAAGGCGATGGCGTACCAGGAGTTGTCAGATTTCCGCGATTTGTCCGCATTTCCTCGGCGGATTGTTGTTCGACATAGGCCTTGCCCTCACGGATCAGGTGGACGGCGCAGTCATAGAAAAAGCTAAAATAGTCGCTGGCGAAGTAGAGGTCGCTGTGCCAGTCGAAGCCGAGCCATTTCACGTCGGTCTTGATGCTCTCGACGTATTCGGTTTCTTCCTTTTCGGGATTCGTGTCGTCGAACCGGAGGTGGCACTTGGCGTTCAAGTTCGCATTTTCCAAGGCGATGCCGAAGTTCAGGCAGATCGACTTCGCGTGACCGATGTGCAGGTAGCCATTCGGTTCCGGTGGAAAGCGGGTGATGATGGATGTGTGTTTGCCGGTGGCGATGTCGTCGGCGATGATCTCGCGGATGAAGTCGAGTTTGGCGGGCGGCGGTGTGGAGTCGGACATTGGAAAATGGTGAGTTAGAATCCGTTAGGTTTGGCGGATGATGCTTTGGGATTCGGTGGGTCGATCGGTTGAAGGCGAGTGGCCTGAATGGCGGTGGCAGGTTAGCCGATTGTCCGCTATTTCGCCAATTCAATCAAAAGCGCTTGGTTTAGGCGGATGCCGGCCTCGAAGTTTTCGACCGGGAAATTTTCATTGGGCGCGTGGATTTGGGCATCGGAAAGGGCAAGGCCCAAGAGAAGTGTATCGACCCCGAGGATTTCGCGGAAGGTCTGGACGATGGGGATGCTGCCACCTTCGCGGATGAGGACGGGTTCCGCGTCGAACGAACTGCGCAGGGCAGCACGGGCGGCGAGGCCAAATTTTGAGTTCGGATCGGCGACGTAGGGTTTGCCGTCGTGCCCGATTTGGACCTCGATCGTCACGCCTGGCGGGCAGTGGCGTTCGAGGTGGCGTTGGACGTTTAGCAGGATTTCCTTGGGTTCTTGATCGGGCACGAGGCGGAAGGAAAGCTTGGCGAATGCCTCTGCGGGGAGCACGGTTTTCGATCCCTCGCCATGATACCCGCCACCGATGCCGTTGACTTCTGCGGTGGGGCGGGCCCAGGTGCGTTCCGCCGAGCTGTAGCCGGGTTCTCCAAACAGGCTGGGAGATCCGGTCACCGAGAGGTAATCGGTGTCGCTCGCGCCTGGGACGCTTGCCCACATTTCTCTCTCCCATGGTTCAAGCGGGCGGACTTGGTCGTAAAATCCATCGATGGCGACGCGGCCCTCGGCATCGTGGAGGCTGGCGACGATGCGAGCGATCGCTGTCGCAGGGTTTGCGACGACACCGCCAAACAGGCCGGAGTGAAGGTCGCCCTTTGGTCCGCGAAGGGTCACCTCGCAGCAGGCGATGCCTCGGAGGCCATAGCCTAGGGTCGGTACGCCCGGTGCGACCATGCCGGTGTCGGAAATTGCGATGACATCGCAGCGGAGTTCCTCGCGATGTTGTTGGAGGAAGGGGGCGAGATTTGGGCTGCCGATTTCCTCTTCGCCTTCAAACAGGAAGATGAGGTTCACCGGTAGTTCGCCTTGTTCGCGCAGGGTTTTTTCGACGCCGAGGATGTGTGCCATCATTTGGCCTTTGTTGTCGGTGGCGCCGCGGGCCCAGATCCGGCCATCGCGGATGACGGGCTCGAAAGGGGCGCTCGTCCACAAGGAAAGTGGATCGACGGGTTGCACGTCGTAGTGGCCGTAGATCAAGACCGTGCGGCGGCCGGGCAGGTGCTGATTTCTTGCGATGACGACTGGGTGCTTGGCTGTCTCGTGGAGTTCTGTCGTGAGACCGATGTCCGTGAGCTTGGTGATGAGCCAATCCGCGCAGGCTCGGACGTCGCTGGTGTGGCTCGAGTCGGTTGAGATGCTTGGAAAGCGCAGGAACGAAAAAAGATTTTCAAGATCGTAAGTCACGCACGGGATGCTGGCGGGTCGGATGCCCATCTCGCAAGGCGAAATCCTCGAGCACGGGCTTCTAGCAAAATAGGGGCGAACTTTCGAGGTGCGCGTTGATTTCCACCAGTTTGTCGATTGTGCGGCCCTGACAGCAACAATGGTGCCGAAATTGGGTGAGGGCTTGAGATCGAGAAGTGCAATGGACTCTGACTCAGCCGGCAGGCAGGTAGAGACGATTCTTGCTGATCCAATCTGCGACGGTGGGGGCGAGCCAAGGGTGGTTTTTTTCACCGCTGGCGATGGCCTCACGGATCTGGGTGGCGGATGCTGGGTGCTCGCCATGAATCACGTGAAGGCTGAAGCCCTCTCGCGGGTGAGGGTCGCGGTCACGTGCGAGGACGATGAATTCGAGCTTTGCAGCGAGCCGTTCGGGGTGCTTCCAGCGCGGGAGAGCTTCCCACTGGTCACAGCCCATCAGCCAAAACAAGCGTGCGTCAGGAAAACGTTCCGCCATCGCCTCGGCCGTCTGGTAGGAATAGGTTGGCGCGGCTTGCTGGAGTTCGAAGTCATCCACGACCGCCCACGGCACCTGTCTTGTGGCAAGGTGCAGCATCTCGCAGCGGTCCTCACCGCGGCTGGGTAAAGTGCCGAGCTTGTGCGGAGAAATTTGGCAGGGCAGAAAGCGGACCTCATCGAGATCCAGCGACTGGTTTGCGGCGGTTGCGAGTTGGAGGTGTCCGAGGTGGACGGGATCGAATGTCCCTCCGAAGAGGGCGATTTTTCTCGGTGCGCTCATGCCTGCGAGAGATTAAGACGGAATCTCCTTCAGGGCAAGCAACGGAAGGCCATCGATTGAATCCGTGTTGCGTCATTCCAATAAAACCCTTGGCAAGGTCGATGGGCCAGCTACCATTAACTGGATTGCTTCCACTCTAACCAAAAATTCGAAAGCTATGATCCGTTTGCTATCTGCAATCGCGCTGTGCGCAATTTCACCACTCGCATTTGCGGTACAGATTGACTCTTTGTTATCAAGCAAGAACCTGTGGGAATATAAGCCCGCTGAGTTTTTTGAGGTTGCCACGAAACTTGGCTACGAATGGACATCTAATGCTCAAGATTCGATGCGAGTCGCTGGAATGGGAACCACCGCTTATGGTCTTCCCGTCGTTGAGAGTCTTTGCCGATTCAAGGAAGGGAAACTCACAGAAATTTTGATCATGTTCTACGCTCGAGGTGATGCTGGGGATTTGGCGAAGGAAAAGTTCGATCGTCTGGTTCGCGTTTCGGCGGAAGCGGTGAATCAGGCAACCGCTACGAAATTTACCCCGAGGGGCAAAGATCCCAACAATGCGGTGAAGGCCGATGGTTTGATTTGGCAGACTGAAAAGGCGCACTATCTCCTCGAGTTCAGTTTCACCAAGGAAGTGAAGAGTCGTGGTATTCCGTTTCGTGCAGAATTTGTGAGGCTTGAAATCACGCCTCCTGTTAAAAGTGGCGGTCAATTCGCATTGATCAAGAGTGCTCCACCTTCGAAGTTTTCTGGCGCTTCACACATCAAGCGGGATCTTGCCACTGGCGACGTTTGGCTTGGTGATGTCCCAATGGTGGATCAGGGGCAAAAAGGGTATTGCGTCGTCGCGGCTACGGAGCGAGTCATGCGCTACTATGGAATAGCCGTAGACCAGCAGGAGTTGGCGCAAGCTGCAAATAGCTCGGCTGATGGTGGTACGAGCGGCGACGCGATGCTCAGCGCCCTTAAAAAACTTAGCAACCGCCTGAAGGTACGCGTTCGTGAAGTCGAAAAATTCGACATTAAACAGATCTTAGGCCTTATCACGGAGTACAATCGAGCCGCCAAACGCGTTGGCACCGCTCTCGTTCCTGATCAAGGCGGAGTGATCGATGTAAACGATGTCTATCGTTCAATGGATGTGGATGTCCTTCGTGATGTGCGTAACAAGAACAAGTCTGACCTCAACCGCTTTTTGCGTGATGTAGTAAGCTATGTCGACAAGGGAAATCCATTGCTGTGGATGGTGATGCTTGGCAAGGTGCCAGAACCCGAAATTCCACAAAATGCGGGTGGGCACATGCGTCTAATTATCGGCTACAACTCCAAGACTAACGAAGTTCTTTTTTCGGATTCGTGGGGGGCCGGCCACGAACTCAAGCACATGTCTGCTTCTGATGCATGGACAATTACCAACGGCACGATCTGCATTGAACCGTATTAACGCTGCTCACAGACGCGGAATGAATTTTCTAACATTGAATTTGAAGATGTATTATAACACGATGGGGAACTACTCTTTAGCAAAATGCCGAAGCAGCACAGAAAAGAGAGTTGCCGATTCATCTGCTATCACGTTTTTGCGGAGCCTGAGGGATTTGATGAAAGGGATCGTGATGTAGGATCACTCGTCGGTGATTGAAGCTCTGCGGGACCAGAATTTTCTCAAGAGCAGCCAGCTGGTGGTGAGGATGACAGCGGCTGTGGCGATCCATTTCCATGGAATTGGGATTGAGGCCTTGAAATGATGAATGATGGGTTTCTGCAAGGCCTGCGAGAGTGAGTAACTCCAAACCAGCGTGCGACCCGCATTGGAGACGTGAGTTGCGTTGGTCTCGCTGACACCAACGGGCAGGTGCATGATGTAGGTGAGATTCCGCCCTCGGACTTGCGAGGATGGCAGAAATATTGCCCCGGGAAGTGCCTTGTTCGGATAGATCGTTCGGGAGAAATCGAGCCCCCATCCACTGCGTTGAACGTCGATCCGGCCGATCAAGCTGCTGGCAGTCGGGGGGAGTTTTTCGAATGATTTTCTAATCGATGGATTGAGGAGGTCCAGCGCTGATTCGAAGGAGCCCTGAAAGCGGATGGTGAGCCGTTCGGCATCGGATGTGATATCGCAGCGAGAGCAATGGATCTGGTGGGTACGATCTAGAAATGAGTCAATCATTTGGTGGATGCCCGCCTCGCCACCTTGAAGTTTAGCCGCGCTGGCTGGAATAGTGTAGGCGAGATCCATCCGGCCGCTGCCATCTGGGTTTAGCCAAATCTCTTCATGTACATCGATGCACGAAACGAGTGTAGATGTTAGGATGGCGGCGACAACCAGCTGGATGTGGCGCTTGACTGACATCTTAGATCGCAGGCAGGTCGCATTTCCCGACTTTTTGGCCGACTTCAGCGATGGCTGGTAGGTCGTGGAAAAGTCCGGTTAGGTCAGGCAGGTCTGCGGCCGATTGGGCACGCTGAGACGCAATGATTTCGCCACGATGGAATAGGAAAGCGCCAGGCATTTGCAGGCCGTCGCCCGCGAGGTGACCTACGCCACAGCCCTTAAAAATTGCGATCGCACCGCGCCACCAAACGTGTAGGCCGAACAACTCAAGGAAACCGCCCTTGCCGAGGCCGAATGCTCGATAGAGTTCGCAGCGTGGATCGGCGATGCGGATCACGCCGCTGCGTTGCCCGAGGTAGTGAGATTCCTTACCGCTCTGCAGCATGTGCACCAGGACGAGATCCGCACCGTATTGATTTGCCTCTCTCTGGATGGCTTCGAGGTTCCGAAGGATTTGTCGGGTAAAGGTGCAACCGAAGTGACGCAAGAAAACCAAGGCGAGTGGCCTGTCATTGCAGGCCTCCGCGAGCGTTTTTCCGTTCGAGAGCGTGTACTCCATGCCTGCTTCAGCGAGGCTCAAGGGTTCTGAACGGGTTGGAGGAATTCCTGCATAGGCTTGAATGCAGGCCCAGAGGATTGCGGCAAAGGGAAACCACCAGATGAGGTCATCCGCGATCAGGATCCATAAAGCACGTTGGGCGATGTCTCCTTGGATCAAGGCAGTGCCGAGTCCGATGGTGCCCAAGGTGAATTTTAAAAATCCTGCGAGAATGATGGGCCAGTGTGGTACTGGGTTAACCGATGTTAGGATCATTCCTCCGCCGAGAAGTGTCGTGATGAGGCCAATGCCCTGCCAGGGTAGGTGTTGGTTTGGTATTACCAATCCTAGCCAACTGAACCATTGGTCAGGCCATGCCATCGCCCAAATACCAAATACGATGTGATACAATCCGGCGGATAAAAGGGTCAAATTCATCCACCGCGGGGTCCTGCACCGGTTGGAATCACAGCAAAATGTCATGGCAGAGGGTAGCTTGTCATCGAGTCCGCGCAAGGTGCGTCGTCACGAATGCTTTAAGCGGGCGATGAATTCGATGAAAAACTGAGTGCCTTGCGTGAGCGCAGCGATGTCGATGAATTCATCGATCGTGTGAGCTTGGTCGATCGAGCCGGGGCCGATGCAGATGCTTGGGATTCCACCGTTTGAGAGGTGGGCGGCATCGGAGAACCATGGAGCGCCATCGAGCTTTGTCGTTGGGTTTGTCTCTAAAAGAGCGCGGATCATTGGGTGATCGGCTGCGGTGTCCATCGGAGGGTTTTCGTGGGCGTTGAGGATTTCGAGGGGGAGGTCGAAGGCGGCGATCGTCTCGGTTAGGAGCTTGAGTGCGCCACCGCTTGCTGCGAGGGCTGGGGTAATGCGAATGTCGATTTCTGCCTCGGCGAGGTCAGGCACGATGTTTGGTCGAGCGCCGCCGCGGATCAGCCCGATATTCATCGTCGAGTGGCCGAGCACGGGGTGGGTGAACGATGCGAGCTGGCGGCCGAGGTGATGGTCGAGTTGGTCGAGTGCTCGGGTCAGCTTGAGAATTGCGTTTTCACCGCGTTCGGGTTGTGAACTGTGGGCGGCCTTTCCCGTGGCCCGCAGAGTTGCCCAGAGCGAGCCTTTGGTCACGTGGACGACTTGCATCGATGTTGGTTCGCCGACGAGTGCAAATGTGTATTTCTTGCCGTGGCGTTGAACGAAATCCTTGGAGCCCCATTGGCCGGATTCCTCGGCCATGAATGCTACAAAATCCACGGCCACTGGCAGGTTGGCGAGTGCATCGCGGTGCTCATGAAGTGCCCAGAGCATGGCAGCCATGGGTCCTTTGGTGTCCGATGCGCCGCGTCCGTGAATTTTTCCGTCGCGCATTTCACCGCTGAATGGCTCGATGATCATGCCGCTGACGCCAACGGTGTCGAGGTGAGGGCCTAACAAAATCCGTGGGCGACCATCGAGCGGAGCAAATCGGGCGATGAGGTTCGGGCGGCCGGGTTTGATTTCCTCTAGCACCACTTCTGCACCGATGGACTCAAGCCATCCCGTTAGAAAGATCGCGAGGTTTTCCTCGCCGGTTTGGTCGGTGCCCGGCGAGTTGTCTGGGTTCACCGACGGAATGCGAACGAGTTGTTGCAGGAGGGAAACCACATCTTGGCTCATGGCCCTGATACCATCAGCAAGTAGAGCTGAAAGCAAGGTCTTCGTGAGCGGCCCAGGGTTAGAGTGAGCGCTCTGGAAACTCTGTCTTCCAACGGGCCAAGGCCTCGCGGATCTCCGATGCTTGGCGGGTCGGGCTGAGTTCCCACGTAAGCGGGCAGTTGGGCGGGAAAAACCCAAGGATTTTCGCGTAGTCCAAGGTGCCGCTGAACGGGGTACGGTGGTCTCTGGCGGGCCACTCCACGTCATGGACGTGCCCGCCGATGAGATGCGGAGCGATGGTTTCTAGCCATTGGAAGTGGTCGAGCAGACCGAGGTTGTGTTTCAGTTGAACATGACCGAAGTCGTGCCAGTAGCCGACCGATGGGTGGTCGGCGAAGTGCGATTGGAGCACCATCATCTCACGCTCGGTTGGTACATCCTCGAAAATCGAGCGAGATTCGATCGCGAGTTTGACACCGACTTCAGCTGCCCGCTCCGTGATCGTGGTGAGTGCCTCCAGCGCTCGGTGAAAATACAGCGGCCCTATTTTTTCGCGTTTTTTCACGAAGGCGATTTTGCGTTTGATATAGTCCGGATGGTGTTGGTCGCCGTTGGCCACGAGCTTGGTGAGGGGAGTGGTCCAGTTCTTGCGGCTCAGTGGCACCGAGCCCATGTGGAGGACGAGGTAGTGGGCGTCAAACTCGGCGGCGATGTCCAGCGTTCGGAGTGTCATGTCCATCGCGCGTTGGCGCTCGAGCGGGCGATGGGACGTGTATTCATAGGCATCGGGGGCATCGATCATCACCTCGACAGGTGATGGGAAATAGTTGTGCACCCCTGCGCACTTGAACAAGCCACGGGCGTAAGCTTGGCGAATTCCCGGCAGTTTAGCGATGGTCATCCCGTGCGACAACTCGATGTTAGAAAAACCGAGGTCGACGATTTCCTCAATCATTTGCTCGCCGTCGGTGTGGCGGCTGTTGTTCCAGCATGATGAGAATGCGAGCATGAGAGGTGAGTGACTCCGGCGAGTCTATCAAATCAGACTGATGTTGCTAGCACTTGATTGCTAGTTTCGCCGTGAGGTCAGTGGATGAGAAAAAAGGCTCCCGGTGAGGAGAGCCTTTGAGTGATTCGCAGCGAGGCGGGTGGTTGATCGGTTAGCGGTCGAGGATCGAGTTCCAGTGTTCGACGTGATCCTTTTGTGATTCGAAGAGTGCGGTGGCATCGTCGTGGATGGTGATGCTGGTGATCTTGTCGCCCACGCCATTGAATTTGCAGCCACGTTCGCCGGTATTGTTTTTGCCGGTGATTTTTTCGACCACGTCGAGTCCGTTGGTGACTTGGCCGAAGACCGAGTGGCGGTTATCGAGGAATGGGGTTGCGGTCGTGGTGATGAAAAACTGCGATCCATTTGTACCGGGGCCTGCGTTGGCCATCGAGAAAACCCCAGGCGCACGGTGGCGGAGGTCGGGGTGAAATTCGTCGGCAAACTTGTAGCCCGGGCCGCCGCGACCGGATTCAGTTGGATCACCGCCTTGCAGCATGAAGCCCTCGATGACCCGGTGGAAGGCGATATTGTTGTAATACCCTCGGCGGGCGAGGTTGAGGAAATTCGCACAGGTGAGCGGGGCCTTGGACGCGTAGAACGTGGCATCGATGTCGCCAGCGGTCGTGTGAAGGGTGATTTTGATGTCGGACATTCTTTTCAAGTAGCACCGGATCTGAGTTTTGGCAACCCATACAGATGGCCGACTGAAGGATCGCCGGGTTCGAGCGCCCAATCAGACCTTGAACAAGCCCCCGCGTTTGCCGCCGAGGATTGCGGCTCCCATGATCGCAACGGATAGGAAAACCATCGCCCATACGCCGAGCGCTGCCGCGAGTTCCGTGCCATTGCCAAGGGTGCTGAGCAGGGTGTAGATTGCCTTGGTGATCGGGTAGTGCTGCGCTTGTTGGGCGAGGATTAGGCTATCGCTAACTTCTAACATCGCGAAGGCAAAGGCGAGGATCGAGCCGGCGGCGAGATTGGCCCCGATGAGTGGAATGGACACCCGGCGCAGCGTTCGGAACGAGGTGGCACCGAGAGATTTCGCAGCTTCCTCTAGGGTCGGATTGCTTTGTTGGAGGCCAGCGACCGCCGATCGGACAATGTAAGGCATTCGCCGAAATGCGTAGGCAACCACGATCAAGAGGAATGGGCTACCGTCTGCGCCCACGAGGAAATGGAAAGCCTTCCCTTCCTGCGACAGCGCGAGGTAGCCGAAGGCCATCACCAATCCGGGCACGGCGAGTGGCAACATCACCACCGAGTCGAGGAGCCCTCGCGATTTTAAATCCGAGCGGACCACGACCCACGCTACACACAATCCGATCACGAGTGCTAACAAGGTAGCGCAGCCAGCATACATCAAGCTGTTTTGGATCGATGGCACCACAAGGCTGTTTCCAAGCGCTTCGTGATAGTGCCGGAGTGTCAGTTCATCCGGCAAGACCGTGCCATACCAGCGGCCAGTGACGGAAAGTAGCAAGACGCCGAGGTGAGGAATGGCTGCAATTAGAAATACCGTCAGGAAAAACAAGCTGCAGCCGGCAGATTTCCAACCACCGATGCGCAGTGCTGCAGAGCGTCCTTTCGGTCGTGGCGCGGTGCCTAACGGAGACCGGCCCATGACCAACTTCGAAAGCGCAAATACTCCCGCAGCCACGACCAACAAGATCGCTGTTAGTGCGTAAGGGATTGGGTTTTTATCCAGTCCTTTCAGACCGTCGAAAATTTGCACAGGAGCGATTCTCGCGAAGTCGAAGACTAGGGGGACGCCGAGTTCCGTGAATGCCCAGATGAAGACAATGGATGCCCCAGCAAAGACGCCGGGCATGGCGAGTGGCAGGGTGATTCGGAAAAAGCGTTTCCAAGGTGGGCAGCCGAGGTTTTCCGCTGCCTGTTCCATCGCGGGATCGAGGTTCGCCAGAGCGGCGGCGATGTTCATGTAGAGGATTGGATAGAGATGCAGGGCATTCATGAGGACCATGCCTGTGAAGCGACCATTCGCCAACCAATCATAAGGATGCATTGAGCTCATCATGCCGAGGTCGATGAGCAGTGAGTTGAATGCGCCGTTGACTCCGAGCATTTGTTTGACGCCGACTGCACCGACGAAAGGCGGCAGGATCATGGGTGCGAGTACGAGAACACCGAGCGCGGGCTTGGCAAAAAAGTCATAGCGGTGGCCGATCAAGGCCAAGGGAAAGGCGATTGCGAGTGTGGCGAGAGTGCTGCCGATTCCCACCAAGAAAGCATTCCAGAGGCCTTCCTGATAGATCGGGTTCCGGAAAACCGTGGCCACGAAGTCCAGGGTAAAAGTGCGTGAACCGTCTGCCCGTACACCTTCGAACGCTTGCTTCACGATCATCCCTGCGGGATAGATGAAAAACACCGCAAATAGGATACCTACGATGAGAGAAATGGTAATGGCGGTGCCGCGTTTCATGGGTGGGTGGCGCTTTGGGATTTCGCACGGGCGATGGCCTCAGCTTTGCGATAAGTGGCGCGGAACCATTCGCCGAGTTCCGTTGCACGGTCAGCTGCCTTCAGCGCATCTGGGCCATCAAGTACGGGGTCGCCTTTACCGGCTTTGTCATAGCTCACCCGCGAGACATCCGTAAAAACTGCCAGCGCATCAGCAGGCATCCCAGCGTTCCGAATCGCGTCCCAAGCAGACTTCAATTCATCGTGCGAATCGATGCACATGATTTTGACCAATTGGCGCAGGGTGTTGAATGAAGCTCCCGTGAGTTCGCGCTGATAGGTGAAATTTGCCGGGTCGTGGTAGGGATCGGCGAGAGGCATGGTCGAGTTCGCCAAGAGCCCTGCGGTGTAGGCGTCGCGGCGGATGGGGGTGCGGTGGAGCGCCCGAGCTTTCGGGCCGTTAGGCGTGCCGGGTTTGCCAAACCATAGCGTCTGAGCTTCGATGCTGAGGCAGAATTCGACGAAGGCTTGAGCAATTGCTTCGTGGGGCGCTCCCTTCAGGACTGCGATTGGATCGCCACTTAAGGTGGTGCCGCCCACGGGCGCGATCCAAACGACGCGTGACTCGCCAGAGGTTGATTTGAGCTCGTCAGCAAACGAGCGCCCGTAGAAATCGATGCACATGCCGGCCGCAGCATTTCCTTGCCCGATGTCTTGGGGGATCTTTGACGCGCTGTCGGTGAAGTAACGCGCATTGGCCGCCATTCGCTGGATCAGTTGAAGACCAGCCGCCCAACCGGCCTCCATCGCTTTTGCGCGGTCCGTGTTAGACCTCATTAGATTTCGCTGCATTTCCGACTGAACGAGCAACTCGAATGCTCGGGCCACCGAGCCGCTCTTGGTGGGGTCCGCAAGTGCGATTGCGCCCGCGTAGCGTGGATCACCCAAGTCATTCCATGTTTTGGGAAGGGGGATTTGCAGTCGTTTGAGAACGTCTGGGCTGTAGCAAATGCCGAATTGGGACATGCAGGTCCCGACCCAGACGTGGTCGGTGGGGTAGTAGCGCTCGCCGGTGAAGGTCTCGGGAATGACTCCATCGTTCGCGAACCACTCAGGGTGCGAACCGAAGACGCTAAGAGGAAGGAGCCTGCCTTTTTTTGCCTGACTCGCGAAGTCGGGCTCACCACCACCGAAGAATAAATCCACGCCGATTCCATTACGCTGAGTTTCGTCCGCAGCCTTGAAACTTGCATCTAATACCATGCGGATTTCCGAGGTGCCACCTGGCGTCCGCCAGTCGATGTAAAGGGAGCGGCCCGAATTTTTTTTCCAGTGTGCGGCAAAGGCCTCGCCGAATTCTCGACGGATCGATTCATTGTGGGGACTCAGAATCACGAGCGTGTCATCCGCCTTGTTTGCCGTGGTTGTGGCCGTCTGCCGGCGCAATGCGAAGGGCAGTGCGATGATGATCACCAGCAGTCCAAAAATGATCGATGCGCGCGTTCTCATCGAGTGGGCCGATTACGGTTTTAAAACGACCACATCCTCATGGCGGGCATGCAGGACGATTTTTGCGGCGCTGGGTTCGTGGATCAGGTGAGGATTCATCTCGACCACCTGCTGGCGGCCTGCTGCGGTCTCGACCCAGTATTGAATCCGCTGGCCGAGGTAACTGCGTTCGGCGATGGTGCCGGCGAGTGCATTGTCACCTTCGGTGTCTTGGAGCCGCCACGCCTCGGGGCGGATGGATAGTTGAACTGCCTCCTCGGCAACCGGTGACCAGTTTGAATCAGAGGTGCGACCTGTTAGGCGACCGGCGGCGGTTTCAACCACCACGTAGCCATCACTCATTCCGATGGCGTTCCCTGCGAGCAAGTTGGTCTCACCGATGAAGTGGGCAACATACGCGCTTTGTGGGGTGCGGTAAACTTGCTCTGGCGTGCCGATTTGGCCGATCTGACCACGCGTCAACACAGCCATGCGATCGGCCATTGCGAGTGCCTCTTCTTGGTCGTGGGTTACATAAATTCCCGTTAGGCCGTTCTCCTTTACGATGCGGCGGATTTCGCGGCGCATTTCCACGCGCAACTGAGCGTCGAGATTGGATAGAGGCTCATCGAGCAGTAGGCACTTTGGTCTTACGACCAGCGCGCGGGCGAGTGAGACCCGTTGTTGTTGACCGCCGGACATTTGGTCGATGGCGCGCTCGCCGAATCCGCTGAGTTGAACCATGTCGAGTGCTTCGGCGACGCGTTGTTTGATTTCCGGCCTTGGCACTTTCCGTTCTTCGAGGCCGAATGCGATGTTCTGGCCGACTGTTAGATGGGGCCAGAGTGCGTAGCTTTGGAAGACCATTGCTGCCTCGCGTTTGTGAGGGGGCAATTTCGTGACCTCGCGCTCGCCGAAATAAATCGAGCCACTGGTGGGAGTTTCGAGCCCGGCGATGCAGCGGAGCAGGGTGGTTTTCCCGCAACCCGAAGCTCCGAGAAGAAAGAATAACTCGCCGTGCTCGATCTCGAGAGAGATTCCATCAAGGGCGCGGGTGTCCCCGAAGGACTTAACGATTGATTGAGCTCGGATCGATTCCATAGGATTTGCTGGCCCATCGTTTCGTTTGGTAGCATGGAAGCAAGCCGGAAGCTGAGAAATCGCCGTATCATCGAGGATTTTCGAGTTTTTTTGAAGATTCGCTTGCAAAATAGAAGGCGACACCGTAACAACTGCCCCCCAACCAAACGATTGCTCGGATGGCGGAATTGGTAGACGCGCTAGACTAAGGATCTAGTAGGGTAACCTGTGGAGGTTCGAGTCCTCTTTCGAGCACTTTCCCCTGATAATCAATGGGGTGCGGCGGTAAAAATTGCCTCAATTGACATGTCCAACAGCGGCGTGAACGAGGTTGGCGACAAAATGGCGACAAATCGGGGGGAGGCCTCCCCCAAGGGGCGGAGCAGGAAAGCAGGCCCCTTCCATAAGGTCAAAGCTGGTCCCGACCTGGATGCTTGGTTGCGGTTGTCAGGCATTGTGGCAGTCACGCGCAAGCCGATGCTGCGATGCATCAAGGCGCTCTTCTCCCTCGCCAAGGCTCAGAACTACCTGCCCGATGAGAAGACCAATGCCGTCGAGCAGATGCAGCAAGTGCGCGTGAAATCCGAGGATACGGCGATCTTCACCCCCGAGGAAATGGCCAAGCTCCTGCACCATGCCCCGCCGTGTTGCCTCATTCAGAAGAACGCCGACGGAACGGTTTGCCCGAATTGGGATGTGATGGATGAACCTCTCGCGGCGGGACGGGGCGACGCAACGTTTCACCCCTCGATCCGGTGTGGGAAAAAGCGACTGAGGTTGCCGGTGATTGGCGAGCGGTCGCCGCGTGCGGAGAGGCCGCGACACTCGTCGCCGATTATCCACAAGCCCCAGACGAAGTGCTGTTGCCTAGCGGAAAACAGATTTGCGTGCTTCTGATAAGCGATCGGCTCGCCGTGGTGGCCGACGGCTCCGGTGGCGAGCCTGTTCCCGCGCTCCATCAAGGAGACGCCTGCGCCCTCGCGGCCGAAGAACGGCTTCTCCACCCAGTGCGAGACGCCCTGGGAACACAGCTCTTCCCGCGACAGATAAGTCGGTAGCAACAGCGGGTGGCCGGGATTGAGCTCCCATAAAATTGGCAGCAGGCCCTTGTTGGAGAGCATCATCTTCCACGCCGGTTCAATGAACCGGGACCGCTCCTGACCGATCTCGGCGAAGAATGGCTCCTCGATCATCCACTCCCACGGATAGAGTTTGAAAAGCTTCTCAACGGGTTGTTCGTTGGGGCCGGTAAAATAGCCGCCTTCGGCAAATCCGATCTCCTGCATGTCCATCAGCTCAACCGATTTCCCCGCCTGCTCAGCCGTCTCCGCGAGGTAGGCGATGGTCTGGCGGTCTTCGAGATTTTCCCATGCGCAGGCGAAATGCACCGTGGCTTCTGGGATCGATTTCCAGCGTGCGACGAGCGCCTCATGGATCGAATTGAGCTGGTCGCTCTCCGGGAAAACCGTTTCCAGCCACTGCCACTGAATGACCGCCGCTTCTAGCAGAGAGGTCGGCGTGTCGGCGTTGTATTCGAGAAGCTTCGGCGGGCCCGTGCCATCCCAAGCGAGGTCGAAGCGGCCGTAGAGTGAGAAATCCGCAACCATCCACGAGGTCTGCACCAGCCCTGCAACTGTGTCCGGAATGGCGAGGCGGTCCCACCAACCGCGTCTGACGATTTGCTCGCAGGCTTCCAGGCAAAGCGCGTGTAACTCGCTGGCGGCGTCCTCTAGGGTTTCCGCCGCTTTCAAGGTGAGCACGAGATGCTCGTTCTCGGTCCAATACGATTCGCCGCCCGCGCCGTGCCAGATCAAGCCGGACTCCTCGACGCGTTCTTTCCAATCTGCGCGCGGGGCGTTTGTTTCGAGACGAATGCTGGATTTCATCGGCTAGAAATCAGCTCCCCAAGGATGAGCGGCCGCTGCTGCGTGAAGAGGACGAGCCGAAACCGCCGCGCACCGATTGGCCGGCCTTGACGGGAGCTCCGGTGGCGCGGCTCTGCTCGACCATCCGCTGATAGCCGGGATTCGCGGCGGCGTAGCGGCTCACCGCGCCGCGCTGGTCCTCCACGCCGCGCTGCCAGTTTCCGGCCTGCCCGCCGGCCTGGTGGAATCCGTTGCCGGGCGAGAACATGCCGCGGTTACCAGCGAGCAGCCAATACATCATCAGGGCGTTGCCCATCCCGAAGCCGCCGCCGTGGGGTTGTCCGCCCGACGAGTTGGACGCGGTTTTTTGTTCCTCTTCCAAGGCTTTCTCGACTTGCTTCAAGGCGTCCGGAGTCGGTCGGCTCGCGGTCACGTATTCCGGGATATTCTCGTCCTGCCATGCGCCGTTGATGAAATAGCGGCCTTCTTTGGCAAAGCCGTAGGGATGCTCGTAGAAATTCTGTGCAGTCGCGTGATAGTAACCGACGCGTGGAATGTGGAAATTATGTGAGACCTCGCCGTTGACGAGCTTGGATTTCTCGGTGTCCAGTTTCTCGATCTGCGACTGCGTCTCGGCGATTTGCACGTCCTCCTCGTTCATGACGTGGCGCACCCCGCGGTCGCAACTGCTGAGAGTGCCTGCAAGAATGCAAGCGGTGGACCAGCGAAGAATACCGCCGGGGCGGAGAGTGGTGAGAAAACTGCGTTTTTTCATAAAAGAAACCGCAGGCTAAGGCGGTCTTTCGGAAGCGTCAACTTGATCGCGATTCCAAAAATTCGATTTTTTTCAAGCCGCCGTTTCAACGCTAGGAATGGAATCTCAGCCACTGCCGTAGCCACGGTGCCGCTCTCGCTCGCGGGTGCGCTGCTTTCGTTGCATTGGATGGATCAAACGCTCAATGTGTTTAGCCAAATCGGCATCATCATGTTGATCGGGATCGTCACTCACAATGGCATTCTGATTGTCGACTTCGCCAACCAACAACGCGACGCCGGACTTTCGAAAATCGATGCGGTGCTGGAGGCTTCGATCAGCCGGATTCATCAAATTCTGATGACGAACCTCTCAACGATCCTCGGCATCTTGCCCATTGCGCTCTCATGAGGTGCAGCGGGTTCTTCGCGTCAATCGCTCGGCATTGCCGTCGCCGGTGGTCTTTTAGTGCCGGGTTTCCTGACTTTGTTTGCCGTGCCTGCTGTCGATGCGCTCTTCAGCAGCAAGCATTGACAGGTAGAAAAAATCGAAGCGTAACGCGTTCCGACCTAAGTTGGTATTATGACGCTTTTTTGCCGTATTTTTCTTTGAGGAAAGTGAATACGATAGGCAACAGCGAGAAACCAATGATGCCGAAAACTACCAGTTCGAAGTTATCCTTAATCACCTGAATCTGACCGAAGAAATACCCCAACGGTATCAGTGAGCCAACCCAGAGAATGGCACCGGACACGTTGAAGCCCATGAACTTGCGGACATCCATCCGACCCATGCCTGCGACAAAGGGGGCGAAGGTGCGCACGATCGGGACAAAGCGCGCGATGATAATGGTCTTGCCGCCGTATTTTTCGAAAAAGGCGTGCGTCTGCTCGATGTGTTTGGCTTTTACGATGCGAGGAAACGTTCGCATCATCCACTGCCCTGCCAGCCTGCCGATCCAATAGTTGACGATGTCGCCTAAGATCGCAGCAACCAGCATGAGAAGACCACAATACCACAAGTTCAGCGGCACTGTATGAGAGACGGCGCCGACCGCGAAAAGCAGCGAGTCACCGGGCAGGAAAGGTGTCACGACCAAACCAGTTTCGCAGAAAATGATCGCGAACAATATCGCGTAAATCCAACCGCCATAGAGAGTGACGAGCTCTGCTAGTTTGACATCGAGGTGCAAAAAGTAGTCAAGAATATCCTTCACGGGCCGTAGCATCGTTAGGAACGAAAAAAGTGCAAGACCGGAACGATGAAGTTTGAGGCGGACCCCGAAATTCGGGCCAGGGGCTAAGCTATGATTGTGGTGGTCGGGCGCGGGTCTTGAACCCAACCTAAACCACACAAAATGAAAGCAAAACGAAGAAGACACGAACCCGAATT
>Ga0164295_10001421_pt1 | contig 19838 bp, 13 predicted proteins | sample GEODES006metaG_FD_111798 | JGI IMG/M metagenome (GOLD analysis project Ga0164295, IMG submission 111798) | Oligotrophic lake water microbial communities from Sparkling Lake, Wisconsin, USA - GEODES006 metaG | ecosystem: Environmental > Aquatic > Freshwater > Lake | place: USA: Sparkling Lake... | reverse complement strand
TTCTGGACGAGCAGTTGGATTCCGGCCTTCGGTTTCTGCACAACACCCGACGAGATGGCCTCGGGATCAGGATGCCCTTCCGGGAGCTTGAACTCGCAGTCGCGCACGAGAATCGCAAGCATGACGGTCGCTTCGATCATTGCGAAGCGCTGACCGACACAGTTGCGCTGCCCACCGCTGAAAGCAAGCGTGCGCAAAAGTGACGTGCCGCTCCTCTTGCCTTCTGAAGTCAGCGGCATCTCGCTGCCATCCGCGCCGTCTCCGCCGTCGCCGCACGGCAGATCCAGGAAGCGCGCAGGCCGGAATTCGTTCGCATCGTCTCCCCAGTTCATGGGCGAGCGCTGAATCCACCAGATTGGCACCCAAGCCATCGTCCCCGCCGGGAAAAGGTGGCCGTCAAGGTCGAGCGCTGACTCGAGTGTGCGGACTGTAACGGGCGCTGGAGGGTAGAGCCGCAGAGCCTCACTTATAACTGCCTGGCAGCGCTTCAGCGCCGCCACTGACTCATACGTGATGCTTCCGTCCTTGCCGAGGACGCTGGCGATCTCAACGGCACATGCTCTCTGCTCCGCAGGATGCCTTGCGAGCAAGTAGAGAGTATAAGATAGCGCGATGCTCGTCGTATCGAAGCCGCCAAAAAGGAATGTCAGTAGGTTATCTGAAAGTGCCTGTGCGCTGAGTGTCGACGCCTCCTTGGACTCCAACATGTACTTGAGCAGGTCGTTGTACTTGCTGCTACTCGTTGTGGCGCCATCTTTTGAGCGCGCCGCAACGATCGCGTCTATGGTTGAACGGAGAACCGTGACCTCCTTCCAGAATCGCCGGTTTGACGGGGTGGGCAGCCAAGTGAAGATCGACGAGAGTGAGAGCGGTGAAACGAACTGCCGCCGCGTCGTTTCATCGAGCAGATACTCAAATGCGGAGGCGACAGGGTGTGCCCCATCACGCACAGTGTTGAATGCGAAACCAAAAGCAGTTAAGCCGATCGTGTCGAGAGTCGCCAGCTTGAGCGCCTGGAATATGTCAATTCTCTCACCGCCCTCGCCCTTGAGGATGAGGAGATCCGCAAAGGCGTTGGACACGGTGACCATGTCCGGCACCATGCCTTCCAGGGACTGCCAGTGGAAACTCTTGGTCATCATGCGACGGTGCAGCTTCCACTCTTCATGCATTAACTGCACCAGCGCCTTCGGACCTAGGAAATTGTTCATGTGCTTCTGTAGCATCGGGATCTGAGCTCGAAAATTGGATGCGAGAAGTACCTTGCGAACGTGCTCAGCCTTCAGCACCGAGATGCAGTTGGTCCCCATGAGCTTGAATGTGACAATGCCTGACTCGTCCGCCTCATTCACAGACAGAAGGCGCGTGCCTTCAATCGCGTCTCCTAAAAGATGTGCCACGCCAAAGAAGGGAACGTGCAGATGTGCCGGAAAGGGCAACCCCTTCACGAATGGCAGGGTCGTCGATTTTAGGCGTCGAATAATGGAGATGAGTGCACCAGTGAGGAGCACGAGTGCAAGCGCGGCGAGCACAGTCGTGAATGTCCACTCGACATCGGGAGGCGGTGCAGGCGTTGGAGGAGGCAGCGGACGCTTCATGAAATTCAACATGTTGAGTGCGGCGGCGACCTCGTCCTCGAACCCGAGAGGAAGTTCTGGAACTTTCCGAGCACTGTGGCACGTTGTCAGTCAAGTTAAGTCATCGCCGAAGCGTTTTACTGCCGTCACGGCGCAGATCCCCTGCAGAAATTTCCGCCCAAAAAGGCGCTTCCTTTATGGATCGATTTGTCATGCAACCTCCACTTCCAGCGCTGCGTGGGTTGATGAGCGACAACGACAATTTATTGAACACGATCGCGACCATCCTCTTCATCTTCACCAGCTTATGCTTATTACAAATCCTACTTTGGCGGAGCACACACTTCCTCAGCTGGCTGCACTACTCACGCATTGGCCAGTGGCTGAGGGCCTTGACGCCATGGAAACAGACGTTCCGCGAGAACTTTCGGCAGCGCGTCTACCGAAATTATGGGCGTGCTGTGGCACGCTTCCCATATGCCGCGCTTGCAGGCGGAGTAGTCTTCGCCGTCACGCTCCTTGGCGGCTGTGTGCAGGCGTGGCTGCACCTCGAGGCCACCCCCGACTCTTACTCGCCGTGGACGTACCTCGACCCGCGCTCGGACGTCTCGCAGGCAATGCAGCGCTCGCGCGCCACCTTTGGTCCGCCGCCGAGCACGCTCGTCGCCCTCGCGTCCCCCTGCGACGGGCGCAGCGTGCTCGGGAGTGGCACGCTGAAGCCACTAGTGCGCCTCCACAACGGCCTCGTGAGCGCAGGCGGCGACGTCGTAAGCTACGCCGACGTGTGCGCGCGCGTCGGTACGGCCAAGGCGGCCTCGGGGCTCCTGAGGTGCTCCTTTGATTCCATTCTCGCTTTGGCCAACCCGGCTGCCGTGGACGAGACGGCGAGAATCGATGAAACGTCCCATCGATGGGTGCCTCCTCTCCTCCCCGGCGACCCCTGGCCGTTAAGCCAGGAGCAGATCGCGCGCTCGCCCTACGAGCCGCTGGTGCACGCCCTGCTCCGTGACGTGCATAACTCCCGAAGCTCGTTGCTGCCAGGCGTCCGGACCTCGCCCGGAGATGCGACCTCGGGACTGGCGGCGGAAGGCGGCGGCGGCGCGGAGGCCGTCACACCTGGTTCACAACTGTTCAAGTGGTGGGGCGAGGCTGCACGGCGTGTGCGTGACGGATCGGCAGCTGAGAAGGAGGCGAGCATCCGCGACGCACCGTCGCTGTCCTCCGCCGCCCTCGTCACCATGGGATCTCCGCTCGGCGCGGCGGCGGCTGACCTCCTTACCGGTCTGCGTGCGCCGACGCCGACGCACGGGGCGCCGCCGTTTGCGGCAGGAGCGATCGCGCGGTATCGATATCATGAGGATGGGAACGACGCGCCCACCTACGGTCGGCTGTGGATGAGCGCGGGCGGTCAGTTGCTGATCGGTCCGGAGGCCGCAAGGGTTCAAGCGAGCGCCACCGAGCGCATCGCTCAGGTGATGCCGACTCAGCTCGCGCGGGTGCTGCGACGCGGCACGAAGGCGGCGGCGCGATGGGAGGATGAGGCCCTCGCTATGCTCGAGAGGCACGCGCGCGACGTTCTCGCGCAGCGACGACGCGCCACCCGCGCGATGCAGGACGCGTGGAGCACCGTGCGGTCGCCGCGAGCGCAGCTATTGAGCGCGATCGCAGATGGCACCTCCGACGAGATCTCCATAAACGAGATCGCCGCCGCGGCGAACCCCTTCGACACGCTCGCGGCAGCAGGGGCGCTGGGCCCCGAGTGCTTCGACGTCGCTTGGGACTCGAACGCGGCGCGAGCGCGTGACATGCTATGGATGCGACTGCAACTGCTCTGCGGGCTCTTGCTCTGGCTGCCCCTCCTCCATGCAGCGACGATGCTCGCGCTGGGCGCGGTTGCGCCGCTGCTTCGGCGGCCGATCTTGCATGCTAGCGTGGTGCTCGGCTGCGCGGCACTCGCCTCCGTTGGCGGCATCAGTGCCGTCGGATGGGCTGCGAGCCTCGAGGCTGCGCCGCCTGACTTCCCCACAGACGCATACGAGTCAGAGGCGGCGGCCGGAGCGGCTGCAGCCGCCGCCGCCGCGTCGGCTTCGACGGCATCGCACAGCGCGACGAGCGACGCCTTTGGCGGCGTGCACGGATTCGTCCTCTTCTCGGCACTCGTCGTGCTGCCCGTGACGCTTGATGCGGCGCTTGTGCTCGCCTCCTGCCTCGAGGCAAGCTGGTGTGAGCACGCGGCCAACGTTGTCGAAGAGCGCTTTGCGCACGCGCTCGCGCAGGCGTGCCCTCGCCTGATGGTTGCTGCCACCACCGGTGCGGCCGTACCGCTCTGTGGCGCGCTAGCGGTGCACCTGCTGACCCCAATGCGGTTGGCAGCACCCGTGGTGCAGCTGGCAGTGGCGACGAGCGTGGCCGTGCTCTCCGCCCACGCCCTCGTCCTGAGTGTCTTCTGGTCTGGTCTGGTGCTCGAGCTGCGCGGCGAGGTGCGCATCCTCCTGCATCACAACCGGCGTGCTCCCGAGGTCGATGCGGCCATCTCGCTGCATGCGGGGCTCCGACGAAACCCGCAAGGCCTCGTGCTGGGCGCACTCACGCTGCTCGTCGCGCTCGTGGGCGCGCTCGCGCTCGAGGCTCGGCTGCCCACGACCATCGACGTGCGCGCTTCACTGCCCGATTTCGGTCAGGCTGCACGGTTCCACAGGCTCTTGAGCGCCGCTGACGTGGCGGCCGCGGGTGGCCTGCCGGAGCAGACGCTGTCGCGCCCTGTCCACATCGACCTGAGCTTGACGGGAACGCATGCGCTCGACTTCGTCGCTCCGGGGGTCTGCGATGCGCTCCTCCGCGTCCACACTACGCTGCGCCATTCGCCCCTCGTGCTCTCCATTGCTTCCTCGTGGGTGGAGCAGTTCGCAGCACTCGAGGGTGCGATTGCATGCGAGCACCTCACTGCCCGGGCGCCACCCTGATGACGTCTGATTGCCCCCCTCATCAGGTACGATTGCATGCGAGCACCTCACTGCCAGGGCGCAGCGCGGCGGCCTCGAGGAAATGCTCCTCCGGCAGCCGCACCTGAGTGATGAGCTTCGCCTCGCCACCACCACCACCGGCACTGCTACCTCCACCACGGGCACTGCTACCTCCACCACCGGCACTGCTACCTCCACCACCGGCTCCGCCACCACCGAGCGCACCCTCATCGTCGGTGCACGCGTGCGTCTGTTGCTGCGCCTGCCGCCTAGCACCAACGATGCCATCGAGGCGGTCGACGCCCTCAGCGCATCTCTCCAGCGCGCCCTCGCGCCTGCCCTCGCGCCACCGAGCACCACGCTCATTCTCGAAGGCGATACGATCGCGGCGCTCGAGCTCGCTCGCGAGATGCCCACCGCCTGCCGCGTGTGGGTCTTGGGCGCCGTCGTGGGCGCCTCCGCGCTGCTGCTCGTCCTCGTTGATCCGGTGGCCACGTGGATCGTGATCTCCACCAATCTGGCGAGCGGCTCGCTCTTGCTCGGCGTGCTCGCGCTCCTACCCCCCGCGATGAATGCCGCACAGCTCTCATGGGCCCTCGTAGCCGCCACGGCGCTCACACATGCCCCGGCCTTCATGGTCGCTGCCCTGGCCAGCCAGGAGCCGGTTGAGGAGGTACGGTTCAAGGGGACCGAAGGCTCCTCGAGCCTCGAGATCAGTGCTCTTGGCGTCCTCACCTCGCCGCTGCTCTTCTCTTTCGGGGTGAGTGTGCTCGGGATGCTGCCGCTCTGCGTGCTTGCGCCACTCGCGTCGCTCCGGTGTCTCACGGTCCTGATGCTTGCCGCCCTCAGCTTGGGCCTCGCCGCCGCCCTCATCGTCGTGCCCCTGCTGCACGCCCTCGTGCGCCGTCCGCCGCGGCCGCCGCCGCCGCCGCCGCCGCCCAAGTCTCGAGAGACGTCGGCCGACAGGCTCGGCGGGAACCGCAGCCTTCACAGCTCGGCGCCTTCACAGCTCGGCGGGGACCGGAGCCTGCTGACGGCCGACGCGCCACGGACTGTGTACGCGACGTTTGGCACCGAGACACAAGCTCGTAACCTCCGAGGCGGCGCAGGCGGCTCGTTGATGGCTGAGTGGGTCGAGCGGGGGAGCGTGTGCACGGCGCCCGGAGCGCAGGGTGTGGACATGGGTGTGGACTACTGGTCGGCAAAGTAAGCAATCGAGAATGGCGGCTTTAACAGATAGAGCGGAAAAGAAGGAAGCGTCGATTTTTTTAATGGAGTAAGGACGGTACGGTCTTTTTCGCATTCGGTACCGCGGCTGCTCGGACGTGCCCGAGTATGTGTAGGCGCTCGTCGCGGCGGTGCGGCGGGGTACGCGCGCCGCGCTCGGCGGGGTCGCGCTCGAGGCGGGCGGCGCGCTCCTCTCGGCCCGGCTGGCGGCGATCCTATCGACGCCCTCCCCGCCTCTCCTGACAGAACTCCTGCACACCTGCAACTAATCCGGGTCGAGCACGCGCTTGCGGAACTCGGTGATCGTGCCGTTCTCGCCGTTCCTCTTGACGTGCTCCAAGTAGTGGGAGAAGAGGTAGATGTCGTCGTGGCGGCGCGTCGTCGCGCCAACGTGAGTGACAACATATGGATTCACGAGCCTGAGCAGGTCAGTCTCCGTCGGCCCGCTCTTGTACTGCTCGATGATCTCGATCACCTCCTGGTGGTTCGCGATACGGAGATCAGACGGAGATCAGACGGGCCCGGGATAGGCCCGGGATGAGACGGGGATGCTTCGTCAATTGAATATGGAATGAAATCTCCGAGATCAGTGAGAGATGAGTGCGAGTTGCCCGTGTCGGTTACGTTCCGATGCCCTGCAGGCAATTGACGGCAATCATGAGCAATCATAAGCAATCAGAGGGCACCTGTCTGGAGAGGGCGCCCGAGTTGTCCGCGTCGTACAAGGAGAAGACGGCGGCGGCACGCACATCGAGCTCGGGGCTCTTGAGAGCCCGCAGCGCGACGCACAGCTCGTCAAAGATGAGCGCACCCTGCTTGCTCGTGGATTGCTTCCGTTGGATCGTATCTCGCACGAAGATCTTAAAGAGGGTGGCCGAGAAGTGGCGCTCCGCGGTTCCAAAAGCCATCTCGACGAAGATTGAGAACTGCATCTCATTCAGCGAGAGGGAATCTACGTCCCTTTGCCGTCGCTCTTCGGCCTCGAATTCTCGAATAAACTCATTCTGCTGCCACTCCGCATTATCCTTCGACTCCTTCGCACGAACATGCATGGGTAAATGCATTGGCTGCCCCTTGAGAGCATCTGGAGCGCCGACATGAGCGCCGGCTTGAGCGCCGGCTTGAGCGCCGACTGCGATCGACGCGTCGCCGATTGTGGAACTGCTGACAGTGACAGCGTCGCTGATGCCGTCAATAATGCCTGCCATGCCGCTGATCGCGCCGCCGATCCCACCTCCGTTGCGCAAGGCGTTCGTGCGCACGCCCCGCGGAGCCGCGACCGGGCCCGCCGCCGCCGCTTGGGTCGGGCGCGCCGCGCGCAAGAAGCAGTCCGCAAGCCTTGAGCGCTCAGCCGCACTAAAGCTGGGCAGCTTCGTGCTCTTCGTCCTGAAGAGCACGTCGTCGAGCTCGAGCAGCTTGGCAATGTGGTTGCGAGAGGCGATCACCTCCTCGGTGCGTTCGGCGGAGCTGTGCTTGTAATTGTGCTTGTACTCCAACGCGGCCTTGGCATCTCCGGACGCAAGCAGCATATTGTACACCATCGCCGTCGCCTCTGGCGTGTTGAGGTACTTGGCGGAGTCCTCCTTGTCCTGCTTTTCCTGTGCGAGCCGCTCGAGCTCGTTCATCCGGCGCCCCCATGCGATCGTCTGGTTGTGCCACACGACGAACTCCTCGAAATCGATTCGGTTGTCGTGGTTCGTGTCCGCTTTCTCAAAGCACTCCTCGAGCGTCTTTGCATCCAGATTCTTGGTGCAGCCATGCTGGCGGAGGACATCAGTCAGGAGGGGCCCGAGCTCCTTGAAGGTGATTGTGCCACTGCCATCGCGGTCGTACCGAGCAAATGATTCCATTGCGATCTCCCGCTTATCTTGCGCCTTTCTCACAAGCCGGTCGGTCTCCTCGTCCTTGAGCTTTGCCTTCTGCTTGATCTCGGCCTTCGCGGCCTTCCCACGCGCGGAAGATTGGATCTTCTTGGCGTGCTTGCCGTGCACCAGTGTCCGCAGCTCGTCTTCTGTGACCTCGGTATCGAACTCATCCAGCATCTGTGCAATCTGGAGCGCGGCCCTACGCAAACAAACGGGCGGAGTCAGCGATGGGATCACACAAGCCTGATTGCTGCTTGGCATTCACGCTGGTGCGACGTAGGAGCGCTTCACCTGCGACCGGCGGGATGATGGCGATTTGGAACCGCACCGCCGGTAAGAACGGTCTTGAAAAAATGTCAAAAATAGATTGCATGCGGGGTCAAAAAATGAAGTGCACGCGGGGTCAAGCGCGGCGCCGAAGTGGTTTTCAAACTCGTTGCGGACCTTTTGCCATTCACAGGCGCCCTGCAGGTGTGAGAGGTGAGCAGGGTGACGGCGACCATGAAACATGACGCCGCCCTCGACGAGATGTCGGTCTTCACGCTGCTCCTTGCCCAGAACCTGTTCTTGCAGTGTATCAAGGATGCGCGCCTCTTCTGGCCAGCTGCTTGGTCGCATCTGTTGATAACAGGTCCTCTCGCCGCCGCGATCTGCGTGTGCCACATCGCCGCGACCAATGCAGCAGTGGTCGGCCTCGCGCTGTCGGCGCTCGTCGTGCTCGGCACGCACGGCTCGCAGTCAAACCATGTCCTTCTTGAGGCGGCGGTGGTCATGGGCGTGATCCTCACCGCACCAATGCCGTTTGGCCGCACCTCAGCCACTACGGCTGACGACGAGCGGCGCGAATGGACGGCGCGGCTGGCGGCGTCTCTCCGAGCCGTCATGATCGTGCTGTACGGCGTGGCTGCCTTTGCCAAATTCAACGATGGTTGGTTCGATCCGCAGTACTCGTGCTCCGTGCTCATGGCCGCGTGTGCCCTTGGCGACCTGATGCCGCTGTCGCCGGCGCTGCTGCGTCTGATGCCTCTGATGGCGCTGGCCTTCGAGGTGAGCATGCCACTCGTGATCCTTGGAGCGGAACTGGCTGAGCTATACGGCCCATACGAGTCAGAGCGCCTGGCCCGGTGCGTACGCACCGTGCGCCGCGTGTGCGTGCTCCTAGGCTCCGTCTTTCACATAGTGATCGCGCTGCCGCCGCCGCCCGTGTCCGTCTATCCATTCTCGATGCTGATGGCACCCATCTTTGTAGGGCTGGTGCCGGCCGAGTGCGCCGCGGCCGCACGGGCAGCGGAGCACGCGCCGCGGCGTGTCAAAGCGGCCTCCCTGGCTTTGCTCGCGGTGCTCGTCGCGGCCGCGTGCCACGCAGCAAGTCAATCGGACCACTTTGAGTACCCGCCCTACTTCTCGTGGGAGCTCGGCAGCTTGTGGGTGGTGCTCGCATTCAGCGGGCTCTCGCTTGCCGCACTGCTCGCGCCCGCGGCGTCCGAGCACGTGGCGACCGTTCAGGGGCCCGTGACGGGCCCGACGGACCAGCGCGCTCCGTACGGCGTTCGGAGTACTCGGCTCCCTCATCGAGTGGGCAATCGAATGGGCGCGCGCCGCCGACTTCTCACACTGCTGCCGGCGGTGACGCTCCTCGCCGTCGGCGTCGCGCCGTACATTGGCATCCGCACGCACCCGGCGCTTGCGATGTTCTCCAACTTGCGCATCGAGGGCGGCGCATCCAATCATTGGCTCATGGGCCAAGGCGCCGTCCTGGGCGCGCGCGCGGCTGCGAAGAACGCGTCGTCTTCGTCTGCCGCTCCCGCACACGACGTGCTACTGTCGGGGTATGGGCCTGAGGTCGCGATCGAGATCGTCGAGACGGACCTACAGACGCTGCGCGACGTGCAGGTGAATCTCGCGCCGCTGCTGCCCGCGTCCACGCTCGCCACCCTGCGCCGCCTCGGCCTCGCCACCGAATTCTACATATCGCCGCCCGCGTGGGGCCACCCGCCCACGGAGCCGTTTCGGCCGTTTGCCATACCGCTCGTCGAGGTGCGCCTGCGCATCGCGCGCGCCGCGGCGCAGGGGCTCGACTTTTTTGTGAAATACCGGCGCGTGGGCGGCGACGGTCTTCCGCACCGGGCGGCCACGCGCGTCTACCGGCGGAGAAAGGGCAAGCGGACCGCAGGGAGCGACGCCGCGCTCGATGAGCCGGTACCAGCACTCCGCGCGGTCCTCCACCGCTACCGCACGTTTGATACGTCGTACGCGCCGTGCCGGCACTAGCACCGGGGCAATACATCACAAAAGGGCGTCATCAAACCGTTGAAAGTCGTCCTTTATGCTTTAAATTCTACGAAAGCATCGGATACCGATCAAGATACATCAAGAGCGCGAAGCACCGCGCTGTCCCTGCTGCTTCGTGATTCGTTCTCCCTTCTAGTTCTACCAACGCAAGATCGATGCAACATCTACGATACGTGTAGTAAATTTAAACCGACCTCTCTGAGCTCCACGAAACCTCACCTCCCACCTGCGCTGCAACTCCAACTGTCCCGTCCCTGCGCGGACGCGTCACAAAATGTATGCTTAGTCGAGTACATCGCTTTGTCTCTTTGGAGTCATGCAAGCACGTATCGGGCACGACTGCGACGGGCGATGACCAGTGAGGCCAGCACACTATCTTCCGGAATGCTTTCCAGCCTCACACATCCAATGGATGCCTCAATGGATGCCAGCACACTTCCACAGTCACGTCGCCCGTCACGAATCAGCGATCTGGGATGATCGCCTGGCTCGAGTGTGAAGATCTCTTCAACACAAAGCGAAGCGTCTTCTTGGCGATTTTTTCTCCGTCTCCTCCGCCTCCTCCGTCTCCTCCGTCTCCACCGAGTCTGACGCGGCGCGTGGGGAGTCGGTAGAGCAAGTCGGTGTCCAGCGCGGGCACGAGCGCGACAGGGGATGCGTCTTGCGCTACTGGTGCATGCGGCGTGGCCGCGGCAGCGTCCGTGGGCACGGCGGCGTCAGCGGGCGCGACGTCGAGCGCCCCGACCATGTGGCCGATACGACTCGTCCCGACCATGTGCCCGATGCGAGGAGGGGGCACCAAGCCAAGCTGCAGCATGGCATCGGCTTCCCACAGCGCGTCCTTGGCCCCCTTGGCTTGGTCCTCGAGCTCGCGATTCCGCTGCTTGAGCTCAGCGAGTTCGCCCAGCGCGTCCGCGAGCAGCGAGGCGAGCTCATCCTTTGCGCCCGGTGAGGAGAGGCGCAGGATGTCTCCGACCTGCATGCAATGAGGGAGGCGATTAGGGAGCTCATCAGGTGCAATCAAAGGCCATCAGAGAGGCTCAGGATGTCTCCGACCTGCATGCAATGAGGGAGGCGATTAGGGAGCTCATAAGAGGCCATCAGAGAGGCTCAGGATGTTTCCGACCTCGGGCATAGGCGGCGGTGCAGGGACGTTGATGCCGTCGCGCTCGGCCGCGCATTCGTCAAACGCCTCACAGAGCACGCGACGCATCGGGGAGTCGACGCACCTGATGAGGGAGACAATCAGTGGTTCATGATTGCTCATCAGAGCTCATCAGGGGCACTCAGCATCCGACGCATCGGGAGGTCGACGCACTCATCTCTGAAGCTCGCGTGCTCGATGCCGCCGTCGGTCGAGGACAGATTCTGAGAGAAGCACGCGCCAGGCGACTGGAAGCTCGCATTCGCCGTCGAGCGCATGAGCACCACCCTACGTTGCTGCGCGTCCGTCCCGCCATACATGCGCGCGTACTGGCCCTGGGCGCTAGAGGCGAAGCTCCAGTTGAGAGCCATCTGAGGGTCGTCGTTGCCGTACCGCCACTCCTCCTGACGCTCCTTGCGCATCTGCACGTGCCCCTCGAGGGACCACGACGCATGGCTCGCGTCGAGGAGCTCGCGGATCCCGATGAGGTATGGGTACCGGGAGACGCTGCGCGTGGTGGCCTCGATGATGCCCGGGACGGCGCGCAACGACTCGAGCCACACGCCGCCATTGCCATCGGCATCGAACGGGAGGCGCGCGATGGTGGTGTTGGTGACGGAGGTCATCACGCCGATCGTGTCGCTGAACCCGAGCGTCTCGTTCAGGATCGAGTTGTTGTTGGTCGCCTCGAGCACGCTGCGAATCGAGTGGCGGCGCACCTGCAAGATGATGCCCACGACCATGTTGCTCGACACCTGTCGTTTGAGCTCGGGCAGCTCGGGCGCCAACTGAGCACTGGACACTTTGTGAGCGGTGCGAGATGCCGCGCGAGATGCCGCGCGAGCTGCCATGCGAGTCGCCCAGGGCAATGTCGAACTTCCGGGATCGCCGGTGAAGCCCGCGGCGATGCTGCCAGGCAGCGCGAGACGAGCGTCCTCCGAGGTCGCGTTGTCGAGCACCACCACCTCGCCGGGGAGCTTGACGCTTGATTTCACGCCATCCTCAAAGGTGTCGACAGAGGTGCCAACAATGCCAGGCAGCTCGGACGTCGAGTTCACGGGCTGGGTGTCCTCGCCCTCATGGTCACGCCGAGCCCCCCCCTCTTCTGCAGGATTGGCAGCCTCGCCCTCATCGGGCCCGGGCGCGGCATCGGCGCCCTCGCTCTTTATCCAAATCTCGCCCTCGATCTCGTAGCTCGAGCTCCCGCTCGTGAGCACGCGCACCTGATGAGGGAAGCAATCAAGGGCACGCAGAGGTCATCAGAGGTCATCAGAGGTCATCAGTCAACCTCGCTCGTGAGCTCGCGCACCGAGTCGCCGGCCAGCCGCTCCACGTTCGCCGTGGTGCTCACGGCAACGCGCTCCGCCTTGACGACACGCCCGGTGCGCGTGAGGCCATCCGCGGCGTGCCAGAGCCTCAGCACCGGGTCGACGTACCATGTGCCGCTCGACTGGCTGCCCTGTGCGGGCGCGATGCGCACGTCGATCGTGTGCGGCAGGCCGTCGTCCATCACGCCGACAAAGGGCGTCAAGTCGAAGGTGAGAGGGGGTACGTTGAGCGAGTGCAAACCCGCGATCGGACGCCAGAGGACCGGGTTGATGCCTCCAGAGTAGATGACCGGGAAGGGAAAGGCCGCACCCGCGAAGATCCCGTCGACGAGCACCTCGACCTCGCGGTAGGCGCCTCCAGCGCACACGCCCTCACCGCCTAGCGCGTTCGGCACATTCGAGTACCAAAACTCCTCGCATCCGTGGGGCGAGACGTACACATCGAGCACGGCGCGCACGGCGGTGCGCTCCGAGATCGTCACCCTCGTGCTCATATTGGGGGCGCTCGTTGTCGCGATCGCGAGCCGCTCCCACGGCGTGATGGCCGCGTCGCTCGCGACCACGGTGCTCAGCACGAGCGGCACGATCGCGTCGGCGGGTGGCAGGTCCGCGAAAGCGGCAATCGACACGTCGACGCTCACCGACGCAGCTGGCGGGGCGATGGGGGCGGGCATGGCCTCCTCGTCGGCTTTGGCGCTGCTGAAACTGCCGTCCCGCAGCAGCGGCAGCGGCGAGGGCACGGGTGCGGACGGGTCGGGCGGCGGCGGCGCCGAGATGAACTTGAGCGACGAGCTCACCGAAATATTGCCCGTGTAGTTGGCATTGACGACGTTCGGAATGCTCATCTCCACGGTGGCAGCATGGAGGAAGAGCGCCTGGTAGTGATGGAGCGAGCGTGCTATGTGCCAGCGCACGGCGCGGCGCGCGCGCCCACTCTCATCGTACCCTGTTGGCTCGGGCGTCGTCGTGCGCAGAAGCTCGACGCCACCAAGCCAGAGGGCGCCCACGCGGTCATACTGGACGCCTGCGACCTCGCCAATAAACTCGAGCTGGACGCTCGTCCAGGGCGGAGGGCAGTCGGCGGGCGGCTCGTACCTCGCAATTTCGACCTGTCGCCAAGTGTTGAAGGTGACGTTGCCAAAAAGCGTCACACTGCAGGGCATGCCGAGTGCCAAACTTTCTAAGATAGAGGGCCCAGTGCTGATGGGACTGGCATAGTCCGGGAAAACGCTGAGCACCATGTAGCGCGGAAATCGTCCGACGCAGCGCTTTACAACGTCACTTAGGACGGAGGAGGCAACATGAGAATTTCGATGCCCTTATTAGGAAGACCTAAAAAAATCTAAAAGAAGATGAGAACTAATCAAGCAAATAAAACCGCGACACTGGGAAGAATTCGTGGACCGACACGGATTCACATGTGCGACAACAGCCCAAGAAGGCAATTTTCCCTAATTTGGGGCGAGAGGTCGCACAAAAAGGATGGTTGCGACCTCTCCAACCATGGTTGTGACCTCTTCTCGACCGTACGTCCCACGTCGGCTGTGGGCCTACTGGGAAGGGGACACCATACCGGAGATGGCGGCGGCGTGCCTCGCAACACTGCGGCGCACCAACCCAACCTGGAACCTAACCATCATGAGCCCCGATAATGTCGCAGCGCTCGGCCTCGATCCGCCGCCCGACTCCCCAGCGGGCATCGCCGACCCGTCCCAATTGCAGCACAATGCCGACTGGTACCGCGTGGAGGCGCTTGCTCGCTACGGCGGCGTGTACATGGACGCGTCTAATGTCAACCTACTGCCGCTCGAGACTTGGGTCAACGTGAGCAGCTCTGCCGTTCAGGGCTTCCAGCGCCCGATGGAGACGCGCTACACGAGCGAGGGCGCGATGAGCGAGGGCGTGCTGAGCGAGATGGAAAACTGGGCCATCGCCGCACCCGTTGATTCTAGATTCATGGCGCGATGGCGCGACCACTATGCGGAGGCGCTCGCCGAGGGCCTCGATGCCTATGTCGCACGCCAGAACAACATCACCATGGGAGCGCTCAAGGTCGCCGAAGGCTACCTAGCACAGCACGTCGGCTGGGTGCTCACGCGCAACGAGCTCTCCGAGCAGGAGGCACCCACGCACCTGGTCTCATCCACAGATGAGGGCCGTCCGTTCCACTTCATGATCGAACACGGGTGGGTCTCAGCCTGGGTTGCGTTTTACACGATGCAGACGCCTCGCGCTGCCTTTGGGAACAAGACGGCCTTCCTCAAGTTTCGCTCCGCCGAGCGCAGCTGCGTCTCGCCCCTCTGGACGTACTCGGCCTTTTGGTTCTGGCCGTTTGCGGACTCTGGCTCGCCTAGCCTGGCAGCCTCGTTACGGGCCGATCTTGAGGCCGAGCCGGAGCTGCTCGCTCGCGCGACCGGCGCGATGGACGCCAAGGCTGTCGGCTTCTTCCTCCTGCAGTGGTGGCTGCCGCTCCTCCTCCTCCTCATGCTGCTCGTTGCCCTGTGCTGGGGTGGCTGCTACTGCTTCTGCGCGCCGTGCCGCCAGTGCACGGACCGGCTGACGGGAGCCAGTTGTCCCAAGTCCCGCTGCTGCACGCCCCACTCCGAGGAGGAGACGCTTGGCCTGACGGACAAGAATACCGTCTCCAGCAAGGACGAGCTGAGCCGCGAGCAGAGCGGCCAAGCGTCCGAGCGCATGAGCGAGCGCCGAGTCCTTACCCAAGGGGCCTACGACACACAGATTCGTCATCCCGCGGGCCTACGTTCCCACAGACTCTAGCCGCTTTCCGGGATCACGACGGTGTTCGTCTGCCCCCCCCTCCGGTGTGTCTCACTTACTCTTATTGTCGAAACACAACGATCTACATGTGGTAACAACTTTCTCTGGAGTTACCACGCCGGCAGCCTCGGAAGAGGCGAGCGTTTCACACCTTTTTCACATTTCGACTGAGGCTGAAACTTAATATGGGTCGGCGCACTCGCGTCGCCGGGAAAGAGATCGACTTGGTCTCCGTTCAGGTAATTGAGCCCACACAATGGAGCGAAGTCACCAGCAGCAGCGGCAGCGGCATCAAGGTACACCACGAGCAGCCGCAAAACGACGATCTTGTGATCACCGCCTCAATTAAGATGAACCTGCTACTTCTCATCGGTAAGGTCGCCGCGTGCGTCATGATCCTCTCGCCCGTCATCGTTGCATCGCTCATCGACTCAGCTGTCGATGTTCTCGTGCAAGTTGCGCTCTTCTGGGCGAACAAGATCGCACGGCTTGAGGTGAATGCTGAGGTGGCGAGCATGTATCCGGCGGGACGAGGGCAGCTCGAGCCTGTGAGCATCGTCGTGTGTGCGGCACTTAAGTGCGCCGGAATGATAGCAGTCGCCATCGAGGCCTTGGGAGACTTGTACGCGGGCGATCCACAACACGGGCGCGACAAGCACGGGCTGCAGCATATCTGGCGGCGCCACTTTGAGGCAGTGTGTACGCTCGCGCTGCTCTCAGTGACCAAATTCTTCTTCTGCATCTGGTGCGAGCTCGTGGTGCGTGGGCGGCGCGGCACGAGCACCGAGACGATGCGCGCCGTCCTCGCCGACAACCAGAACGACGTCACGCTCTCAGCGGGCGCGCTGGTGGCTCTCATCGTGACGCAACTCTCATCCTCCCTGTGGTGGGTTGACGCAGCGGCGGCGCTGCTGCTCGCGGCCTTCATCGTGGTGCGCTGGGCGACGCAAGGGCGCGAGCAGGTGGAGCTGATCATCGGGCGTGCTGCGGATCCACGATTCCTCGAGATGGTGCGAGATATCGCCGAGACGCACGATCCGTCGACGACGCTAGACGTCGTGCGCGCTTACCATTTTGGGCCAAGATTCCTTGTGGAGCTCGAGATGATTATGGATGAGCACACGGAGCTGCGCGAGAGTCACGACTGTGGCATCCTGCTCCAGCACAAGATCGAGGCGCTCCCGCAGGTCGAAAGATGCTTCGTGCACATTGACTATCAGCCGCGCGAGGTGGACGACCACGACCTTCGCACGCCGGTGGCGAGGAAGGTGCACACATCGCACGAGCTCCGAGCCTCCGAGGAGCACAAGGACTCGAACGGTGCCTCCGCGTTGCTCTCGGCCACCTCGCTCACCTCCTTGCTCGCTTTTGACGAGGAGCGCCATCCCACGTGAGGGAGTGTCCATGTCCGTCCGGTGGGAAGCCGCGGCGCGGGCCCCCCGCCGCATTACTGACCACCCAAGCCAGCTTTAAACAGCGAGTTTTCAGAAATTTTCAAGCCCGGGCCGTTCACAGCCAATGACAATTTCGTCTCGAAGACGGAGCGAGAGTCTGTCTGCTACAAACGGCCTCTGCCTCGCGTGGTGTCGCTTACGTCCAACCCCCTCGCGATGCCGTCCTTGAACAAAGACGGCGTCGAGGACGGCGTGGACGACTTTGTCCAGGGCCGCCGCAGCGGCGTGCGCCTGACCGAGGAGCTGGTCCGGCGAAAGGCAGAGCACAACGACGGCATGCTCTCCACGCTCGAGGAGATCGCTCTGCACCAACTCGACATCGAGAAGATCGAGACGCTCAACAACTGCCGCTGCCTCAAGATCATTTACCTGCAGTCCAACCTCATCTCCAAGATCGAGGGCCTCTACAAGCTCAAGCACCTTGACTACCTCAACCTCGCACTCAACAACATCGAGCGCATTGAGGGCCTCGAGCGGTGCGAAGGCCTGTACAAGCTCGACCTGACGTGCAACTTCATCGACCTGGACGAGCTGCACTCGGTCGCCTCGCTCAAGGAGAACCTCGGCCTGCGTGACCTCTACCTCACGGGCAACCCATGCATGAGCCATTGGGAAAGCGGCTACCGCGACTACGTGATCGCGACGCTGCCGCAGATCGAGAAGCTCGACGGCACTGAGGTGACGCGCACGGAGCGTATCAAGGCGATGCAGCGGCTGCCCGAGCTCGAGCGCGAGCTCAAGCTGCTCGCGCCCATAGCCGCCGAGAGGAAGGCCGAGCAGCGCGCGCGCCAGCGAGAACGCGCGCGTCAGATCGCGTCCGGGGAGCTCGTGGTTGACAACCAGACGGTGGACGAGTGGTGCCCTGAGGTGCGCATCCGAGACGCGCGCGAGCTGCGCAAGATCGAGGAGGACAAGAACGCGTACCGGCGCAAGGCGCAGCGCGAGTGCTACCTCTTCCCGGACCAGCCCGCCCGGGAGCGGCGATTCTTCAAAGAGGACGGCACGCCCAACCAGATGAACACGGCCAAGTGGCCTTTCTCGATCGAGGAGGACGGCCAGGCCGTGTATGTGGATGTCGCGCTGCCCAAGTTCATGGACTCAGCGATGGTGCGGTCCACCTCCGCTGCGACCGCACGCACACATGCACGCACACGCACACATGCACGCGCACGTGAGGTCCTTGACGCGCGCCTGCCACGAGACAGCCACGCAGGAGGCCCTCGCCTCGGCCGCACGCGCGCCACACGCCGCCACACGGCTCTGCGCGCGCGCTCGAGGGACGCACCACTGGGTGCGGGGCAGTGATCGAAGAACTCGTGTCCATGTCCCAGCGCGGCAACGCAATGCGGACGAACTTCCCTGCGCAGGGGTTCTGAGCCCCTCCCAGACGCGCGCCCCCAGACGCGCGCCCCCAGACGCGCGCCCCCAGACGCGCGCTTCCAGACGCGCGCCCCAGCCTTGTCCTTCCTGGGCTGCCCAGCAACCGACGAGCGTGCGTGCTTGCGTGGCTATGTGCGTGCCTTCGCAGGTGGATGTCGACGTGCAGCCCACGTACGTGCGTGTAACCACCGCTCGTGCGAAGGACGAAGGAGCGGAGAAGAAGAAGAATGTGCTGCAGCTACTGTTGCCCTCCGAGGTGCTCGCAGACGCCTCGATTGCCAAACGCTCGTCGACGACGGGTCATCTGCTGCTCACGTGCCCGAAGATGTGCCCGGTGGTCGTGTCCAAGGCGCCCATCGAGAAAAAAAAGAAGGAGCGCGAGGCACTCAAGGCGGCGCAAATGCCAACGCCGATGCTGCAGCCGCCGCCCGCCGAGCCCGCCGAGCCTGGTGCCAACCTTAAGCCGCTCTCGAGCGGCGACAGCATCCGCAGCATCGTGGCAAAGCCTGGGGAGAAGCCCAAACCCAAGGCAGGCGCCAAAGCGGACATGGTGGAGCAGCTCGGCCCTGATTACGATGATGAGGATGACGTGCCGCCCTTGCTGTGACACCCGCGCGCCCCCGCGCGACGGGGAGACGAAAGTAATCGAGAGCGAGACGCGTATTAAAGGAAGATCAGATGCGACCAATGCGATGGTAACCTTGGCCGTCGTTATAGCCTGTTCTGAGCCTGTGTTTCGTCACTGTGTACGAGATCGATCGTCCCGACGCAGACGGCACTCGGCCGGAGCCGCGCGCGCAATAATGAATAAACCTAAAACCACGGCCGACCAGGTCGGGTCACGGGTGGGTCGCGGCCACCGGACCACCCCCCCAAATTCAAAACGAGGATTAAGCGAGGACCCCGGCGACCAGACGGTGTCAAGATCCACGACGCATCGTAGGCGGGAAAGGCGGTAGGGCGCGGACCTCCGATCCCGCGCCTGATGCGAGGTCCGGTCGGGACATGGCGAGTCGCCTTCGGTCGGGATCGGTATCGCAGTACGTGAAATACGAAAGGGACTCGTTACCGCATGCTCTCGAGCGGCCGCCTGGAAGTCAAGGAAAGTGGATGCCGCTCGAGCGCGCGGAGGGCCTATCCCGCTCTGGCGCCTTGCGCTACCAGGCTAACCCTTGCCCGGGGCCCGGCGGGCCCGGGGGCGGGGCGCGGGCGCAGCGCGGCCCGGGCGCCGGGGGTCGCGACCCCGCAGCACCGCACTATCAGCCGCCGCGTACAGAGCTCTTTCGACCCCGTCGCTGCATCGTATACAGACACATAATGAGTGCGTTAGACACAGGACATGACCATGACCCCAGCGCCGCCCGTACACAAATGTTCTATGTGTAGTGATTCCACGTCAGCAACTGCCAGCAAAGACGCGCTGCTGGTGCTGCGCACACATACAAGATACACGAGGTATCACCACACCTCCCCCGCGACACCGCAACCCCGACTCTCTGTGGCCGCAGCCGATCCTCTGCGCGCACGGCAAACATGCTTCGAGCACCCCTGTCTCCAAGTGCAGGGGGGGGCCACCAACAGCACATCCCGCAGTAGAATCGTGTTCTTCCTAGGTGCAGCACCGCCCATTCAGGGGTCACCGACGCGCCACGTCCATTGCCCCTCGCTTGAATCACGGCTAAAGCAGACGCCCACTCAGTTGGTAGAGTTGATGCTGATGTCGAACTTCTTCACCTTCGTGGGATCGAGGAAGTCCTGCGCGCCTACGCCCATCGCCTCCTTGGACTGCAGGCCGCGCTTGCCCATCGCCGCGTTCGACACAGTGTCCGC
>Ga0164295_10001419_pt1 | contig 19862 bp, 17 predicted proteins | sample GEODES006metaG_FD_111798 | JGI IMG/M metagenome (GOLD analysis project Ga0164295, IMG submission 111798) | Oligotrophic lake water microbial communities from Sparkling Lake, Wisconsin, USA - GEODES006 metaG | ecosystem: Environmental > Aquatic > Freshwater > Lake | place: USA: Sparkling Lake... | reverse complement strand
GATTGTCCAACCTGTGCAAAGGTTGCAGCGACGCCGAATAAAAGCGCGGGGGCGTCAGCCTTCGAGGAGCGCGGCGCCCTCGAATTCGCGGACCGCGCGGCGAAACTCGTCGGGCAGCGGCATTGGCTTGAAGGCGTCGTCGAGCCAGACCAGGCTCAAGCGCCCGAGCGCGACCGTGCTCCGCGAGCGCTTGTTCGTGATCACCATGTGGAAGGTGTAGCTCGTCCGGCCCAAGTGGGCGATGCGGACGTGCACGACGAGCGTGTCGTTGTACCGCGCGGGGGACTCGAAGCTGAGCTCCACGCCAGCCACCGCTCCGGGGATCAGATCGCGCACGGCGCCGTCTAGGCGTTGAAGGCCCAGATGGTTGAGGTAGTCCATGCGACCGACGTCGAGGAACGCCGAGAAGCTTCCAAAGAACACGATGCCGACAGCGTCGGTCTCGCTGAGGCGGACGCGGATCTCAGTCTGGAAACCGTAAGCGTTGAGGTCTTTGGTGAGCGGTGGTGTCTGCTTCACGGGCGGCAGGATGCGCCGCGGTCGCACGAAAGGAAAGGCCCACCCCCCTAAGTTGCAGGCGCTGCCCGGTGCGACAATGATGCAAACATCTCATGAGCGCCGCCCCCCTCGATACCGACCGACTGACCTCTGCTGACCTGCCGGTCCGGTTTGGTCGTTACATGCTGCTCGAGGTCCTGGGCGAGGGCGCGACGGCGCGCGTGTTCCGTGCCGAGCTGCAAGGGCCGGCGGGCTTTCGTAAGCCGTGCGCGCTCAAGGTCATGCGCGCGACCGCTCGAGCGCTCGGCAGCGCCGAGAGCCACCTGCTCGACGAGGCCCGCATCGGCGGCCGACTGCTGCATCCGAACTTGGTCGAGACCTACGACGTGGGCGAACGGGACGGTCGCCTCTTCGTCGCGATGCAGCTGGTCGACGGCCTGACAGCGAGACAGTTGGCACGCGCTCATGGGCCGGTGCCGGGGCGCGCGCTGGCGGAGCTCGCGCGGCAGCTCGCCGAGGGTCTGGCGCACGCGCATACCCTGGTCGTCGATGGGCGCGCGGCCGACTTGGTGCATCGTGACCTCAAGCCCGCGAACGTGCTCATCGGTCGCGAGGGCGCCGCGCGGATCGCGGACTTCGGCATCGCGCGCGCGACCGGACTCAGCACGGGTGATGCGCCGAGCGGCATCGTCTGGGGCACGCTGGGCTACATGGCGCCCGAGCAAGCCTACGGGCGGAGCGCAACGCAAGCGTCCGACGTGTTCGCGCTCGGCTTGGTCGTCACTGAGCTCGCGCTCGGCAAGCGGTTCGCCCCCGTGCGGACCATGAAGGACTACGCAGGCGCGCTGCAGGCGCTCCCGCCGGAGCTGCCCGGTTTGGCGCGCGCCCTCGACGCCCGCGCCACGGGGCTCGGCGCCGTGATCACGCGCTGCCTCGCGAACGACCCCGACGCTCGATACCCCCATGCTCGCGCGCTCGCCGAGGCCCTCCGCGGCGTCACCCTGCCCGACGGCCCAACCCTCGCGGACGTCGTCCAGGCGTCCCTGCAGCCAAAATCGACGGGCCCGGTTCCGCCCGAGCAATCGGCCGAAGGAGACCAAGCGCCGTCCGCGCAGCACACGCTCGCGTCGCTCGCGGCAGAAGCGCGGCCCAAGTCCGAGGTAAAGCCCTTCGCGGACGAGGTGAACGCGTTCATCGGTCGCACTGAATCGCTCGCGCGCCTGACCACTGGCCTCGAAGGCGAAGCGCGGGTCGTCGGCCTCTGGGGGCTCGGCGGCATCGGCAAGACGCGGCTCGCGCGCGAGGTCGCGCGACGCCTCGCTTCGCGCCTGCGTTGCTCTGTCGTGCTGTGCGAGCTCGCGGACGCGCGGCGACTCGACGACGCCCTTCAGCGTCTCGCCGGCGCGCTGAGCGTCCCTGCGGAGGGGAGCGAGGTCGGCGCGCTCGCCGGGCGCATTGGCGCGGCGCTCGCGAGCCGGGGTCCCGCAGTGGTCGTCCTCGATGCATACGATGGCCTGACAGGGCACACGGCCAGCACTCTGGGTCGCTGGCGGGCAGCGGCGCCCGATGTTCGCTTCATCCTCACGGCGCGCGAGCGACCGTCTCTGAGCGCAGGCGAGGGTGAAGGCCGCCACGCGCTGATCGAGCGCCTCGAGGCCCTCGACGCCGTTGAGAGCTTCGACCTGCTCGTCGCGCGAATCGCGGACCAACACCCCGGCTTCTCGCCTTCGGAGCGCGAAGTCGAGGCGCTGGAGCAGTTGGCGCTCGCGCTCGACGGCGTCCCCTTGGCGCTTGAACTCACTGCGGGGCAGCTCCAGCCGGGAGAGCCGGAGGCGCTTGATGCGCTGGTCGCCCAGGCGCACGCCTCGGGGCCGGAGGGCAGTGCCTCCCTCGACCCGTTGCGCGCGGCCCTGGCGTGGTCTTGGGCGCGCCTCAGCGCTTGGGAACGCGATGCGTTGGCGCAGCTCACGGTCTTTCGAGGCGGCTTCAGCGTCGAGGCGGCAGCTGAGGTCATCGACCTCTCGTCCCACGTCGAGGCGCCGTGGCCGATGTTCGCGGTCGAGCGGCTGTTGGAGCGTTCGCTGCTGCGGGTGCTCAGCAGCGCGGGTGCCCAGGGCGAAGCACGGTTCGGCATGCTCTTGAGCGTGCAGGCCTTCGCATCGGAGCATCTGGCGGGTCGACGCCCCGAGGTGCTGGCGCGTCATGTGCGCCACTTCGCGAAGTTCGGGATGCCGGATGCGCTGCGTTCGCTCGAGACTCGAGGCGGCGCGGAACGGCTGCGCGCGCTCAGCTTGGACGCCGAGAATCTGGCCCTCGCCACCGAAACCGCGCTCGCCGCGCTCAACCCCGAGCAAGCGGCCGGCGCCGCGCTCGCGCTCGCAGCGGTCTGCGAGGTCGGCGCGCCGGGCTCATCGCCATTGCGGCTCATTCAGCGCGTGCTCGCGATGGACACGCCACGCCGCCTGCGCGCTTGGCTGTGCCTGAAGCTCGCCACGATCTGGCGGCAAATCGCCCGCGCGGAAGAGGCTGCGAGCATCGCTGAAGAGGTCGCCCGCATGGCGAGCGACGCCAACGATGCGGGGCTCGAAGCGCGGGCCCTGGAGCTCTGGGCGGCAGCATCTATGGACGGCGTGGGCGCTCGAGCTGCGAAGGCCCGCGCCGCCTGTGCCCGGGGCATCGACCGCGCGCAGGCAGCGGCCGACGAGGGCGCCACAGGGCTCTTGCTCGCGCGCCTCGGCGAGATCGAGCTGCGGGACGCGAACTTCGACCTCGCGCGGTCGTATGCTTCGCAGGCGATCGCGGTCCACGCGCGCCTTGGCTTCGCGCGGGCTGAGTCGCACGCCCGCACGACCCTCGGCGAGACTGAGCTGCAGCTCGGTGAGCTCGACGCCGGCGCTCACAACCTGCGGACAGCCGCCCACGGGGCCCGCGCTCTTGAAGACCGGGCCTCGGAGGCGACCGCGACGCTTCAGCTCGCGCGACTCGCTGTCTCACTCGACGAGTCGGCGCAGGCGCTGCGCTTGGGCGAGCGCGCACGCTCACTCTTTCACGGGCTCGGGCATCGACGCGCTGAGGCCCGCGTCCTGGCTGTGCTAGGTGAGGCGCACCTGATGGTCGGGGATGCGCGCGCGGCTCGGGCACACCTCGAAGCGGCCGTGGCGCTGAGCGACGACCTGAGCGACGGCGCGGGCATGGGCGCGTCGCGCGCCGCGCTGGCGAGCGTCGCTGCGGCCGAAGGAGACCTGAACGGCGCCCGCGCGCTCTGTCGGGCTGCCGAGGGCTTTCTGCGTGAGGCGCAAGACGCCGCTGCGCTCGCGCGCGCGCTGTGTCGTCGCGGGCACGTCGAGCTGTCTGCCGGCAACTTGGTGGGCGCTTGGGCGGCGCACGACGAGGCGGCCCATGTCGTCCGTGAGCTCGGGCTGCCCGCGGCGTCCCCCCTTGGGCGAGCGCTCGCTGCGCTGCACGCGGCCCTGACGGACGGCTAGCCGGCCCGCGCCGAGGCCCAGCCGCCGTGCGCGACCACGACGTGGTCTACGACGCGCACCCCGAGGGCATCGCCGGCTGCAGACGCCGCGCGGGTCAGAGCAAAGTCCGCCTCGCTGGGGGTCGGGTCACCGCTCGGGTGGTTGTGCACCAGCACGACCTGGACCGCACCTGCGACAATGGCCGGCCGGAAGAGCTCGGCGAGGCGCACGTTCACGCCGGAGACCGTGCCCTTGTAGACCTCGACGACGTGAATCAGGCGCGCGCGGGCGTCGAGTAACAGCGCGCGAACGTGCTCTTGCGGTAACGCCGCCATCTCCGGGCCCACGACGCTCCAGACGTCCGCCGGGCCGGCAATTCGGGGTCGCTCTCGCGGAGGGCACGCCAGCGTGCGGCGCCCCAGCGCGATGCCGGCCAAGAGCCGCCCCGCCCGCGTTCGCCCGACCCCCGGGAGCTGACCGACACAGTCGTGCGTCGCCGAAGCCAACGCCTGCAGGCCGCCTCGAGTCGAAAGCCATGTCACGAGCGCGGCGGCCCCCGCGTTCGACCCCAGCGCGAGGCGCAGGAGGGCTTGGTCGCTCAGGCCCGCCCCGCCCGAGGTGGTTAGGGTCAGGGCGTCGGCCTCGGCGGTCTGCGTCGTGGGGTCCATGCCCCTCTATCGGCCGCAGGCGCCGCGTGTCGCACGTTTCTGAAAAAAAGTCGGCGTGCGCTCAGCGCAGCGGGCCGTGCTTGCTCAGGTCGCGCGTGATGTTCTTCTGGTGCGCCTCGTTCGTCCCACCACCGATTTCAATCAGCTTAGCGTCGCGCCACAGGCGCTCGACGTTGTACTCGCCGACATAACCGTAGCCGCCCAAGACCTGAATCGCGCGGTCGGCGACCTGCTTCGCCATCGTAGAGCAGTAGAGCTTGACACCGTCCGAGTCGACGCGTGTCCCCCCGCGGTCCAAGCCAAGCTCCGCAGCGAGCCCGTAGACATAGGCGCGCCCCGCCATAAACTCGGCGTAGGACTCGGCGATATGCCGCTGAATCTGTCCGAACGCGTTGAGCGGCTGCCCGAAGGAGCGGCGGTCCTGCGCGTAGCCGTTCATGACCTCGATGCATCGCCGCGCGATCCCGAGGCTCATCGCAGCCAAAACGAGCCGCTCAATCTCCAAGTTCCGCATCATGTGGCTCACGGCGTCCCCGCCCTGCCCGACGAGGTTCTCAGCGGGCACACGGCAGCCGTCGAAGACCAGCTCCGCCGTACCGGACGCCCGCATCCCGAGCTTGTCCTTGATGCGCTGCCCGAGCTGAAAGCCGGGCGTGCCCTTCTCGACGACGAACATCGAGAGCTGCTTCGGAGAGTGGTGCGGCTCCCGCGCGTAGACCAAGAAGACGTCGCCCAGCGTGGTGTCGTCGAGCGCGCCGTTCGTGATCCACATCTTCGCGCCGTCGAGGACGTAGTGGTCGCCGTCCCGCCGCGCCGTCGTCCGCATGCCCATGACGTCCGTGCCGGCGCCGGGCTCGCTCATGCACATACCGCCGACGAGCGAGCCGTCACAGGCACCCGGCAGCCAGCGCGCGCGCTGGGCGTCGGAGCCGTTCTGCTGCAGGTTGTTCACGAACAGGAACGCGTGCGCCAAGTACGCGAGCGTGAAGCCCGGGTCCTGCGCGGCGAGCTCCTCGTGCACGATAACGGCGGCGGTGGCGTCCATCTCGGTGCCGCCAAACTGCTCCTCGGCAGTCAGGCCGAGCAGCCCGAGCTCGGCGAGCTTACGGAAGAGCGGCAGGTTGAACTTCTCTTCGCGGTCGTGCTCAGCGGCCTGCGGGGCCACCTCACGCTCGGCGAAGGCGCGGACCGAGCGCCGCAGGGCGGCGTGCTCGGGGGTCGGGTTGAAGAGCTTCTCCATGTGCGCATGCTGAGAACCCGCGCGCGGCGCGTCAATCCCCGTGTGCAACCGGCAGCAAGCCGGTGAAGATCGTGTGCCGCGGCCCGCCCTTGCTCAGCCGCGCACGGACGTGGTGCGTGACCGCGCGAAAGCCGTGGTGCCGGAGCCGGTGCTCGAACTTGCGGTCGTCGGACGCCGACCACACCGCGTAGACACCGCCCGGTCGCAGGGCCGCTCGCGACATCTCGAGCCCCGCGTTTCCATAGAGCCCCGCGTTCGACTGCAGAGTGAACGCGCTCGGGCCGTTGTCGACGTCAAGCAGGATCGCATCGAACCGCCCCGGGCTCGCGCGCAGCAGGGCGCCCACATCGCCCACGGCCAGCTCGACGCGCGGGTCGCGCAGCGGGTGACCCGCGAGCGGACCCAGCGGACCCTGATTCCACTCGACCACCGCAGGCATGAGCTCGGCGCACACGATGCGCGCCTCGGCGGGGAGAGTCCGGAGCGCAGCGCGCAGCGTGAAGCCCATCCCCAAGCCGCCCACGAGGACGGTCGGGGCCTCCATCGTGCGGGCGCGCTCGCAGCCGATCGTCACGAGCGCCTCTTCGGAGCCGAACATACGGCTCGACATCAGGTCCTTGCCGTCGACGAGGATCATGTACTCGTTGCCGCGCCGCGTCAGCGCCATCGGCGCGCCATCGGGCGTCCTCGCCTCTCCCAGTAGCTCCCAAGGCAGCATGCAACCCCGCAGCCCCATACCGACGGTCGACACGTGCCGCATGTCCGGCACACACGCAGGCACCGTCAAGCGCAAAGCGATCCCGGGGCACGTGACCCTATGGGTGAGCGGACAGCCGCTTGCGGGCGCCGCCCCTCAACGCCGCCCCTCCGCCCCTCGCGCGGCTCCTCGAGCAGCCTCATCCCGAGCCCGCTCGGTGGGCGCTCAGCACGTCGAACATACAGATTACTACGGATATCACCACTCGAACCCGCCGCCCAAAGAGAGCCAATCGCGAGACGCAGCACATCTGCAAAACAGACATAAGCCATTGATCTTGCTCAATTTTATACGAACCCAAAAAACCGATTGGCCACGTTAGCGAAGCACGTCTACCATTCAAGGATTACCGGAGCCAACGACTCTGGTTACCCTGACTACGTGGACACTTTTCTTACTACTTTTGGGGCGGAGATCCGACGCCTGCGGCTGGCCCGGCGCCTGACGCAGGACGCTCTCGCCGAGCGATGCCATCTCACGCCGAAGTATCTCAGCGAGGTCGAGAACGGGCACGTGAACCCGTCACTCCGCGTCTTAGACGCGCTCGCTCGACAGGGCTTCGGGATCACCCTCGCGGAGTTGTTCTCCGGGCCTGCGGCCTGGTCAACGGCTCGGCCTCAGATCGCGCGCATCGTCTCGATGCTCGACGACGAGAGTGAGGAGGTCTGCGCTGTGGTCGCGCGCGTGGTCGAATCGGTTCTGGCGCCCGTCGGTGACCTACACGCGCCGACACGCAAGCGCGCGCCGCGGCGACGGAAACCGACGGGGTCGCCCAACGAGACGCCCTGAGCGCCCTCGCGGGGGCCGCGCGCTGCCTCCGCGGCGGCCTCAGGGCAGCGGATACCCGGACACCTGCGCGGGGACCGCTGTGAAGGTCAGGCACAGGCTGTAGGCGTCCGCGCGGCCGTCGCGGTCGAGGTCGACGTCCGGCTGCAGCAGCAGCGGCACCAAGCCCACGATCGCCGGGGGCAGCACCTGGAGCGCTTGGTTCAGGTCCGCCTGGGTGAGCACGCCCGAGAGCACACCGTCGTCGACCTCCAAGTCGGCCCCGCCGGGTGACTGGATGCGCGTCGCCGTGAGCTGCGTGTCTGTCAAGCGCAGGTCGAGCTGCACCCCCTGCACGGGCAGCGAGAGCAAGAAGTCGCTGGGTCCGGCGACGAGCCGCAAGCCTTGACGCTGCGCGGGGTTGAACAAAATCAGCGGCTCGCCGTTTGCGTCGAGCGCCTCGGGAGCCACAGTGTAGCCGCCTTGACCGTCATCGTCGCCCGTGAGCACCGCGACGGCGAACTGGCCGTCAGCGCGGCCCGCGGGCAGCCCGATGGCCGTCGGGAGCAGCGTCAGCGCGCCCGAGTCGAGGGCGTCTTGGAGCTGCCCGTTTGCCAAGCCGCCGAGCGCGCCGAAGCCGTTGTCCGGGTCACCGTCACCGTCGTGGTCAGCGCACGCCGGGTCCCGCGCGTCCGCGATCTCGGCGACGGAGATGCGCGCATACGTCACGTCGCCCTGCGGCGCGGGCGGGGGCGCCTCGCCGCCCACGGGGGGCGCCGCGCCGCCTGCGGGGGGCGAGCCGCCGCCAACGCCCGCCTGACCACCCGGCGGTGGAGCATCGCCACCGCTCGGCGGACTGACCTGCCCGCCCATGCCCGCCTCGCCGCCCGCGGGGGGTACGTTGCCCCCCGTCGAGGGACCAGCGTCGTCTTCGGGCTTCGCGCCGCCGGCCGCCAGCCCGCCTGCGCCCTCGCCGCCCCCGCCCGAGGTGCCCGCTGCGGGAGAATCACCGCCGGCGCCCTCACCGCCGACGGGCGCGCCCATATCCGCGTCGGTGCCGCCCAGACCGCGGTCGGCGCCACCCCGCACAGCCGCGTCTTGCAGAGACCCCGGGTCCACGCGGGGGACCGTTTCGATGCACGCGGCGGCGCTCACGGCCGCCGAGAGAACCCACAGTGCGCTCGCCTTCATGTGCGCTCCTCACCCGCCCCAGCGGGCCACGATATCCGCCGCGCGCCGCACGAAGGCCTCGCGGTGATACAGGTCAAAGTTGGCCCACGTCGTCAGGGTCGACGGGTCCGTCACACGGTCGACGAACAGGCGCCCGTCGAGGTGGTCCAGCTCATGCTGAAAAGTGCCCGCCGTGAGCCCGCGGACTTCAACCGAGAACGGCGCGCCGTGCCGGTCGAGCGCGTCGCAGCGGACGTGCATCCGCCGCACGACCTCGCCGCGCAGGTCCGGCACGCTCAGGCAGCCCTCGAAGATGCGCTCATCGTCGCGGCCCGGCTCGCCGAGCAGCGTGAGCCGTGGGTTCACGAACACAGTGAGCGGGTAGTTCGGCTTGTACGGATAGCGCGGGTTGTCGCGCACGTGCACGACGGCGATCCGCACCGGCGCGCCGACCTGCGGCGCCGCGATCCCCGCGCCGTGCGCGGCGTGCACCGTGTCAATCAGGTCGTCGATGAGCGCCTGGGTCTCGACGGACGCGAGCTGCTCGGGCGATACGACCGCGGCCACACGCCGCAGCACCGGGTCCCCGAGCTTGCGGACCTCACGCGCGGGCATGGCGATAGTTCGGCACCCAGCCAGACGTGTCCTTGAACAGCCGCACACAGCGGATGTGCTTGCGGTCCGTGAGCAAGAAGCGGTGGTTGCGCCCCGCAGGCACCACGATCAAGTCACCCGCCTCGACCACGACCCGCATCCAGCGGTCGTCGTTCGTGCGGATGTCGAAGATGCCCTCGCCCTCGAGCACGAACCGCACCTCGTCGTCGTCGTGGGTGTGCTCGTCCACGAACTTGGCGCAGATCACTTCCAGATTCGGCGTCTCCGGCGCGAGCTGAACGATGTCCTGCTCGATGTAGCCGTTGGCGCGCTTCAGCGCGTCGAGCGGGCCTTGGAAAGCGCTCGGCTCGAGCGGCAGGCGCTCAGCGTGAACGCCTTGGGCGCCGAGAAACGCCGCGTCGAGCGCCTCACCCGCGTGGTCGTCGTCGAAGTAGTGTGCGCGCATCGCTCTCTCTGTGGGTCAGCGCGGCTCGGCTCAGGGCCGCGCCGCAGGGTCAAGGCCGAGCTCGTGCATCCGCACGGCGGCACCGAAAAGATAGTCGTAGCACTCCGCCTGCGTCTTGGCCTCGACCCAGTCGCGCCCCCAGACGTAGACGCCGTGGCGTCGAACGAGCACCGCGTTCGCGCGCGGAAAACGCAGCATCGCGCCCGCCATGTCGCGCTCCAGGTCACACTCGTGCGCCGTATTCTCAATAATCGGCACCTCGAGCATGTCGTGGTACCCCACGCCCCGCAGGCCCTTCATCATCTCCAGGTGTGTGCACCGAAAGACGTCCCCGCGCGTCACCAAGGTCGCCAGCAGCGCGTTCTGGCTGTGGCTGTGCAAGACAGCGCCCGCATCGCGTAGCCGAAATGCGTTGTAGAACAGAGGCTTACAAGCGCTCTCTCGCAGCGCGGGGTTCTCGGGTGCCCGCAGCACATTGCCTGCATCGTCGAGCTCGAACAGGTCGTCCTCGGCGATGCGCTCTTTCTGAACACCGCTCGGCGCCAAGTAGACGCGGCCGTCGACGCGCAGGCTGATGCCACCGCCCGTGCCGCTGACCCAGCCGAGGCCGTAGAACTGACGACAGAGCTCGACAATCAGGCACTTCGGGTTCTCGTTGCTCATCGCCTCACTCTAGCAGGACTCGCCCGGCGCTCGATACGCCTCGATCAGCAGCGGGCGAAAGCCCCGGGCGGTCCAGAAGCCCGCGGCCTCGGCATTGGCCGGCGCGTAGTTGACCTGCACCCACGTCACACCACGCGCGGCGAAGAAGACGCTTACCGCGTCCAGCAGGCGCGTCGCCACGCCGCCGCGTCGGGCCTCCGGGCGCACGACCAGATCGAAGACCATGCCGATCTCGCGCTGCGCCCACACCGCCGCGCGCTGGCCGATGGCGCCCACCAAGTAGCCGTCCACGCCGTCCGGCCCTTGAGCGACCAAGACCTTCGCGCGGCGCAGCCCCATCTGCTGGCGCAAGAACGCAGCATAGGTCTCGGGCGCGTGCGGCGCTGCGGCCCACAGCGGGTCGCCGTCGCCTGCGTGGTGCGCGACGAGCGCCTGCCAGAGCGTCACGAGCGCGGGCAGGTCTAAGGGCGTGGCGTCTCGGATGATTGTGGTGGCCATGGGCGGGTGCTAGCGTGCGTCGGGCAGCATGATCGCCGTCAAAGACCTCCGCAAGACCTACCGCGTGCCCCAGCGCGACCCCGGCCTCGTGGGCGCGCTGCGCTCCATTTGGCGCCGCGAGCACAAAGAGATCCGCGCGGTCGAGGGCGTCACCTTCGAGATCGCCGCGGGCGAGCGCGTCGGTTTTCTCGGTCCGAACGGCGCGGGCAAGACCACGACCCTGAAGATGCTCGCGGGGCTGCTCAGGCCCACATCCGGCGAGGTCTCGGTCAACGGCTTCGAGCCGCAGCGCCGCGAGGCGGCATTCCTGGAGCAGATCACCTTGGTGATGGGCCAGAAGCAGCAGCTCCTGTGGGACCTGCCGCCGCGCGACACCTTCGCGCTCAACCGCGCCCTCTACCAGATCCCCGACGCGCAGTTCCGCGAAACGCTGGGGGAGCTGACCACGATGCTCTCGCTCGGTGAGCTCGTTGACCGCCCCACGCGCAACCTGTCACTGGGCGAGCGCATGAAGTGCGAGCTCGCCGCGGCGCTGCTCCACCGCCCCAAGGTGCTCTTTCTCGACGAGCCGACGATCGGCCTCGATGTCGTGATGCAGCTCCAGGTGCGTCACTTCATCGCCCAGTGGAACGAGCGCTTCGGCTCGACCGTGCTGCTCACCAGCCACTACATGGATGACGTGCAGGCGCTCTGCCCGCGCGTCATCGTCATCGCCGCGGGCGCGCTTCGGTTTGACGGACGCCTCACGGACCTTGTCGCGCAGGTCAAGCCGCGCCGCCGCGTCGTGGTGCGCCCGCCCGCAGGCTTCACCGCGGCATTTCCCCCGCCGTTCGCGCTTGAGGGCGAGGCGTGGGTCGCAGACGTCGCCCCCACGGATGTTGGCGCGGCCGTGCAGCAGGGCTTCGCCCACTGCCCCGGTATGGACTTGCGTGTCGAGGAGCCGCCGCTCGAGCAGGTCTTCGCGGACTTCTTCGTGCAGCACCGCACCCCATGACGCGCGCGCTCCGGGCAATGCCCACGCTGTTTCGGGTCGCGACGGCACAACTCTCGGCCTATCGCGCCGAGGTCCTGATCTGGATCCTGACCGCCACGATGCCGCTCGTGATGATGGCGCTGTGGGATGCCGTTGCCGATGGCGGCCCCGTCGGTGGCCTCGGTCAGGGCGACCTGGCGCGGTACTTCACCGTGACGCTCGTCGCGCGGCAGCTCATGTCGGCCTGGCTCTCGTGGGAGCTCAACCCGCTGATCCGCACGGGCGGGCTGAGCGCGCACCTGCTCCGGCCGATGAGCCCGTTTTGGTATTGGCTGGTGCAACACGTCTCGCACGTGCCGCTCCGCGCCGTCGTCCTCGTGCCGCTCATCGCCGCCTTGATCGCCTGGCGTCCGGAGATGGGCCTCACGCTCGACCCCGCGCGGACGTCCGTGTTTGTTTTGTCGTGCGCGCTGGGCTTCCTGCTGAACTTCGTGGCGCACATCTTCTTCGGCGCGCTCGCGTTTTGGACAGGCCAGAGTCAGGGCCTCTTCATGGGCTGGTTTGGGCTCTGGTCGTTGTTCGGCGGCTACCTGATCCCCGCGCGCCTGATGCCGCCTTGGATGGCGGCGCTGAACGATGCGCTGCCTTTTCGCGCGATGCTCTCCATCCCCGTGGAGATCGGCGCCTCTCTCATGGCGCCCGAGGCGTGGCTCGGCGCGCTGGCCTCGCAGGTCGCCTGGCTCGTCGCCTTCGCGGGCATCGCGGCGTGGACCTGGCGGCGTGGGCTGCGCCGCTACGAGGCCTTCGGCGCATGAGTCTCTCGCGCGCCCTCGACGCGGTGGGTGCCTCATGGCGCGCGTCGCTGCTCGCGAGCACGCAGTATCGCGGCAACTTTGTGCTCTCGACGCTCTTCTCGGCGCTCTGGACGGCATGGTCGGTGCTGCCGCTCATCGTCGTTTTCGACCACGTCGAGTCGATCAAGGGCTGGTCCCCGGCCGAAGCGACGCTCGTGATGGCGTGGTTCGTGATCTTGAGAGGTGTGCTCGAGGCGGTGGTGCAGCCGAACCTGACGACGCTCGTCGAGCGCGTGCGCTCAGGCACGCTCGACTTCGTGCTCCTCAAGCCGGCGGATCCGCAGCTCCTCGTGAGCTTCTCGAGCCTGGAGCCCGGCCGCCTCTTCGACGTCCCCGTCGGCCTCGGGCTCGTGGTGTGGGCGCTCGACCAGATGGCCTATTCGCCGTCACTGCTGGATATGGTGGCGGCCGCCGCGCTCACGGTCGCGGGTGCCACCATCATCTACGCCCTGTGGCTCTGCGCCGCGGCCACGTCGTTCTGGTGGGTCAAGGTCGACAGCTTGACCTACCTGCTCGGCGCCGTCATGGACGCGGGCCGATGGCCGGGCAGCGTCTATCGCGGCGCGGTGCGCGCGCTGTTCACCTTCGTGTTTCCGATCATCGTGATGACCAGCGCGCCGCCCCGCGCGCTGCTCGGCCGCCTTGAGGCGCTGCACTTCTTCGGCTGCGTCGCCCTCGCCGTGGCCTTCGCTGTCGGCTCTCGCCTCTTCTGGCGCCGCGCAGTCGCGAGCTATACTTCGGCCTCGAGCTGACCCGATGTCGCCCCCCAATACCTTCGGTCTGCACATGGTCAGCCTGCACGGAGGCGGCGGCACGCGCATCGCGCGCAATTTCCTGCGGTGGAGCGTGGAGCACACGGACGCGCGGTGGCTGTTCTGCATCCCGCGCACCTTCGATGTGCCCCCCGAGTGCGCCGCCGCGCCAACGCGCTACTTGAGTCGCCCGTGGAGCACTGGCCACTGGGCGTGGACCCGTCGCCTCGTCTACGACAACGTGACGTGGCCTCGTGAGCTCCAAGCGCAGAGCGCCCGCGCGATGCTCTCGCTCACGAACGTGGCCACATTGCGGCCGCGTGTGCCGCACCTGCTGCTCGTCCACGACGCGCACTTCGTCTACCCCGAGTCCGAGGTCTTCGCGCGCATGCGCCCCATCGAGCACGCGCGCCGCGTGGCCCAGATGCGGCTCGTCGGCGAGTGCGTGCGGGGCGCGACAGAGGTCGTCGCGCAGACGCCCGTGATGGCCGACCGTCTTCGCGCACAGTTCCCTGCCCAAACCGCCGGCAAGCCGGTGCATGTCTGGCCCAACTCTGCGTTTCCCATCGGGGACCGCGCTGCCCCGCCGGCCCCGCTCCCCGCCGCCGAGGGCGGTGACTGGCTGGTCCCGACGCAGTACTACCCGCACCGCAACCTCGAGGTCTTGCTCAAGGTCGCCGAGCGGCTGGCTCGAGCAGGCGACCGCCGCCTGCGGTTCGTCGTGATGGTGACCGACAACGACCATGCCCAAGCGCGCGGGTTTCTCGACGCGATCGCGCAACCGCGTTTGTCGCCGTACTTCGAGAACCTGGGGCGCCGCCCGCCGAGCGAGATGCCCGCGCTATACGCGCGCTGCGTCGGGGTCGTGCAGCCCTCGCTCCTGGAGTCCCTGAGCTTCGGGTACCTCGAGGCGATGGCGCTCGGCCGACCCACGGTCGCGAGCGACTTCGACTTTGCCCGGGTGACCCTGCAAGACGGCGCGCTGTACGCGCCCCCACACGACGCGGAGGCCTTCACGCAGGCGCTCCTCGCGCTCACGACCGAGGCCCACACGCGTCAGGCCGTCGCGGACGCGGCGCGCGCGCGCTGGCTGGACCTTGAGGGGCAAGCGGCGCCCACCTTTGGGCGGTATGTCAACCGTCTGTCGGCGCTTGCTTAGCGCCCCCGTTAGGACAATCATCGGAACCGATGACGCACCGAATCGCGGGCCGATACCGCCTCACTGACCGCATCGGCGCAGGTGGCATGGGGATGCTGTGGGCGGGCTGGGACGAGCGCGCGGAGCAAGCCATCGCGGTGCGCATCATGGAGCGCGGCCTCGATGAGCCCGAGCGGGTCGCTCACTTTCGCGCCAGCGCGCGGGCCGCGGCGCGACTGACCCACCCGGCGATCGTCCGTCCCCTTGACGAGGGCCTCGACGTCGAATTCGGTCCGTTCGTCGTCACGCCCTGGATTGACGGCTGGCCGCTCTCGGCGTGGGCGGGTCTCGTGCCCCCCTGGGCCTTCACGCGCAGCGTAGCGCTGCAGCTCTGCGATGCGCTCGCTCACGTCCACGCGCGCGGGCTTGCGCACCTGGACCTGCGCCCGAGTACGATTCAAGTTGAATCCACCCCGAACGGCCCGCGCGTCCGCATCACGGACATCGGCTGCGCGCGCATCGACGACGGCTTCGGCGACCGCGCCGTCGGCTCAGAGTCCACGCTCCGCCTGCGCGGCTCGCTGCGCTACTTGCCGCCCGAGGTCTGCGATGCGCCGCCGTGGATGCAGGGGCCCTGGTCCGACCTCTACGCTCTGGGTCTCGTCCTTTGGGAGCTCGTCGTCGGCGCGCAGCCCCTCGAAGGCCTGAGCGGCATGGCGCTGCTGCTCAAGCGCGGCGCTGAGCCCGCCCCCACGCTGCCCTCTGGCGCGGGGGGCCTTCATGAGGCCACCCTCCGTGAGCTCATTGCGCGCCTCCTCGCCGTCTCGCCCGTCGAACGACCACGCGCGATCGCTCAAGTCACCACGACGCTCGCAGCGCTGGAGCCCGCGCCCCGGGAGCCCGCTTGGGTCGACCCGCCCCGTGGACCCAAGGTCCGCCAAATCGGCTTCGACGAGGAGCGCGGCCCCGCAGGCGGCTACCCCCTCTGGCCTCAACGGCCCGCGCCGCTCGTCGGGCGGGCGGCCGAGGTGGGGCGCGTGCGGGCCGCGATCGAGCGCGCCGTCACAGGTCAAGGCCCTCAGGTCGTCGTCATCGAAGGCGAGTCGGGCCTCGGCAAGACGCGCCTCATGCGCGACCTGGTGCTCGAGGCGCGTGAGCAAGGGGTCGCCTCCGGCTGGCTCGTTCAGTTCGCTGCGGGCAGCCCGCCCGGCGCCGGGCTCGCAGCCACGCTCGAGGGCCTGCTGCGCGCAGGTCAGACCACAGCCGAGGGCATCGAGGCGCGGTGCGCCGCGCTCCCGCTCCTCCTCGGCATCGAGCCGAGCGGCCTTGACCGCGTCCTGCCTGCGCTGCTGCGCCCCGACCCTTCGCCGTTCGCTCGACCGGGCAATGAAGCGGACCCGGGCGCCGAGGTGGGCAGCGTGGGGTCGGCCCACATGCTCGCGGCCGCGTTCGTCGAGGTCCTAACGCGCGTGACAACGACGCAGAGCTTGGTGCTCGGGCTGGACGACGCCCACCTCGCGAGTGTGCCCGAGGGCATTCACTTGGTGCAGCGGCTCCTGGCCGCGGCGGACCTGCCGGTGTGCGTGGTGGTCACCGTCGCGCCCGGCCAGTTGGGCACCATGGGCCTCTCGCAGGCCCTCGCTGAGCAGCCGCGCGTCGAGTGGTTGACGCTCGCAGCCCTCTCAGACGACGACGCCGCTCACTACGTCGCCGCCCGCCTGGGCTTGCCCGACCCCGACCACAGCGCGGTGCTGGCCCGCACGAGCCGCCAGCCCGCCGCCCTCGAGATGGTCTGCGATGAGCTCCTTGAGCGGGGGATCTGCCTGATCGACGGTTGGACGCGCCTGCAGCCGGGCTTCGTCGTGCCCGAAGGGGTCAATGAGCTCTTTATGGCCCGCGTCGAGGCGCTGCCGAGCGTCGGGCCCGATACGCTCGTCTCCGACATCGTGCATGGCCTCGCGTTCGCGCGCGTGCCGCTGACCCCCCGTGTGCTCAGCGCGCTCGTTGAGACCGACCCCCATCGCCCCTGGTCAAGCGCGCTGTCCGCCGCGGAGCGCGCACGTCTCATGGTCCGCGACAGCGACGGCACCTGGGGCTTTACCTCGAAGCGGCTGGCGGAGTGGCTCATGCTCCGCGCCGGTCCTCGCGCGCAGAGCTGGCATCGCCGCTGGCTCAAGGCGCTGCAGACGCTCGAGTCGGGCGGTCGAGGCGCCCTCGGCATTGAACGCGCGATTCACGCAGCCCAGCTCGGTGAGACTCATGCATCCATCGACGCGCTCATCGAGGCGGCCGCCTGGGCGCTCGGCCCCGCGCAGCAGGCCCTTGAGCGGGGGCTCGTCGCCACGCACCAGCTCCACCAACTTGCTCAGGCCTCGGGCATGCCGCTGGCGTGCGCTCAGGCGTCGCGTCTGCGCGCTGAGCTGCTCCGGCAGGGCGGCCACGCCGATGCAGCGGGCCGCGCCGTCCACGATGCGCTCGGACACCTCGCCGCGGCTGACAACGCCATTGAGCGGGGGTGGTGTGTCATGACGCTGGCATGGCTCTCGCTCGACCGGGTCGACATCGCAGCCGCTGACGACCACCTGCAGACGGCGCTCCGCCTCTTCGAAGGGGCGGGTGACGTCGGCGGGGCATGCTGGGCGCACATCGGCTTGGGTTACGTCGCGATTCACCAGGGCGCCCACCGCGTCGCGCGGACGATCGGGAGCCAGTGCGAGGACACCTTCGGCACACTCCGCGCGGCCCGGGGCGAGCTCGCGGCGCGCTGGCTGCGGGCGCGGGCCGCCGAGGCCGCCGGCGATGACGCCCTCGCGGAGCGACGCTTCGTTCGCCTTCAAGAGGTCGCCGACTCGCGGCGCTGGCTGCTGGAGGGGGCGCTCTTGCGCGTCCGGCGCGTGCGGCTCGCTGTGCGGCGGGGCCACCTGCGCGAGGCGCTCACCTTGCTCGATGAGCTCGCTGCGACGGCCTCGATCACGCGCTTGACCCGGCTGCTCGAGTGGTCTCAGGCCGCGCGACCCGCCGTGCTTGCGCTCGCGGGGGATCCGCAGACAGCACGGCGCCTCCTGACCCATGTCCCCAAGCCCGCGCCAAGGCTTGCGCCGCTCGTCGTAGACATCATCGACGTCGCGCTAACCGAGGCGGGCGAGTCGGCGGGGCCAAAGCTCGAGGCGGCGCTCCGGGCGCAGAGAGACGCGCTCGCCGCGCTGAGCTAAGCGCCGGTCGGGCGCACGAAGTCGCGCACAGTCGCGATGCCTGTATCAAGCGGCGGGGGGTTCGGTGCCCACGAGGTCTCCACGAAGACCGTCTCCGCCGCGGGGAACATCCGATGGAACATGTTGCAGTTCCCCGGTTCGTTGTCGAAGGACGCCACGACGTCCCCGAGCGTGCCAAGAAAGTCGACCACGTCCCGCTTAAACTCGAGGTCCGGCATCTCGAACGCGGGCTTCAACACCAAGACCGTGTGAGCGAGCGCGATCGGAAAGCCATGTCGGCGCAGGCTCTCCAAGCAGCCCACAGCCATGTTCGGCGCGTCACGGCCTGAGAGATAAACCACCGTCGCGCCCGCCTCGTAGCACGCGCGGACATACGCGCAGCCGCCCGCCACGGGCTCGTCGAAGCGCTGCCACGCGTCCGTGAAGAACCCGCCGCGCCACGCGTGCACGGCGGCCTCGATGACGTCGATGCGGTCCTCGCCCACCCCCGCAAGGATGTCCTTGAGCAGATAGGGCAGATGGTGGCGCGGGCCACCGAGCAGCCGCGACTCCAACAGGGCGTCGCCGCGCTCGCGTGCGAACTCAAGGAGCAGCTCAACCGTGCGAGGCCCATTGTCCAGGAGCGTGTGGTCGAGGTCGAACACGACGACCGGCGTCTTGCCCCCCTGCTTGGCCGCGCGCACGTGCGCGAGAATCCGGTCGAGGATATGCGAAGCGGACGATTCAGACATTGGGGCGACTCCAGCGCTCGAGAGTGGGAGATAGAGTGCCACAAGGCCGCCTGTGGTGCATCCTAGGGGCATGAACACACCTCTGCCCCGCGCCAGCCGCATTGTCCTCGCCTTCGACGGCGTCGCCTATCTCGCGCTCGGCCTCTGGCTCTTCGCCGACCCTACGGGCGGCCTCGCCGGAGTGCAGGTCACTGCGCTCACCCCTGTCGGTGAGACGGAGCTGCGCGCCATGTACGGCGGTCTCGAGGTCGGCCTCGGCCTCTTCGGGCTTCACGCCGCGCGCAACGCAGCGCTCGGCGTCGCAGCCCTTTGGGCGAACGTCTATGTCTTGGCAGGCCTCGCAGCCGCGCGGGGCGCAGGCGTACTGCTCGGCGGCGGCGACGCGCCGATCATGCGCGCACTGCTGGCCTTCGAGCTGGTGTCGCTCGCGGTCAACGTGTGGGCGCTCCGCGCTGCACGTGCGGCCGCCTCAGCGCCGCCGGCCTAATCGCCGGCGGTCTCTATTCAGCGTCGACGGCGCCGGCGGACTGCGACGAGCGCGCCGAGCGCGACGAGCCCGAACAGGCGGGTCGAGCCCGTGGACGACGCCCCGCTCACCTGCGAGCAGCCTGGGCTGTCACTGCCACCGCCCCCGCCCGACACCGGTCCGCCGTCGGCGGGCTGCTCAACGGGGCCTGCGTCGACCTCGGTGATCACGCCACAGCGACGGGGGTGCGCGACAGGACGAGCGCCGCACTCCGCCGCCGTGACCTCGTCGAACTGGCCATCGGCGACCTCGCAGCAGATGACATCCGTGCACGCCGCTGAGTCCACGGGCACGCCCATCTGGTCACCGCAGACGCGCGGCGCCAGCCACTCCAGGTGCCCATCGACGCGGCAGCAGACCTGCGCCTCGCACAGCTCGTTCGCCACGACGCTCAGGCCCTCGCCGACGCAGGCCGCCGGGTCGGTCAGGCTCGCTGTGCCGTCCGTGCGCTGGCAGCAGACCTGCGCAGCCGGCTCACACTTCTCAGCGGCGGTCGGCGTGCCACCGCGGGTGGCACAGACATCGCTCGGCAGGGTCGCGGTCGTGTTGTCGGGCAGGGCGCAGCACACCTCTTCGATGACGATGGGCTCACAGGCCGCGCCCGTGTCGTCCACGCGGCCACCGCGCGCCGCGCACGTCTCGATGGACAGGCTCGTCGCCGTCCCGTCCTCAAGCACGCAGCAGACCGCCACGCAGCAGCTCGGGTCCGTCTCCAGACCGTCCCGCGCGGCGCACTGCGACGGCACCAGATTCTCCGTGGTGCCGTCCGGGAGCGCGCAGCAGATCTCCTGCTCCTCGCAGCAGCTCTGGTCGACCTGCAGGCCGCCCTTCTGCTCGCAGTCGGAGACGGACAGCGTCGCGCTCGTGCCGTCCGGCAGGGTGCAGCACACCTC
>Ga0164295_10001417_pt1 | contig 19877 bp, 15 predicted proteins | sample GEODES006metaG_FD_111798 | JGI IMG/M metagenome (GOLD analysis project Ga0164295, IMG submission 111798) | Oligotrophic lake water microbial communities from Sparkling Lake, Wisconsin, USA - GEODES006 metaG | ecosystem: Environmental > Aquatic > Freshwater > Lake | place: USA: Sparkling Lake... | reverse complement strand
GTGGAACGTATGATGCGTGATTCTAAAATTACCCAAATTTATGAAGGTACTTCAGAGATTCAAAGAATTGTAATTTCTAGAGGTTTGGTTTCGTAATATTAAAATATAATTATATAATAAAAAAGGCAGCCAGTTGGTTGCCTTTTTTATTATAACATTTCTAAAGTTCTTTCTAAACTCATTCCGCGGGAACCTTTTATCAATAGAAAACTATTTTCTGTTTTTTGATTTATAAATGCGTCTTTAAAAGATTCAAATGTGTCGTTAAAATGCATGTTTGAATTTATATTTTTATGAGCATAAAAATCTTTTCCTATAAAATAAAAATTAATATCTGTTTGATTGGTACAAAAGTCAATTAGTTTTTGGTGTTCCTCGGAACTTTCTATACCTAACTCAAACATATCTCCTAAAATAGCGATTTTATTTTGCTCTGCTAATTGAAAGAAATTGGTTAATGCTGCTAGCATACTACTGGGATTTGCATTGTAAGCATCCAATATTATTTTGGTTGAATTTTTTTCTATTAATTGGGAACGATTATTATTTGGAATATAATTTTCTAAACCAAATTTTATTTTTTCATTTGAAACGCCAAAATGTTTACCAATAGTTATTGCAGCATTTATATTATTAGCATTGTATAAACCTATTAAATGAGATTGAATAACGGTGTTGTCAAACTCGATTTTCACCATTGGATTGGTTTCTATGTTGGAAATCGAAACAAAATTTTCAGGAGTATGTAAACCAAAAGTAATGCTAGATATATTTTTTGTTTTTTCGTTTTGAATGGCATCATCGGTATTTACAAATGCTGCTTTTTTATTGAATGATAAATACTCGTATAATTCACTTTTACCTTTAATGACCCCTTCAGTTCCTCCGAAACCTTCTAAATGCGCTTTTCCGAAATTGGTGATATATCCAAAATCGGGTTGGCAAATACCGCAAAGCATTTCAATTTCTTTTTGATGATTCGCACCCATTTCTACTATGCCTATCTCGGTACTTGCATCAAATGAAAGTAGCGTTAAAGGAACACCAATATGATTGTTTAAATTCCCAATAGTTGCTTTGGTATTATATTTTTGAGAAAGTACAGCGTGGATTAGTTCTTTGGTAGTGGTTTTTCCGTTACTTCCAGTTAACCCAATTATAATTATATTAAGCTGATTTCTATGGTAATTTGCTAAATTTTGTAAAGTGTCTAATGTGTTTTCAACTAAAATAAAACGTTCGTCTATTTGGTATTCCACTTCATCAATAATTGCAAATTTGGCACCGTTTTCTAATGCACTTAGCGCAAATTTATTACCGTTAAAGTTGTCGCCTTTAAGCGCTACAAACATATTGTTTGAGTTGATTTTTCTGTTGTCAGTTGCAATACCAGTTGATTGCAAAAAGTAGTTGTAAATTGTTGCTATTTCCATACTGCTAAAATAAAAAAAAGCCCTTTAAATATAAAGGGCTTTTGTATATTATTTAAGAAATATTATTTCTTAACGTTTCCTCTTGGTGTTTTCTTGTTAGATTTTGGTCCAACTTTAGACATGGCACATCTAAATCCGATATAGTCTGTTGCCATATCTTGAGGGAAATATCTTCTTGAAGCTGGATCTAACCAATAGGCTCTATCTCTCCAAGAACCTCCTTTATACACTCTAACATTATCGTCTACTAAAGTAGTTCTGTTGTCAGATTTGTCATATTGTTTTAATTGATTTCCAGCGCTATCTGCTGAAATTTTGTGTATAGGAGATTTGTACATTCTTTGGTTTGGATCATCTTTTTTAGATGCTTCTTCATCAGTTGATCCAAAATCAAAATATCTAGTTGATTGTCTGTCTCCATCTCTATAATTTCTGTTATCAGAAGTAGAGAAGTTTTGTCTTAAATACGTTTCGTTTTCATCAACTGGTACTTGAGCAATAGTTCCTGGGAAATTTCTAGCAATTACTTTTCCGGTACTTAATGTATCGTATTTAATATTTTCACTAGTAACCATTTCTACAGTTCCATCTTCACCAATTTTGTTTTTAGTGTAAACGTTACCTCTAAAGTAGTTAAAATCGTTTCCTTCATCATCAATAATTGGTCTGTAAACATCTTGCACCCATTCTGCAACGTTACCAGCCATATCATATAAACCAAAATCATTTGGAGGATAAGCTTTTACGTAGTTTGTGATATCTGCGCCATCATCTGACCATCCAGCGATTCCACCATAATCTCCTTTTCCTTGTTTAAAGTTAGCCAATTGATCACCTCTTAATTGTCTTTTACCTGAACGAGTATATTGGCCTTTCCAAGGGTATTTTTTTTGTCCTTTGTAAATATTGTATTCTCTGTTTCCAACTAACGCTAAGGCTGCATATTCCCATTCTGCTTCTGTTGGAAGTCTGTATTCTGGTAAAATTATTCCAGAACTTCTTTGTGCATACACATTTTTAGCTTCGGTTGTAGTAGCTGCTCCAGACTTTTTACTTGGGGCTTTTTGTCCCATTTGTTTTTTTAATACAATATCTTCTTTTCCGCCAAAAGTTTTTGAAGGCGAATTGATGTAGGCTTCAGTATCAAAGTTTGAATCTGCTGTTACTTCTGCGCTAATTTTATTTCCTTTTTTAAGGTATCCTTCTTTTTCAAGGATATTTTCGTTTACACGATTGGTTCTCCATTCACAAAATTCAGTAGCTTGAATCCAATTTACTCCAACTACTGGATAGTTAGCATAAGCGGGGTGTCTTAAGTAGTTATTTGTCATCGTTTCGTTATAGCCTAAACGATTTCTCCATACTAAAGTATCTGGAATTACACCATTATAAATATTTTTGTAATTGTCTTCTGTAGGAGGGTAAACTGATTTTACCCAATATAAGTATTCTGAATACATCATATTTGTAACTTCTGTTTCATCCATGTAAAAAGACTGAACGTGTTGCTTTGTTGGGCTGTTGTTCCAATCATGCATTACATCATCTTCTACTTTACCCATTGTGAATGTTCCACCTTCAATTGAGGTCATTCCAGGAGGCGTTTCTTGCTTTTTAAATTTAGTATTGTATTGGAAACCACCTTTTTTATCGTTGATTTGCCATCCAGTTGCGCTTGAACCACCTTTAGTGCTTCCGCTTTTGCTACAGCTGGTAAAACCTATTGCTACAGTTAACGCTAGCAACAATTTTAAAGTCATAATTTTAGTAACTTTCATACTTTTGTAGGTAAAAATTTAAGTGTCGCAAGATAGTAATAAACCATTAATATGCAACAAAAAAATAAAAAAAATTAAACAATAATTTTACTTGATATAATTTGTAACGAAAAATCGTGTTAAATATTGTATAAAGTTATTTAAAAATTCATTATTTGCAATATTTTAGTTTATTTTGCGTTATTATGTGCATGAAAAAAAAATATTTATTATTTCTACTCGCTACTTTTTTGAGTTTTGCTCAAAACACAAAAGACTTTTCATTGGTATGGAATAATAATGCTCCTTTTATTATAGGTGAGTCAAAGTATAATATACCACAATTTCAATCTGAAAATTTTGAATTTCACGAAACCAAAAAAACAATTACCTATGTTAATAATTTTAAAGTTCCAGGATTGGTTTCGGAAGGCGCAGCCTCAATTGAAAACATCCTATATGAAACCATAGATGAATCAAAATTAAGTGGTTTGGATATTTCCAATATTTCCTCGAAAATTGATTTTAAATCGTTTTCATCTTATGCTAGAAATGACGCCTTTCTTTCTTTTACTTTTCATCCAATAATTAAAGACAATTTAGGTTATAAAAGGGTAAAATCTTTTACATTAAATTATTCTATATCTAATTTTAATAGGTCTTTTCAAAATACTACTTCTATTCAAAACTCAGTTTTAGCTTCGGGGTCTTGGCACAGATTTTATGTTGAAAAATCGGGAGTTTACATACTAAGCAAAAGTTTTCTTCAAAGCATTGGAGTAAATGTGGCAGTAGATCCAAGAACTATTAAAATATATGGTAATGGAGGTAGAATGTTGCCTTTGTTAAATAGTATTGCTTATCCGATTGATTTAGAAGAAAATGCCATTCAATTTACAGGTGAAGAAGACGGTGTTTTTAATGAAAATGATTATATTTTGTTTTATGCAGAAGGCGTCGATACCTGGAACGAAGAAAGTTTAACACATGTAAATCAATTTGCAAATAGATCATATTATTATGTAACTACAAATGGCTCGGCTGGAAAAAGAATCCAAACATATAACGAGCCCGTGGCTTCATCCACTTTATTTCTTTCAAATTATGATGGCTATCAGTTTCATGAAGTAGATTTGTTTAATGCCGGAAAAATCGGTAGAAGATGGTTTGGTGAAAAATTTGATCTAGATGACAACCAGACTTTTCCATTTGTATTACCAAATTATACCTCAGGGACTCCTGTAAATTTATCTGCGAATTTTGCAGCGGTTTCATTTGTTTCCACTTCATTCAAAGTAAAAGCTAATGCGGTTGAAGTTGGAACCGTTCCAATAAACGCAGCTACGGGATCTGCTTTAGGTTATGAAAACATTCTTAATACTACTTTTATTCCAACTTCAAACGCTGTAACCATCGATGTATCATACATAAATAATGGAGTACCTTCTTCAAAAGGTTATTTAGATTATATTATTTTAAAATACAACGCCGAATTGAAAGGGAATGGCAAACAGTTTTTATTTTCTAATCAATTAGTAAAAACAAATATTGGTGTAGGACAATTTACCATTTCTAATGCTTCAAGTGTAAAAGCGGTTTGGGATGTTACAGACATCTATAATGTTACAAAATTAGATAATACCCAAAATAGTTTGTCTTTTAAATTGACTTTAGGACAAGATAAAAAGTTTGTTGCTGTTGATTATTCTGATGTTTATTTTCCTTCAAAAGAAACAGAAACCAATGTGGCTAATCAAAATTTAAAAGGCTCCATTTTCAAAAACAATCAAGGTGTTTTTCAAGATATTGATTATTTAATTGTAACTCCAACTAGCTTGGTGACACAAGCTGAAACTTTGGCTAATTTCCATAGAAATAATTCAAATATGAATGTTAAAGTAGTTACGCTACCTTTAATTTACAACGAATTTGGAGGTGGAAAACAAGATGTTGCCGCAATTAGAAATTTTGTTAAATACGTATACGATAATGCTTCAAATACAGCTAATAAAGTTAAATATTTAAATTTATTTGGCGATGCATCTTACGATTTTAAAGATAGAATTCGAAACAATACTAATATAGTACCTGTTTTTCATGGTTTTGAAGTGTCTCAATCATTAAATCCAAATAATAGTTCAAATTTTTCTTTATTTTCTTCTTTTATGTCGGATGATTTCTTTGCGCTAATGGATAACAATGAAGGAAATATGCAAGCTTCGGCAGATTTAATGGATCTAGCAGTAGGAAGAATGCTTGTTTCTTCAAATACGCAAGCTTCAGAAATGGTAAACAAAGTAATTGAGTATCATGATGAAAAGTCTTATAAACGATGGCGAAATAACCTAGTGTATTATGCAGACGATCCAGACCCTTTTTTATCGGGGGATTATTTGTTGCAAAAGGATTTGAATGAACTTGCGGATGACGTTTCAGTAGCTAATCCTTTTTTTAATAGCGCTAAAATTTTTACTGATGCCTATGTACAAGAAGTAAGTGCTGGTGGACCAAGGTATCCACAAGCCAAAAAAGCATTTATTGACGCCATCGAATCAGGTGCATTGGTGTTAAATTATTACGGACATGGTAATGAAGAGAGTTTTGCGGTAGAACGTATTTTTGAAAAATCAGATGCACAAGTACTTAACAATAGATATAAATATCCTCTGTTTATTACGATCACTTGCGAATTTACCCGTTTTGATGATCCAAATCGTCCAACGGGTGGAGAATATATGTATTGGAATAAAGCTGGTGGTGCTATTTCATTATTAGCAACAACTAGACAAATTAGTCAATCACTAGGTATTCAGTTAAATGAAGAAATTTATAATAATTTATTTACGATGGAAAACAATTCCTATATTTCCATTGCAGAGTCGCTTCGTCGAGCTAAAATAAATATTGGTGGTTCAAATAAAAGAGTCGTTTTTTATATTGGAGATCCCGCTTTAAAATTAGCTATTCCAAAATCAAAAGTAGTTTTAACAAAAGTTAATGGTGAAGACATAAATACTACAACACTTGCTTTGCAAGCTTTGTCTTTTGCGACATTAACAGGTGAGGTTTTGGATGAGAACAATGCCTTGATTGCCAATTATAATGGTGATTTAGCCGTACAAGTTTATGATAAAAATTTGAGTAGAATAACATTAGATAATGATAATGCTTCATTGCCACCCTATAATCAACCTAAACTAAATTTTGTGAGCTTAGGAGAAGTTATATACAGAGGAAATGCATCTATAGTTAACGGAAAGTTTGAGTTTAGTTTTATCGTACCACAAGATATTCAAATTCCTATCGGAAATGGTAGAGTGAGTTTTTACGCAAAAAGTAATGCTCCAACTTTACAAAATCAAACAGGTTATAACGCTCAAATTAAAGTAGGAGGTGTAAATACAGCAGCTCCATCCGATACAATTCCGCCTAAGTTAAAATTATATATGAACGATACTAATTTTGTAAGTGGAGGGATTACAAATGAGTCACCAATTTTTTTAGCTTTTCTTGAAGACGAAAACGGAATCAACACAGCAAGCGGAATTGGGCATGATATTGTGGCTATTTTGGATAATGATGAAAACAATCCTTATAATTTAAATGATTATTACGAAACAGAAACAGATAACTATAAAAAAGGAAAAGTTACCTATCCGTTCCGAGATTTAACCCCAGGTTTACATACTATTTTGTTTAAAGCTTGGGATGTATATAATAATTTAGTTACGGCTGAAATTCAGTTTGTGGTCATTGGCGATGGCGATTTAGAATTACAACATGTTTTAAATTATCCAAATCCGTTTGTAAATTATACCGAATTTTGGTTTAGTCATAATCGCCCTTTTGAACCATTGGATGTACAAGTTCAGATTTTAACCATAACGGGCAAATTGGTAAAAACAATTAATCAAACTATTGTAAATGAAGGGTTTACTTCAAGAGATATTAAATGGGATGGAAAAGATGATTTTGGTGATAAAATCGGTAAAGGCGTATATGTATATAAAGTTACGGTAAAATCGGCAATCACAGGTAAAAAAACAGAAAAAATAGAAAAACTTGTAATCCTATAAAAAAAATGTATATTTGTAAAATCACTATAAAAACTTGCATATTGAAATAAAAATACATCTGAAATAAATAACTATTAACTTAATCAAACAGATGAAAAATCTATTTAAATTCTTATCAATTATCGTAATTGCTCAGTTAACTCATGCACAAGATAGAGTTATTACAACTGCAGTCCCTTTTTTATTAATTGCAGCAGATGCGCGTTCCGCAGGTATGGCCGACATGGGTGTAGCCACTTCTGCCGATGCGTATTCGCAACAATACAACCCTTCAAAATATGCCTTTTCCAAACAAAAGCAAGGGTTTTCTGTAAGTTACACGCCTTATTTGACTAGTATTGCAAACGATATTTCTTTAGGGCAAGTAACATATTTTAATAGATTCAATGAACGTATGGCTTTTTCTGGTAGCTTGCGTTATTTTGGTTTTGGAGAAATTCAATTAGCAGATGATGCAGGAACCCTTTTGTCAACTGTAAATCCTAATGAATTCGCACTTGATGGATCATATTCATTAAAACTTAGTCCAGAATTTGCTATGGGTGTGTCAGGTCGTTACATTCGATCTAATTTAAAAATTGCTAATGCAACTACTGATGTTAAACCTGCAACTACATTTGCAGTTGATGTTTCAGGTATCTATCAATCGGAAGAAGAAGTATATGATAGTTTCAATGGGAAATGGAGAGCTGGTTTTAATTTTCAAAATTTAGGTCCAAAATTATCTTACGATAATGATTTATTAAATGAAAATTTTATTCCAGCTAATATGAGATTGGGAGGAAGTTTTGATTTTATTTTTGATGATTATAATAAAGTTAGTTTAATTGGAGAAACTACAAAATTATTAGTACCAACCCCACAAAACGTTACAGATTTAAATAATGACGGTGATATTGATGCAACCGACAAATCAATTAATAATCAAAATTATAGGAATATAAGCTGGACAAGCGGTATATTTAAATCTTTTGGAGATGCACCAGATGGTTTTTCGGAAGAATTAAAAGAATTTACTTGGGCGTTAGGTGCGGAATATTGGTATCAAGATTCGTTTGCTTTAAGAACGGGTTACTTTAGTGAAAGCGTGGAAAAAGGTGCTAGAAAATACTTAACATTAGGTGCTGGTTTTAAATATAATATTGTTAAAATTGACGTGTCTTATTTGTTTTCAGCTTCTAAAGTTAGAAATCCACTTGAAAACACTTTACGATTTTCTCTATCATTTAATTTTGGAGACGAATACGATGATAATTAATAGAGTATAAAGCTTAATTAAATCCAAATTCAATTTTTTTTGAATTTGGATTTTTTTTTAAAACAAGTGAAAGTTATTAAAAATCTCTTGTGAAAATAATAAGATTAGAAACAAAATTGTTTGTCTTTGAATCGTTTGATGAATTATCAAATTCAGAAAAAAACAATACATAAATTTAATTCTTTAAAAAAAATATTGCCTTTTATGTTTGATAAAACGAATCTATAACGATTTCGTGAGTAAAAAATAAAATAAATTGATTATTTTCTTAATTTAAACAGTAATAAATTTTTAGAATAAAATACGTTGTAGTATTTTTGTGGTTCGTAAAAAAAAATAAATAGTTATATATGAAACCAATTACAAAAGAAGTATATCTAAAATGGTATGAAGACATGCAGTTTTGGAGAAAGTTTGAAGATAAATTAGCAGCCTTATATATACAACAAAAAGTAAGAGGATTTCTTCATTTATACAATGGACAAGAAGCCGTTTTAGCAGGCGCATTACACGCTATGGAATTAGGCGGAAAAGATAAAATGATTACCGCTTATAGAAACCACGTGCAGCCAATTGGCATGGGTGTAGATCCAAAAGCAGTTATGGCAGAATTATTAGGTAAAGTTACTGGTACTTCAAAAGGTATGGGTGGTTCTATGCATATTTTTTCTAAAGAACATGGTTTTTATGGAGGTCATGGAATTGTTGGTGCTCAAATTCCTGTTGGTGCAGGTATGGCTTTTGCCGATAAATATTTTGAAACCGGTGGTGTAACATTGACTTATTTTGGAGATGGAGCAGCACGCCAAGGGTCATTACATGAAGCATTTAACATGGCTATGTTGTGGAAATTACCCGTTGTTTTTATTTGTGAAAATAACGGATATGCTATGGGAACTTCAGTAGAAAGAACTGCCAATCATACAGATATCTGGAAGTTAGGTTTAGGATACGAAATGCCTTGCGGACCTGTAGATGCCATGAATCCTGTAAAAGTAGCCGAGGCTATGCATGAAGCTATGGAACGTGCTAGAAGAGGGGAAGGTCCTACCTTTTTAGAGATGAAAACGTATAGATACAGAGGACATTCTATGTCTGATGCACAACACTATAGAACTAAAGATGAAGTAGAAGAATACAGAAAAATTGATCCAATTACACAGGTTTTAGATATTATTAAAGAGAAAAAGTACGCTACGGAAGCAGAAATTGAAGTAATTGATCAAAGAGTAAATAATTTAGTAGATGAATGCGAAAAATTCGCTGAAGAATCTCCATTTCCAGAAGCACAACAATTATATGATGTGGTTTACGAACAAGAAAATTATCCATTTATTCCTCACAGACTATAAATTATGGCAACAGTAATTACAATGCCCCGTTTAAGTGATACCATGACAGATGGCGTGGTAGCCACTTGGTTGAAAAAAGTGGGTGACACAATAAAAACAGGTGAAATTTTAGCAGAAATAGAAACGGATAAAGCCACTATGGAATTTGAATCATTCTATGATGGGGTTTTATTACATATTGGTATTCAAGAAGGCGAATCTGCTCCGGTAGATTCATTATTAGCCATTGTTGGAAAAAAAGGTGAAGATATTTCTGGATTAATAAATGAAAACCCTACAACTCCAGTAGTTGAAGAAGTTAAATCAGAAGCATCAGTTGCAACTCAAACAAAATCAGAGATTCCTGCAGGTGTAAAAGTAGTAACTATGCCTCGTTTGTCAGATACTATGACAACGGGTACGGTAGCGACTTGGTTGAAAAAAGTTGGAGATACCGTTAAAGAAGGTGATATCTTAGCTGAAATTGAAACAGATAAAGCTACAATGGAATTTGAATCTTTCAATTCAGGTACTTTATTATATATAGGTGTTGAAGAGGGTGGAACCGCCCCAGTAGATACAATTTTAGCAATCTTAGGACCAGCTGGAACAGATGTTACAGGTATAGCTGCTAGCTTTACAGTTGGTGGAACAGTTGAAACTCCAAAAGAGGAAGTTGTTAAACAAGACACTAACCCAACACCCAATACCCAACACCCAACAACCAATACAAATGACAGAATTTTCGCATCTCCTTTAGCTAAAAAAATGGCACAGGACAAAGGGGTGAATTTATCTCAAGTTACAGGTACTGGTGAAAATGGAAGAATTACAAAATCAGATGTAGAAAACTTTACTCCATCTGCTGCAAGTACTCCGGTTCAAGCCGTTACAGATGCAACTAATGCAGTTTCAGCTGTGAAACCTTTTGTTCCAGCTGGAGAAATGTTCCAAGAAGAAATTAAAAACTCTCAAATGCGTAAAACCATTGCGAGACGTTTATCAGAATCTAAATTTACAGCACCGCATTATTATTTAACAATTGAGTTAGACATGGATAATGCGATTGCTTCAAGAAATATGATTAATAGCTTGCCAGAAACCAAAGTATCTTTTAACGATATGGTTATCAAGGCTTCTGCTATGGCATTGAAAAAACATCCACAAGTAAATTCTCAATGGAGAGAAGATGCAATGGTAATTAATCATCATGTAAATATTGGTGTAGCTGTGGCTGTTGAAGATGGTTTAATGGTTCCAGTATTAAAATTTACAGATCAAATGAGTTTAACTCAAATTGGTGTAAGTGTAAAAGATTTAGCAGGAAAAGCGAAATCAAAGAAAATTCAACCAGCCGAAATGGAGGGAAGTACCTTTACCATTTCTAACTTAGGAATGTTTGGAATTCAATCCTTTACTTCAATAATTAATCAACCCAATTCAGCTATTTTATCTGTAGGAGCTATTATTGAAAAACCAGTAGTTAAAAATGGACAAATTGTAGTGGGTAACACCATGACAGTAACTTTAGCTTGCGATCATAGAACGGTAGATGGGGCTACAGGCGCTAAGTTTTTACAGACTTTTAAAGCGTTTATGGAAAATCCGGTTACAATGCTAGCCTAATTTTTTTATAAAATTTATACATACAATTCCCGTCTTGTGAAAATTCTTGACGGGATTTTTGGTTATTAGTAGCTTTATTATTAGTTTTAAAAAAAGGTAAATTATGTCAACGAAACCAGCAATACTAATTATCGGAGCAGGAATTTCAGGATTAACTGCTGCGGTATACTTACACCAAAAAGGGTACAAGGTTCAAATTTTAGAAGCAGCTGATAGAGCTGGTGGTCGTATAAAAACCGATAAAATAAATGGATTTTTATTAGATAGAGGTTTTCAAGTATTTCTAACAGAGTACCCTGAAGCTAAGGCTCTATTAAATTACGAAAAATTAGCTTTGAAAAAATTTCTTCCCGGGTCTACTGTATTTTACAATGAGGGTAAGTTTGAAATTGCAGATCCTTTCAGACGACCTTCAGCGTTTTTATCTACACTTTTTGCTCCTGTGGGTACTTTAAAAGACAAACTGTATACCTTTTTTTTGAAAAAGAAGTTAGTACAAAATACACTTCCTAAAATTTTTGAACAATCAGAGATTGAAACGGAAACCAAATTAAAAGAATATGGTTTTAGTGCGAAAATGATCGAAAGATTTTACAAACCTTTTTTCTCAGGTATTTTTTTAGAAAACGACTTAAAAACATCTAGCAACATGTTCGATTTTGTAATGAAAATGTTTTCCGAAGGAGATGCCGCAGTGCCAGAATTAGGCATGGAAGAAATTCCTAAACAGCTGGTTCAGTTACTTCCAAATGATTGTATTTTTTATAATCATAAAGTCGAAACGATTAAAAAAAATACCATTCATTGCGAAAATGGCACTACGTTTTTAACAGATAAAATAATTATTGCCACCGAAGCTATAGGTTTAGCAAAAGATTATATTTCTGTAAGCAAGCAAAATTTTCATCAAGTTACTAATGTATATTTTGAGGCCAAATATGCACCTACAAAAAAAGCAGTGGTAATTTTAAATGCTGCGACTACTAAAAAATGGGTAACTAACTTTACTGTTATGTCTAATGTATCAGCTAAATATGCTCCAAAAGGAAAGGTTTTGATTTCTATTTCCTTAAATGGAATACCAATGGAGGACGACATTACATTAGCACAAAACATGAAAAATGAATTAAAAAAATGGTTAGGCAATCAAGTTGAAGATTGGAACCTGTTAAAAGCGTATCGTATCAAATATGCTTTACCTGATCAAGATAGTGTTCTCGATGAATTGAGTAGTTCACAAATGAAAATAAATGAAAATCTATTTATTTGTGGAGATCATTTATTAAATGGGTCCATAAATGCCGCAATGAAATCTGGCCGATTATTAGCGGATTATATTCAAGAACATTACAAATAATTAGTTATTTTTGCTTTACTAGAATGGGGTTAATTTACCTTAGGAAAAAAAATAAACTCACAATAACGAAAATAATGCAAAATAAAAACATAATAATAACAGGTACTTCTAGAGGAATCGGATATCAAATGGCCTTACAGTTTGCTAATGCGGGTCATCAAGTTTTAGCCATTTCTCGTAAAACACCTCAACTTTTAATTGAACACAAAAATATTACGTGTTTATCAATTGATATTTCAGATGAAAATCAGTTGCTACAAATACACAAGCTTATATCAAAAACTTGGCAAAAAGTAGATGTTCTAATTCATAACGCAGGGAGTTTACTGCATAAAAATTTCACTGAAATTACTTCACAAGAATTTCAAAATATATATAAAGTAAATGTTTTTGCTGTTGCAGAATTAACTAAAATATGTATTCCATTTATGGAAAAAGGGAGCCATGTTGTTACTATAAGTTCTATGGGAGGCATACAAGGAAGTATGAAATTCGCAGGACTTTCAGCTTACAGTTCAAGTAAGGGAGCCGTTATCACCTTATCGGAATTATTAGCTGAGGAATACAAAGAAAGAGGAATTGCATTTAATGTTTTAGCTTTGGGCGCTGTCAATACAGAAATGTTACAAGAAGCTTTTCCAGGTTATGAGGCACCACTTTCTGCAACTGAAATGGCAGATTATATATTTAATTTTGCCCTTACGGGAAATAAGTATTATAATGGTAAAGTACTACAGGTAAGTGCATCAACACCTTAAAACCTATTTGTTTGAACGTATTACAAAAATATTTACCCGAACATGCCGTGGAACCCGTTTTTGAATTGATAAAAGCGAATCATGTGCATTTAAAAATTGTAAATGAACGAAATACACGTCATGGTGACTATCGGAGACATCCTGACGGTTTTCATCAAATCACGGTTAATGCCAATTTGAATAAATACCGATTTTTAATGACGTTAATTCATGAAATCGCTCATTTGGTTGCCTTTGAAAAATATGGTAGAAATATTTTACCACATGGAACCGAATGGAAAATAACCTTTCAACATTTAATGATTCCGTTTATTCGTCCGGAAATATTCCCGCATCAAATTTTACCATTAATGGCAAGACATTTTAGAAATCCAAAGGCAAGTTCAGATACAGATGCTACTTTGTCTTTAGCTTTAAAACAATTTGATGAAAGAAATACAGAGAATAATTATATCTTTGAAATTCCATACGGTAGTACATTTAGAATAAAAAACGGAAAAGTTTTTAAAAAAATTGCCTTGCGTGTGAAACGATATGAATGTTTAGAAGTAAGTTCAGGAAGAATGTTCTTATTTCAACCTAATGCAGAAGTTGAAGTGATTTCAAATTAAAGAAATTCAATAAAAATGAATAAAAATTATTATGCCATTTTAATGGCTGGTGGAGTTGGTTCTAGATTTTGGCCAGTTAGTACAGCTGAATATCCAAAGCAATTTCATGATATGTTAGGAACGGGAGAAACCTTAATTCAGAAGACATTTAGTCGCCTAGCGCAAATTATCCCAAAGGAGAATATTTTAATATTAACCAATGAAAGTTATAATGCTATTGTTTTAGAACAACTTCCTTCCGTAAAACAAGAACAAGTTATTTTAGAGCCAGCCATGCGAAATACCGCTCCTTGTATTTTGTATGCTTCGTTAAAAATAAAAAAACAAAATCCAAATGCCTTAATTTTAGTTGCGCCAAGTGATCATTGGATTGAAGACGAAATGCAATTTGCTGCAAATTTAAAACAATCTTTTTATCATTGTGAAACGCAAGATACTTTAATGACATTAGGAATTTTACCTACTTTTCCAAATACAGGATATGGCTACATTGAGTATGATAAATTAGATTCTAGAATAATAAAAAAAGTAGTTCAATTTAGAGAAAAACCGGATTATAAAACTGCACAAAAATTTATTCAAAGTAGAAATTTTCTTTGGAATGCTGGTATATTTATTTGGAGTGTAGCTTCAATAACCAAGGCTTTTGAAAATTTTCAACCCAAAATGTATGCAGATTTCTTAAAAGGATGGGATAGCTATAATACACCAAATGAAAAAATGTTTATCGCTGAAAATTATCCGTTAGCTGAAAATATTTCTATTGATTATGCTATTTTAGAGAAAGCACCAAATGTTTTTGTTTTAGCAGCAACTTTTGATTGGAATGATTTAGGAACTTGGGGTTCTCTATACGATAAATTAGATAAGGATGAATCTAATAACGCTATTGTAAATGCTACGGTTTATTTAGAAAACGCTTCACATAACATTATTAGAACAGAAGGGAAAAAATTAGTAGTTATTGATGGTTTAAAAGATTATATTATTGTTGATAAAGAAAATGTGCTTTTTATTTATCCAAAATCAAAAGAACAAGACATAAAAAAAATAGTTGGAAAATTAAATTTATAAAAAAAGCTTCAGATTATTCTGAAGCTTTTTTATAAAGGTTGTTCTTTAGTATCAACTATAGGTTTATTTGGAGTGGCTTTTTTAATTGCCGCTTTTTTTACTGGGGCTTTTTTAACTGGGGCTTTTTTCACAGCTACTTTTTTTGTAGTACTTTTTTCTATGGTTTCTTTTGGTGTAGCACTTTTTAGAGGTGCTTTTTTTACAGGCGCTTTTTTTGTTTTAGGCTTTACTGCTTTTGGTTCAATATTTTCTGTAATATTTTTATTTATTTCAACAGCTTTTTCAGACTTGTGCTCTGAAATTTCTGATTTTTTTTCAATAGTATTTTCTGAAGTTTGTTTAGCTTTTCCAAATAATGAGCTAAAAAAATTTAATAATCCCATAATAATTTAGTTTTAAGTTTCGCCAAAGATAAGTAATTGGAAATCAATACACAAAATAAAATTTTCACAAATTTTTAGTTATTTTATATTTTTATTTTAAAATTTTGTTGAAAACCAAGATTCTAACTTTCTCCATATCAATCAATTTTCTATATTTGTAAAAAACATTTTTATGTTGTCATTAAATGTAAAGAACGAAACCTCACGATTAAGAGTAGTTGTACTTGGAACAGCTATTAGCAATGGGCCAACACCTACGATTGAAGAAGCTTATGATCCAAAATCATTAGAACATATCAAGGCAGGAACGTACCCCATTGAAGCAGATATGGTTGCTGAGATGGAAGCTTTTAATATGGTTTTTCAAAAATATGATGTAAAAGTTTATCGTCCTGAAATTATTGAAAATTACAATCAAATTTTTTCAAGAGATATTGGTTTTGTAATAGAAGATGTTTTTATTAAAGCCAATATTTTACCCGATAGAGAAAGAGAATTAGAGGCTATTCAATACATAATTGATAAAATTGATCCTAATAAAGTAGTCCGTCCACCAGAGGATGTTCATATAGAAGGCGGCGATGTAATGCCTTGGAATGACTACATTTTTATTGGTACTTATAAAGGTTCAGATTATAAAGATTATATTACAGCCAGAACTAATTTGAAGGGAGTTGCTTACATACAAAATTTGTTTCCTAATAAAAAAGTAAAAGCTTTTGATTTGGTAAAATCTAAAATAGAACCAAGAGATAATGCTTTACATTTAGATTGTTGTTTTCAGCCAATCGGAACTGATAAAGGGATAATTTACAAAAGTGGTTTCCGTGAGGAAGCGGATTATATGTTTTTAGTAAATTTGTTTGGTAAAGATAATTTGTTTCATATCGAAAGAGAGGAAATGTATCATATGAACTCCAATATTTTTTCAATAGCTCCAGATGTAATTGTATCTGAGAAAAATTTCACAAGATTAAATACTTGGTTACGCAAAAACGGTTTTACAGTTGAAGAAATTCCTTATGCCGAAATTTCAAAACAAGAAGGTCTATTACGATGTTCTACTTTACCATTAATTAGAGATTAAAAATCTTATAACAAAACAAATTATGAAACAAACTACCAACACCATAGTAATGATTCGTCCTGTGGCGTTTCGTATGAACGAACAAACTGCTGTAAATAACTATTATCAAAAAGTTTTAGATGATATAACGCCAGAAACGGTAAATTTTAAAGCAGTGCAGGAGTTTGATGCCTTTGTTGAAAAATTAAAAAGTGTAGGTATACATGTAATTGTAATTCAAGACAAGAAAGAACCTGACACACCTGATAGTATTTTTCCAAACAACTGGATTTCTTTTCATGATACTGGCGATGTAGCTTTATATCCAATGTTTGCAGAAAACAGAAGATTAGAACGAAGAGAAGATGTTTTAGATGTTTTAGAAGATAAAGGTTTTGAAATAACTGAAATTATGGATTATACTTCTGCAGAAGAAGATAATGTGTTTTTAGAAGGAACAGGAAGTTTGGTTTTAGATAGAGAATTTAATAAAGCGTATTGTGCACTTTCTCCAAGAGCCGACGAAGAATTATTTATCGAATTTTGTGAAGATTTTGATATGTCACCCATTATTTTTGAAGCCTTTCAAACCGTAAATGGCGAAAGAAAAGCGATCTATCATACCAATGTAATGATGTGTATTGCGGAAACGTTTGCCGTAATTTGTGCCGATTGTATAGATGATAAAAAAGAACGTAAAATGGTTTTAGAAAACCTTAAAGCAGACGGTAAAGAAATTATTTTAATCACAGAAGAACAAGTAAATAATTTTGCAGGAAATATGTTACAAGTTCGTGGTGCAGCTGATAAACGATATTTGGTAATGAGCAATTCAGCATATCAAAGTTTAACAAAAGCACAAATAGATAAAATTGAAAAACATTGTGAAATTTTACACGCTAGTTTAGATGTTATTGAAGCGTGCGGAGGCGGAAGTGCTCGTTGTATGATGGCTGAGGTTTTCTTACCGAAAGTAGAATAAATATAAATTGTTAAATGCTTAAATTCTAAATTTCAATACTATTCAGTTGGAATTTGGAATTTTTATTTTTGGAATATTCTAAATTTATATTCCTCTAATGATACTCAAAACAGCGCTAATAATATATTGAATTCCTATGGCAATAGTTAAAAATCCGATGATTCTTGATATCGCAACAATTCCTGATGAGCCTAATATTTTTGCTAAATAATGCGCACTTCGTAATACCAAATAAATTAACATGGCTACAGCTAAAATGGCAAAACATGAAAATAAAATTTCCGATGAGGAAATAGAAGCATCTGTTTCTGTCAATTCTTGATAATATGCTATTAATAAAGAAATAGATCCAGGGCCAGCAAGCATTGGCATTGCTAAAGGCGTAAGTGCAATATTTTGACGCATTTCCACTTCTTTTTGTACCTTTTTATTAATTCCTTTGTTTTTGCTAAAGTTTCCATTTAATAAAGAAAATCCTGAACTGGCAATAATAATTCCACCTGCAATTCGTAAAGCAGTAATGGTAATTCCAAAAAAAGACAATACATACTGCCCAACAAAAAACGAAATAAGTAAAATTACAAATACATTAATTGAAGTGATTAAAGAGGTTCTTGATCGTTCCGAAGAAGAATATCCTTGCGTTAATCCTACAAAAATAGGCACAGTTCCAATAGGATTTAAAACAGAAAATAAGGCGGCAAATAAATAAATAAAAATGTCCATAGTTTTTTTGCAAATATATCACGTTGCTCAAAGATAGAATTTATAATATAATTATTTAAATGTAAATTAAAAAACATTTTGTAAATTAGTTCAACTAAAAACCCAATAGATGAAAACACTTGTTATAGGAGCTACAACAAATAAAGATAGATATGCTTATAAAGCCATACAAAGTTTAATAAATAAATCACATCAAGTAGTTGCTATTGGTGCTAAAGAGGGCATGGCTTTAGATGTTAAAATTGAAACAATAAAATTTCCATTTACTGGTGTGGATACCGTTACATTATATTTAAATCCAAAGAATCAAGAAGAATATTACGACTATATTGTTTCATTAAAGCCAAGACGTGTTATATTCAATCCAGGAACTGAAAACCCAGAATTTTATGAAATATTAAAACAAAATAATATCGAATTTGAAGTAGCTTGCACGTTGGTTTTATTAGCTACAAATCAGTATTAATTTTATCTTTTTTACTTATTAAGTATAATCCAATAAAAGTAATCATACCATTTACAATTATTAGTTCTTCGGCAAAAGTATACGGAATTAACTTTGGTGCTTCCGTATCAATTCCAGAATTTGCACTAATTAAAAAGGTTATAGCAGGCGATAACAAACAAATAAACGGCACCAATTGGTCTTTTACAGATCGATTTTTGACTAAAATTCCAAAAGCAAATAAACCTAAAAGTGGGCCATAGGTATAGGATGCAACTTTAAAAATTAGTTTAACAACGGATTGATTAGTTAACGAATTAAAAATTAAAATCACTAAAAATAGGGCTAACGAAAATCCAATATGGACTAAATGTCTAGTTTTTACAGTATTTTTTGTTTCTTCTTTTTTCTCCATTCCTAAAAAATCTATACAAAATGAAGTTGTTAATGCGGTTAATGCTGAATCTGTTGTGGCAAAAGTGGCTGCGGTTAATCCTAATAAAAACACCACTGCTGGCACTAAATCAAAATGATTGAATGCAATTTCAGGAAATAATAAATCGGTTCTCACAGCATCATTTAGTGTAGGAACTGGAATATTGTTTTTAGCCGCAAATAAATATAATAATGCACCTACACTCAAGAAAAATAAATTGATGATTACAAATATCCCGGTAAACGTAAACATATTTTTTTGAGCTTCTTTAATATTTTTGCAGCTTAAATTTTTCTGCATTAGGTCCTGATCTAAACCAACCATGGCAATAGTTACAAAAACTCCTCCTAAAAATTGTTTTACAAAATGTTGTCCGGAACCAATAAAATCTTCAAAAAAGAAAATTTTTGAATATTCTGAGGCATCAATTACTGCAATAGCCTCACTAAATCGAAGGTTTAAACTATCGCAAACAAAATAAATGGTAAAAAAAACGGAACTTACTAAGAATAATGTTTGTAAAGTGTCTGTAATAATAATTGTTTTTAATCCGCCTTT
>Ga0164295_10001416_pt1 | contig 19881 bp, 22 predicted proteins | sample GEODES006metaG_FD_111798 | JGI IMG/M metagenome (GOLD analysis project Ga0164295, IMG submission 111798) | Oligotrophic lake water microbial communities from Sparkling Lake, Wisconsin, USA - GEODES006 metaG | ecosystem: Environmental > Aquatic > Freshwater > Lake | place: USA: Sparkling Lake... | reverse complement strand
GTAAAACAATTCCCGATTACAGTAATCCAACACCATTTCAATCATTTATGAGAAAAGTTTCATATGGATTATTTGGATTAAGTATATTATTTGTTTTACTTTATGCAGTTAATTATTGGTTTAGATATATACCAGAATATTATAAATGGCTTGATAAATTACCAACTGAAGCAAAAATTCAAGTAGGTATGATAACCGCTTTAAATAATATGCAAAAGTCAAGACGTTAATAAATTAAAGAGTTTCGAATAAAAATTATGATATTTTCATTAATATCATAATTTGGATTAAATAATGATTTCTTTTTCAAATTAGAATTATTCATAAAATGATTAAATAATGTATCTTGATTTTGTTTTATTGATTTATCATCATCACTTTCTTCTGTTGTATCTTCTTCTTCTGTTTTATTTTCTTCTTCTGTTGTATCTTTATCTTCTTTTGTATCTTCTTCTGTTGTATCTTTATTACTTTCTTCTATTGTATCTTTATTATTTTCTTCTTTTGTATCTTTATTATTTTCTTCTGTTGTATCTTTATCTTCTTCTTCTGTATCTTTATCAAGTGAAATTAAATTTTTTTTATAATAATAAACTATAAATTGACTTAGTTGATTTATTAATAAAAAATTACACTCACCTTTTCTAATTTCTTTTAATATTTTATTAATATGATTTTTAAAAGATTCTAATAAAATCTCTTGACGTTTAAGTCGAAGTAATATTTTTGTTGCTTCTTCATTTTCAAAAGGATCCATATAAATTATTTTATTAACGAATTCATTTTAAAATCAATTTTTTTAATATACATAATATGAATGAATTAGAAGGTTTTGATTTTGATAATTTATATAAATTAGTATCTGATATGAATAAATCTTCTAAAGAAAAATGTTTAATATGTCATTTACCTATAGAAGAAAAGGAATTACAATTAAGTTGTTCACATCAATATCATCATAAATGTTTACCTAAAACAAATAAATGTCCTTATTGTCAAAAAACAGTAACATATAATACTAATAATATAAATATTAATAATAATATTGGTTGTAAAATAATTCTTAAATCTGGTCCTAAAAAAGGACTCGAATGTGGAAGAGTAAAATGTGGTTATCATAAGATTTAATCAATAAATTCACAATTTACTTCTTTATTTTGTTTACTTGTGAAAGCTGATTTAACTTTAATATATTTTTCTGCTTTATCTGATTCCTCTTTCTTTTTAACTATTTTTTTATATTTTTTTATATTAGATTTGGGTTCTTCATCTATAAAACCACAATTAATATCTTTATTTGTAATTAATTCTTCATCTATAAAACCACAATTAATATCTTCGGATTTTTCATTTTTATTTTTAGATTTAGGTTTATCTTTAATTTTATCAATAACAGAATCTAAAAATAAAACATTATTTTTTATAATATCATTATTAACAGTAAATTCAGTTGAAGTTTTAATATATTTTTTTCTTCTTTCTATTATTTCTTTTAATTCACCTAATTTATCTAAATTCTTTCTATAATATTTTACTTTTTCCCATGTTTCTTTTAAAACTGGTAAAATTCTTTCAAATAATACTTTATCTCTTTGGATAGGTTGATTATGTGATTGTTCTAATTTCCAATAAATAATTTTATGAAAATAACACTCTTTAACTAATTCCGGATGTTCTACTTGTAAATTATTCATTGTTTTTAAAAACCAGTCATCATATTGTTTAGTAGTCATATCTAATCTAGGAGGATAGATAAATTTACTTTTCCATTCTTTATTATCACCATCAAATTGTGGTTCCCATTTAAAAGGATAAAATTGTAATAACATTCCTTTCTTAATTAAATTATCAATTTGCATCTTTTTACTACTAGTAGAATAAGTATGAACTGTATTTGTACACTTGTCAATTAAATAATCATTTCTACTTTTATATTCAACTAATTTACATTGCCAAAAATCACAAATATCTAAATCACAACATTCTAATTGTTGTTGAACTTGTAAATAATAATAATAAGGACAAATGTGTCCACGTATTTCACCACTTGTTTCTATAGTTCTTCCATTTGGTGCAACACATTTAATTTCTAACATTGTTCCTAATTTTGTACTAAATTTATTATCTAATGTTCTACTTGAACAAATACCATCAGGTGATGCACCTAATAATAAATGTTTTTCTGAAGGTAAAGCACCAAATTCAACTACTTCTGCATTATAAATATGCTCATAAATTTTAGTTGCAATTAATTCAAATTTTTTACCATGATATACATTTGCATTATCTAAAAATTGATGATCTGGATCACATTTTTTTAATATAAATCCTTCAACTGGTTCATATGGATTTTCATCAATTGCTGCTGCAGTATCTGAAGCAGTAATTCTATTATGGCGATAATCAAACCATTCTTTTGTTCTTTGTTCTGGTTGAGGTAATGCTTTTAATTTTTGAAATTGATCTTCTAGTTTTTGATATTCTTTAGGAATTTCTACAGGAGGATAAAATGATATAAATTCAGGAAAACAATTTTTACCATCATCAAATGATAAATTATCTTTGAAACTATATTTTGTATCATATTTTTTACTTAATATATCAATAATTATATCAGAAATTGTAGTAATATCTGGGAATAATTCTTTTGCTTCTTTAATTATACTATTAATAGTATCATTATACTCAATATGATTGATGGATTCCAGTTTATTATTTTTGATATATTTATCAACAAATTTAATGATTTTATTTATTTTACCAAATGACATATATTTAGTAATATAAATAGATAAAAAGTTTTTCTAACAATTTTTATTTAAATAATATATTTTCCTTCTTTAAATTGTAATGATTGAATACTAATAATTTTTGCTTTAATTGGATCATATATTACTGAATCTTTCTTTGTTAATATTTTATTTTTAACTAATTCAATTAATTTTTCCTTAATTTCTAATCTTTCTTTTTCATCTTTAATTTCTAAAGACGTAATAAATTCTTTTATTTTAATAATCTTATGAATTGCTGTTAATTTAGTCCATGGTTTTTGATATAAATAATCATCAGAAAAACTATTTAATGGTGAATCTTGATTAATTTTAGTAGCATTTATATCTAAACTCATTCGTTTAGTTTCTGATGTATCACTTATTGATTTATTTTTTTTTTCTAATATTTTTAATAATATATCTTTATTAATATTATTCTTTTCACAAGTTTTAATTAAATTATTGATATAATTTAATTCTAAATTATCTTTAATTGATTCGTAATTTATTACTGAATTAAATTCGCTCATCTACTATATTAAGTAATAAAATCTTTAAATATAAATCTATCAATTTTATTAATATTTTCTTTTGGAAAAATTGACAAATTTCAATAAATTGAAATTTACTAATTTTTGTGCTTTGCACAAAAATTGACAAAATAAGATGAAATCTTATTTTATTAATATTTTTCATTTTATGAAAAATATTGACATAAATATATTTTTATAATATTATTATACTTATATGAGTTTTAATATTGATTTTGACCAACTTTTTGCATTACGTGTATTATTCCAAGATGAATATGAAAATGAATCCGATATTATTACAGAACTAAGATATGAATTATTAAATATGGGATTATCAGAAGATGAAATTCCAAATATATTAAAAGAATTTTATGATAATTTTGGTATTACTATCAGTTTAGATGTTATTAAACAATCTATTCAAAATTCTCTACAAGCTAATCCACTTAATAATTTATTTGACTTACTAAATAATGCTATTCAACAAAGTATAAATTTAAATAATAATAATCAAGAAAATGATAATGAACAAGAGAATAATCAAGAAAATAATGATGAACAAGAGAATAATGAACAAGAGAATAATGAACAAGAGAATAATGAACAAGAGAATAATGAACAAGAGAATGATGAACAAGAGAATAATGATAATGAACAAGAAAATAATAATGAACAAGAAAATAATAATGAACCAGAAGTAAATCCAAATATAATGAATGGATTAGGTATTCAAATTACTTTTCCAATTATATTAAATCAAACTAATTTTACAAATATATTAAATCAAAATCCTTTTACAAATTTATTAAATGAAAGCTTATTTACTTCAAATCAAAATTTTGGTGGAATTGTTAATAATTTTACTGATGTAGTAACAACATTACAAGAAGAAGATTTAAATAATCTTAAAAAATTTAAAACAGATAGAATATTAGATGAAAAATGTTCTATTTGTATGATTAATATTATTGTGAATGAAGAAGTTTGTGAATTACCATGTAAACATGATTTTCATAATGAATGTATTGAACCATGGTTAAAAGAATATAATTACAAATGTCCAATTTGTAGAATGGAAGTAGGAAAACCTAAACATAATATTTAATTTATTCAATCATCAAATTAGAAAAGAATAATAATAAACCACCAATTATTAAAATCATTATTGAAAATGTAAATTGTCTTTGTTGATTATCCATTACATAAGGAATTGGATTTTCACCATTTGCTAACATTTCTAAAATTTCAAAAAATAAATTTTTTATATTTATACCCAAATCTTCGTAATTATTTTGATAATTATTTTTACAAGTTTTATTATCTTGATCAGTATTAGTATCTTGATCAGTATCTTGATTAGTATTATTGTCTTGATCAGTATCTTGATTTATATCTTGATCAGTATCTTGATTATAAAATTCATTACTAGCATTAAATGCTATATTGAAATCATCTTGTGTATATCCCAAAGGTGATTTTATTTTTTTCATTTGTGACATTATATTAAAGTATATTTTATATAAAAATTGATATTTTAATATAAAAATATAATATCTATTATCTTAATGCTTTATACAACTTGTCCAACGTGTGGATTTTTTATTGGTCAAAAAACAGAGGAGTATGAACAAAAGAAACATGAAATTTGTTCTAATCCAAAATTATCAAAGAAGGAACAAGAAGTTGAAATATCAAAACTTTTACTTTCATTAAAATTAAGAAGATATTGTTGTAGAATGAGAGTAATGACATATAAAGATTTAGTTCAAGATATTCTTCCTGTTATTAATAATTAATTAAGAAAATATTATATAATAAATAATTGGCAAATATGCAGTATAATAACACCATAATGCTCCTACATGATCATTAGGATATAATATTAAACTTGATGTAAATGTTATAATTGCAGTAACAGTACCCATGATTTTGCTTTCTAATGTAGGAAACCCTAATAATGATAATACACATAATGTAAATAAAAATATTAAATAAATAATATAATTACAATTCTGTAAATTCCAATTCCACAATAAATGTTTTGTTTCTACATTTTTAATAGTACATTGTTCTTTATCTTTATCAATAAATTGAATTGAATATGGAATTATGAAACATAAATATAAAATCATTACAATAATAATTAAATTTTTATAGGTTTCATTTAATTCTGTATTTATATTTATAATAATAAGCCCTAAAACAATTGGTTGTAAATGATTAAATAACATACCTAATAATGATATTGATCTATTATAATCATCACATTTTTGATGTTTCCAAAGTAAATATTCTATTCCTTGCATTAATGCAACAAATCCTAAAAAAAATCCAACAATTTTATCCGTTATACCACCTAATGAAATACACAAAATTGCACCTATTAATCCCGTCATTAAAGATACAATACTTGCATTTTCTGAAAAACACATTATATATAATTATAAAAAAATTATATATAATTTATTTAGTAAGTTAATACATTTCCAACACCTTTTGTCATACCGTCTCTAAAAAAGAATACCATATCTTTTTCTAGAAATTCAGGATGAAATAAAAATTCAAATTCTGCTTCACATGTATCACCATTCCTTAAAACTTTATCAACTACTCTTAATTTTGCACTTTGACGAATAGGACCACAATGAACAACTGGAGAATAACCAGATTTAATTGTTGTTGAATGATGAAGAATATTTATTTTAGCTGTAAACTTCTTAGTTACAAAATTCTTAAATTTATCATAATCACTAATTAATACCATACCTTTTCTTATTTGATTCCTTTCTAATATATCTTTATTATTTATTAATTTAATTGCTAATGTTGAAGGACAATTTGATTGTGTTTCTTCTACATTTTCACTTATACTATTATGAATACTTCTAACAATTACTTCTTTAAATTCATTATTTAAAAAGGGACCAATATATAATTTTTGACGAATATTAATTGATTCTCCTTTATTCATACCAGAAACAACTAATCCAATTCCTGGAACAAGGAATGTTGAATCTACATAAAAAATAGAACCTTGAATATCTTCCCATTTTTTACGTTTTGGAAGATGATATAAAATTAAATGTAAGTTATTTATATTTGTTCCGGTTTTATTTGAAATAGAAATAATTGGAATAATATCTGAATTACCTAACATATGATTTACATATTCATCTGTTTCTTTATCATCATTTATAAAATAAAGAACTTTTTTAAATGTATTCCTTCCCAATAATTTCTTCAATTGATTACATAAATTTTGATAAATTTCTTTAGGTGCCATATCAACTTTTGTAATTGTAATAATAAATGGAATATTTAAATATAATAAAATACCAATATGTTCTCTGGTTAATTTAGTAATTCCTGTATTTGCACCAATTACAACAATACCGTAATCAGGAAACATACCAGTAACACCAAAAATAGTTGTTTTTAAATATTTTTCATGTCCTGCTAAATCAATAAATGATGTAATTTTATTATCCCATTTATTTTCGGATCTTGTTTTAATATTAATATTAATATCTTTACTGATTAAAGAAATAGTATTATCATCTTTCTTTTTATAAACTAAGGGATTATAAGTAATATTACTTGTTCTTCCACTATCTCTTTCATGTGGATGAACTAAAATTTTATTTCTAGCAAATCCTCTCCCATCATCTAATTGACCAGATGTTAATACACCAATTAATGAACTTTTACCAGCATCGACAGGTCCACATACTGCGATACTACATTCTTCTCTCATTAAAATTATATTAATTACTATTTTTTAAATAGGAATTAAAATAATTAATTTTATACTTCAATTAAATTATCTTTCATATTGTTCATAAATTCTTTACAGTTATAAATAATATAAATGATTTCTTCTTTATGCTTTTCATATAATTCTTTTAATTTCTTATCTTTTAACTTATCTAAATAATCTTCAATTACTTTTCTTTCTTTCATTTTTAATTTATCTGTATCAGTAAATCCATTATACATAGATGCTATATCATGTCTTCTATTTTCAATTATATTTTCAATGTGATTACTTTTATTTGTCGCTTCAAATTTATTACTGTCTGAATTATAAAATAAACAATCTTTTGAGCGTAGATTAGTTAATAAAGTATTTCGATCTTCTTTAAATTTATCATTTGTATAAATTTTTCTAACTAATTCAATAATTGGATACTCTTCGTGCGGAATACCAGTTAATAAACGTATCTTTTCTTTCTCTGAAAATTTAGGTAAAATATTTTCATAACCTAATGAATTTATATTGTTAACTGTTTCTATATTATTAACAATACTAGTATTAACATTTATTATTTTTGAAGTTGATTTTGATAAATTATTTACTATTGTTTTTAATTCTTTAACTTCTTCTTTAATGTGTTTATTTTCATCTTCTAGTTTTTTATTTTGTTCTTCTATTTTTCCAATTATATTATTACTACACTTTTTTTCATGTCGCCATCTGTTTTGTATAAATGTAAATGATTTATTGCATTTTCTACATTTAATTTCTTCAATTATTATAGGATGATTATTAGGATGATTTAAATGATTATCCAAATGATTATTTTGATTATTAATGGGATTATCATTCACTTTATGATATTTTCTGATGTGATTACATCTAGATTGATAACTTTTATAAGATTTATTACAATAATTACATAATATATTCATAAACTTTATATTTATATATATAATATTAGATTTTATTTTCTTAAATGATTTTAAAGTGTAGTAAACTTAAGTGTAGTACACTTTTGTTCAGAGAGAGAGAGATTTTAGAAATTATAAAGTATTTGTAATTGAATTTTATTATATTAGAAAATTTGTAAAAATAGACTTATCTATTTTAGAAACTTTGTAAAAATTGATAAATCTATTTATAGATTAGAGACTATTAATATTATATGACAAACTATATAACAAACTATATATTAGAGGGGATTAAAATTACAAATACTGATGGGACTGAAGAAATTATTCAGATTCCATACAACTTAAATAATGTTTTGGTAAAGGAATCAGATATTACCAAAATTTTAGTAAATTATAGTGTAAATGTAGAAAAAATAAATCATATTCATTTTTTTCAACAATCATTTACTCATAAATCTTATTGCAAAAAAGATATTTTCCCTGATGATATTTTAGAAGCAAGTAGAAAAGAATTAGGAAATCCTGAAAATTTAATAGAGCTAAGAGAAAACAGTTATGAGAGATTAGAGTATTTTGGAGATCGCGTAATTAAATTAATTGTATCAATGTATCTATTTTATAGATATCCAAATGAAGATGAAGGTTTTATGACAAGATTACAAACAAAAATAGAAGATAAAACAAATTTAGCAATTATGTCAAAAGAAATTGGATTAGAAAAGTTCTTTTTAATTTCTAAACAAATTGAATTAATGAACGGAAGAAATTTAGATAAGATTCATGAAGATGTAATGGAAGCATTTATGGGAGCATTATTTCTAAGTAATGGTTTAGAACCATGTATGCTTTTATTTGTAAATTTATTAGAAACAACTATTGATTATTCTGAAAAATTATATCGTGATAATAATTATAAAGATAGATTATTAAGATATTATCATGCACAAAAATGGAAGTTTCCTTCTTATTGTTCAATTCATCATGAAGGTCCCCCTCACCGTAGAATGTATATTATGGGTGTAGAAAAACCAGATTGTAATCCAAATTCTCATTTTAAAAATAAATGCATTGGATTTGGAATTGGTAATTCTAAAAAGGAAGGAGAACAGGCAGCTGCTAAAATGGCTTTAATTAATTATGGTGTATTGAAAGAAGATCAATATACCAAAGCAGATATATATAATCCACAATGGGATCTTCTTGCAGCATACGATGGAATAAATCCTATTTTACTTAAAGAAACTGATAATAATCATGAATCAGATAATAAAAATCAGAAAATAGATAAAAATATTATAAACGATGATAATAATTCTGTTTATTCAAATATGTCAGCAAAATCAATTGATTTATAAATAAAAATTTAATAAGTTTGATTTAAAAAAAAGATAATTAATATTTTAATGGCAACATTAGAAGTTAAAAATAATTTTGATATAAAAGGATTTCAAAATACTTTATTTTCAAAAGATAATATTTCTAATCTAAACAAGCAAATTTTAGAAAATTTTAATTTAAATAATTTAGACAAGGATAATAAAAAAAAAATTATAGATATACTAATTAAAACGATGAAGACTATTTATAAAAGTAAACTTGATTTAAAACGTATAGATAATAAAAATGCAAAAGGAATTATAACACAATTTAATAAAGCATCAATAACCGAAACAGCTAAAGAATTAAGTAAAGATGAAGATTTATTACAAATAATTAATCCAAATTCATCAAAACGTAAATTTCAAAGAGATTTTGAATCAAATCCAAATGAAGGAAATAGAATAATGGATAGACCACAAGCAGTTTCTAATAAAAGTAGAATTGAGAATCAATTCTTATATCCACCAGATTATAGTAAAAGTAAAGAACCTGACTCAAAATTTGATAGATTATTTAAACCTATTGTTGATAATGTAAATGAAGAATATAAATTTAATCAATATCAATCAAAAGATGATAATGTTGATTCTGGAAAAAGATTTGATTCATTAATGGCAGAAAGGTCAAATGAATCTCATATGGGTCAAAGACCTCCTACACCAGATTTTTTGAAACCTGTTCAAACAAGTACTAGAACACAAGAACCATTTAAACAAACACAATCAAATACATATACAAAGAAAGGAGGTAAACCAGATTTTACAAAACCAATTCCGGAAAATGAATTAAGTACTGGTTTTTTAAGTGCAAATGATAATAATGATTTATATGATATTAATAATATTGATAAACCATTAGAAATAATGGAGATTGAAGAAGATTCTCGACCATTTGATCAACGATTAAAAAATTTACAAAGTGAAAGAGGATCTGTAAATATTAAACCTTCTACAGAAAAAATTAATTTTCAAGATCCAAACTTAATGATAGATGCTGATCAAATTCCAGAGTATCAACCAAAAACAATAGAAGATATTAAGAGAGAAAAAGAAGAAGAAGGTAGGAGAAGACAAATTGAAATAAGAAAACAACTAGATGATAGTAATTTTGAAGAAAGAAGACGAGTCATTAATAGAAATCAAAATGAAGATCAGAGATTATTAGAACAGAGATTATCAGAACAAAGATTAGCAGAACAAAGACTATCAGAACAAAGATTAGCAGAACGAAATTTATTAGAACAACAAAAACAATTAGAATTAGAAAGAAAATTATTTGAACTAGAAAAAAAGAAACCAGTAAATGTTATTAAATCTGCATTAAAATCATCTGATACAAAAGTTGATATGAATAAAATTCAAACTATGATTAAAAAAATAACTGAATTAGATGATTTAAAAGAAAAAATAAAAGAATCAAAAGAAGAAAATGAGAGATTAAAGAAACAATTATTAGAAGAAAGACCGAATTTTGATTTTGTAAAAAAAGAAATTGGGAGTGAATTTACAAAATTAAATGCAAGAGAATTAGAAGTATCAAAGAAAGAAGAAGAATTAAAAGTATTATTAAAAAAATATAATTATTTATATGGTTTAAAACATATTCAAATGGATATATCTCCAACAACAGCAAATAGTAATTATACTTTTGAATTTAATAAAATTAGTAATATTACAGGTATTAAATTAATGTCTTATTCAGTTCTTCAACCAAGATATAATATAGAAGAGAATAAGAATAATGTATTTAGTTATATTATTAACGATGAACAAATTAATATTGAATTAAAAACAGGAAAATATAAAATAGAAGATTTATTAAATAATCTAACAATGAAAAGTAATTTACTATTTGATTTAAATTTTGAAGAGAAAGTGACTGTTAAAATTAATACCAAAGAAGATTCAGTAGATAATTTGAAAGCAAATACATTTGAAATTATATCAAGTCCTTTAAGTAAAGAAATTTTAGGTTTTATAAATACTTGTTCTAATAATAATAATTATATTGCTGATAGAACATGGGATTTGAGAGTAGAAGATAAAATTTATTTATTTTTAGATAATATAGAAGATACTATGCCATTTGCAGTACTATATTTTAATAATCAATCACCACAACAATTTAGATTTGAGGAACCTATTGAATTAGATAAATTAGAACTAACTTTTAAAGATTCAAAAGGTAGATCATTTAATTTTTATGGATTAGGTTATAGTTTAAATATTCAATTGGAAATTAATGAAGAATAAAGAATGAATCGTAAGATTCATTCTTTTACTGTTTTCCATTCCTAAAATATACTCCTCTACATTCATTCATTTTTTCATCTTTGGTAATATCCTTAGTGACTTCATCAAATGTTTCACCACCAACTAATCTCACAATAAAATTAATTGAATACACACCACATTCAGAATTATTAAATTGATGTTGAATAGTATTATATTTGATATCAAATTTTTGTACATCATTAACAATTTTACTTGTAGTTTTATTTTTTAATGGTTGAATAATATCATTAATTTTAATATCTTTATTATATTTATTTTTGTAAAGATATTTCACAATTTTATTAATAAATTTTCTAGTTCTTTTGCTTGGTTTTTTAGCAAATGAGTCAAAATAATAAATTTGACCTTTATTTAAATCTGTATATAATGCAACCCAATGAGAACCACTTTTATCATGTTCATCTAAATTAATTACCATACCAATTTTATTCTTATTATTTTTTTTTAATTCATCAAAATCTAAATCTTTAACACCTAATATTGGTAAATCTTCAAAATCAGCAGGAACAGCTCCTAAAAATAAGAAATCTTTATGTTTTTGTTGATATTGTTCAACTACTTTATCAATATCAGTAGTTGATAACCAATCATATTTATTTGCAGGTCCTTCTGGTCTAAAAGTATTTTTTAATATTTCTTCATCATTTAATGCTTTAATAAAGTCCATTCTTAACCAACATGTTTGTTCACTACATTTATTATTTAATTTTTGTTCTAAATGTTTAACAAGTTCACTTTTATTATCTGTTATATTAATTTTATTATTTGGATTTTTTAAATTATAATTTTCAGCAATTTTTTTTAAAGATTTCAAACTAAAACATGAACCATCTTTATATGTTTTACTTGGGGCACATTTTTTATCCATTTAAAGTGTCTTAGAAAAAATTATTTAATAATGGTAATTTGTTGATTAATAATTAATTCTAAAGTTTTCCATATTTTTTCATTTTCAATATTTATCCATTCATTTATATTAATTAATTTTCTTTGTTTAATTATTTTAATAAAATTATAAGTAAAAGCTCCAATAATTATATTTTTATTAAAAATTATATCTGGTTTAATAAATTGAAAATCTATTTCATTATATTCAGCTAAACTTTCTGAAGAGTTTTCTAGTTCTGCACATGATGCAATAATAACAGTATTTTTAATTTTTTGAAAATTATTTAGATGAGGAAAACTTCCAGCAAAACAACAATCTAAAATAATAATTAAATTTATTTCATTTAAAAAATATTTATTAATTAATTCATAAAAGAAAATTGGTTTAAATAATTTAATTTTTTTAAACATTCTTTGATGATTATCTTCATTAAATAATAAAGTACCTCCAAATAATCCATGACCAGAATAAAAAAATAAAAGATTCTTAATATTTTTATTATTCTGAAATATTATTTCTAAATTTTCTACTGTAACATCATCATCTAATAATAAATATTTATTTTTAATAAAATCTAAATTATAAAATAATTTAGCATCATTTTCACAACCAAGTAAATTTTTGGAATTATTTCCTATAAATATAGCTAATAAATCTGAGTTCATCAAAATACTTGATATATTAAAATTAATATAGTTAAAAAATTGTTTAAAATTTCTTTTCTAAGTATTTTATATAAAATGTCTTACGAAGAAAAATACTTAAAATATAAAAATAAATATTTGGAATTAAAATCACAAATTCTCAATATGGAAACAGAACAAGAAGAAAGCGGTATTACACAATTTTTCTCTAATTTAGGAATTAATAATTTATTTGGAGGTGCACCTAAATTAACAGATGAAGGTGAAGAATCATCTCCTGATTCTGAAAGACAAGCTCAAATTCCTGTTGGTGAACAAAATGGAGGAAGAAAATCTAAATCAAGAAGCAAAACAACTAGATCAAAAGCAAAGAAATCAGGAAAGAAACATTTTTTTGATGATTCTGATATTAAAAACAAATCATCTGACTCTGAATCAAGTTCTGATTTTTCATCAAGTGATTTAGATTGGTAAAATAATAATTAAATATTATTTAAACAAATAATATTTAATTAATTAATGTTAGAAGTAATTGGTAAAAATGAACTAGAAGAATTTATATGGGAAAACCATTTACAGAATAAAATTATTGTAATTTATTTTGGCGCAGAATGGTGTGGTCCGTGTGAAGCTCTAAAAGAAAGATTAGAATCAGAAGAAGCTATTGAAGAAATGCCTAATTTAAGTGTTGCATATGTTGATATAGATAATGATGAGAATGATGATATTTGTGATATATATCGTGTAAAAGGATTACCTAGTCAATTTTTTGTAAAATTAGATGATAATAATGTTGTTATAATTAAAAATATAATTGGTTATGATTGGATAAATTTTAGACTAACTTATTCAAATCTATCAAATGAATAAAAATTGCAAATCAATTAATTTGATGTACAATTTGATATTATATGACGTGTAATGCTTTCTCAATCAAAAAAATAAACATTCTTTCTTCATGGGTATTTAATTTACCCACAAATACAGAATGTACTATTTGTAGATGTAATTTAAATGGTCCTAGTTTATATAATCAAGAGAAAGGCTTAGAATCATATGTTGTTTCTGGTCTTTGTCAACATTCTTATCATAATGAATGTATTAAACCATGGGTTGATAAAAATAAATTATGTCCTATTTGTTTTCAGAAATGGGAAATGGTTCCTCTTAATAATGTAGTAAAAAATTATAATGATACTATTAAAGATATTAATAATATTATTAAATTGAAAGAATTAGATATTGTTAATAATGATAAAAATATTGTTTGTAATATAGATGATTTATTAAATAAGACAACTTTAAAAATTAGTCATTTAGATAAACATAATAATTTAAAAGATGATATATCAGATGATGAATTACCAGATTTAATTTCTTCTTTACATGAAAATATATTAACAAAAAAAAATATAAATTATATTAAAGCAGATCATTTAAATTATACTTTTGGTCCTACTGGTTTTAATAGTTATACTAGTTCTACTAATTCTACTGGTTCTAATAGTTATACTGGTTCTACTGGTTCTAATATAAATAATCCTACTGGTCCTAAGATAACTACTACTGATAATTCATGGACAAAATTCCGTAAAACCATTAATATTATTCCTCCAGATTCTTCAAAAGAGATTAATAAAATTACTAAAGAAAAGTAATATAATTTAAATACTTATTTTATTTATATATTAATGAAAAAATCTTATTTTAATATTCCAAATATAATTGAAGTTGGATTAGATGAAGCAGGTCGAGGTCCTTTAATTGGAAGAGTTTACGCAGCTGTTGTTAATTTTAACAATACAGAAGTAAATGTAGATGTAAAAGATTCTAAAAAATTATCACCTAAAAAAAGAGCAATTGTTTTAAAATGGATTCAAGAAAATGTAGATGAATGGGCAGTTGGTTGGGCTGAACCAAAAGAAATAGATGAAATAAATATTTTAGAAGCAACTAAATTAGCAATGACACGTGCTATTGATAATTTAGAATATAAACCAACACATTTAGTTATTGATGGTATTGGATGGGAAAAGAAATTTCCAGATTATACAGTTCAATCTGTTGTAAAAGGAGATTCTTTATATTATTCAATAGCAGCAGCATCTATAATTGCAAAAGAATATCATGATACTTATATAAAAGAATTATGTGAAAACAATCCAGAATTAAATAAAAAATATGATTTATTAAATAATATGGGATATGGTACGAAAAAACATATTGAAGGTATTAAGAAGTTTGGTTTATCTGATTTTCATCGAAAAACATTCAAATGTCTATAAATTCTACCACTTCTGGATCAACTTTACTAAAAGTTTTCCCTTCATTTTTTGTTATAGTAATATCTTCTTCAGATATTATTTTATTATCTTCAACTTCATAATAAATAATTTGAAAACCATTAGTTCTATAGAATTTTCTTCTTGAATAACTTTGATTTATAAAGCTATCAAGATTATCAGTTATATCAATAACTAATGGTCTAACTTTTGAATTTGGGTCTCTTGTAATTCTCCCAATAGTCTGTTCTATTTCTCTTCTTGCTGAACCCATAACTAATGTATTTAATCCTTTAATATCTAATGCTTCCGAAGCCATTTGATATGTTCCAAATATAACATCAGCTTTAGCAGATTCATCTAATTTAGATTGTTTCATTCCTCCAAGATAGAAACCAGTTTTTAATTTTTGATTATTATAAGTTAAGTTACGTTCTTCTAATCTCTTTTTTAATAATTCCAAGTGTTCTTTTCGTTCACTTAGAACTATTATTTTTCTATTTTCTTCATTTAATATATCCTCAACACAATCAATAATAAATCTATTTCTTCTACCAATTGTAATTAAATTAGAAATAGTACCAGGTCTATTTACTTGTCCAGTAAATCGTTGTTTCTTTTCTACAAATTTTTCGTGTTTAATAGTATATTTATAAATTTTTGTTAATACTGTGTTATTTTCTTCTAAATCATTTTTATAAATCATTGGACCAAAATACCAAAATAAAACTTTCTCTAATTTATCACTTCGTTTAGGTGTTGCCGATAATGCTAATGTTTTTTTAGAAGATATTAAAGGTAACGCATTTGAGAAATATTTAGAAGGAGCGTGATGAGCTTCGTCAAATATAACCAATCCAAAATCTCTAAATATATCAGCATCATATTTATCTTTTGCAATTGATTGAATCATTCCAATAACAATTTGTTTACCATCAATATCAACTTTATCTCTTTGAATAATTCCAACTTTTGCATCGGTAAACTGTTCTATTCTTTCTTTCCATTGATTAAGTAAAAATGATTTATGAACAATTACTAATGTTTTAACTTTGAAATATGAAGCAATATACAAAGCTAATACAGTTTTGCCTTGTCCGCATCCGAGACACATCAATCCGCCATCATTTTTTTCCAAAGCCGGAATAACTTCATCAAGAATTTTTTTTTGGACATCTCTCATTTCACCTTTAAAATTTAGTTTTATTTTTTCACCAATAACTTCTTTATTTTTATCAGGTTTCCCAAATTTTTCTAATCCAAAATATTTTGGTAAAATGAGATAATCTTCTGTTTCTCTATAAACTTTAAATGCTAAGTTTTCTTCTTCTTCTTTCTTTTTAGAAACAAAAGAAACACCAAATTTTACTGGTTCGACAGTTAATTGATTTCTAATATTATTTAATTCATCATTATCAAATAATTTTTTATTAAGTAAATAACCGTCTTTAGATAAAATGGTTTTATATTTCATACTAATATAGATTAATTAAATTAACTTTTTAATTATCAATTTTTTCTTTTAAATTTTAAAACATTTAAAATATTTTATCACTTAAAGTATATATTCATGAATCTTTCCGAAGAATTTAATAATATTGTAAATAAAGCATTTGTTGTAGTTGATAGTAACAAAGTTTTATATACAGTTATTGGTTTATTTTTAGCTTTATATGCTGCTTTAGCTGCACCTGTATTACCTCCTTCTATTACAAAATTTTTTAAAAATACTTGGTTTAAATTAGCCTTTATGTTTTTAATTGGATACATGGCAACTAAAAATGCATCTGTTGCTATTATTTCAGCAGTTGCTTTATTAGTTACATTACAAACATTAGCTGATCATGAAACAACAAATACTGTTATTGCAAGAGTAGAAGCTAAAATTGAAAGTAATATTGAAAAATTTCAAAATAATATAGCTGACGTTGATTATAATTTATTATCAAATAATTATCAAACTCAAAATAATAATAATTATCCAGTTGATAATATTGATGATTACCTTGTAAATGAAACTGAATATGAAGGATTTGAAGATTCTAAAAAAAATAAAGTAACTAAAAGATTACCATTTGTACCACGTAAAAATAAAACTTATACACCTGCTGATTTAGCTGCAGTTGTAGCTTGGACTAAAGAAAAATATCCTAAAATATCAAATGATACAGCAACAAAAATAGCAACTAATGCATTAAAAAGATCAAATCATTCACTTGATTATTTAAAAGGAAATGCATCTGCAAGAAAAGTATGGAAAAAAATAATGGAAAATAAAGCATCTAAATCATTATCCAAGAAAACAACTAAAGTATTATCCAAGAAAACAAATAAAGTAACATCAAAACCCACAGCCAAGAAAACATCTAAAACAACATCTAAAACAACATCTAAAACAACATCTAAAACAACATCTAAAACAGCTTTAAATAAACTTACAACTGCTGTTAATAAAGCAAAAGAAAAATTTACAAATAATGAAGAAAATTTTTCATGCAATGATCCATCTTTAGTAGTACCAGGTTATGATGATAATGAATTTGCAACATTTTTAGTATAAATTATATAATTATTATTATATAATTTTTATTTTTTTTTAATTAGCTATTATAATGGACAAATTCAAAAAAATAAAAATCTAATTTTTATTTTTTTAAATTAGCTATTATTAAACCTACGGTTTAATAATGGACAAAAAATCATGGGAATTAATTTATAAAGATAAATGTGCAGATTTTAAAAAATATCCAAGTGTTTTACCTCCAGTAAGAAGAATAATTGTAATTGGAGATTTACATGGAGATTGGAATATGACAATAAAATCTTTAAAAATAGGAAAAGTTATTGATAATAATAATAATTGGATTGGAGGTGATACTGTTGTTGTTCAAGTTGGTGACCAAATAGACCGTTGTAGATTTTCAGGTACATCATGTGCTTTACCACAATCAACTCCCGACGATGAAGCATCTGATTTAAAAATATTAAATTATTTTACTAAATTACACGACCAGGCTCAAAAAAAAGGTGGTGCTGTATATTCAATTATTGGAAATCATGAGCTAATGAACGTAAATGGAGACATGAGATATGTATCATATGAAAATATTAAAGATTTTAATAATTATAAAAAACCAGATAATACAATAATTGAAGATGGAATGGAAGCAAGAAAATGGGCTTTCTCTCCAGGTAATCCAATTGCTAATTTCTTAGGATGTACAAGACAATTATCTTTAATTATTGGTTCTAATTTATTTGTTCACGCTGGAGTGTTACCAAAAATTGCTCAAAAATATGGTGTAGAAGAAATGAATCAAGTAATGTCTTTATTCTTATGGGATAAATTAAATAATCAATATGATTACAAAGAATTACTTGATTCTTCAGACTATTCTCCATTATGGAATAGAGTCTTTGGTAGTAAAATGCAAAGTACTGAAAGTTGTCATCATTTAATGAATCCATTAAAAGAAATTTATAAAGTTGATAGAATGTTTATTGGACATACACCACAAGTTGCTACAGGAATATCAAATACTTGTGAAGGAAAAGTGTGGTTAACTGATTATGGTGCATCAAAAGCATTTAATCAATTTGATACTTTCTATTTACAAAATAATGTTAGATCAGAAGTTAGAGATGCTCAAGTATTAGAAATTCTTAATGATGGAGAAACTATTAATATCCTAAAATAATAAATACTTCGTATTTATTTCGCTTTGCTCATTTAAACTTCGTTTAAACTTACAGAGACTTTGTCTTTCACTTCGTTTAGTTCGCTTTGCTCACATTACCAAATAAACTTAAATATATTTTACTATTAAATTATAATTGTTAACTATAATTTAATAATGTGTAAGTATTCATTATGTGAGCAAAGCGAACTGAACGAAGTGAAAGACGAAGTCTCTGTAAGTTTAAACGAAGTTTAAATTAGCAAAGCGAAATAATCCGAAAGGATTATTCTTTTACTTGGCAAATTTAGCGTATTTATCTTTATTAGCTTCAAATAATTTAAAAGCTTCTTTCATGACTTCAACAGAGCTCATGTTAGGGTGTTTTTCAGCAGCATCTCTCTTTGCAGCACCTGCAGCGGCACCAGCTTTAGGTCCATTAGGAACACCTAAAGCACTAGCAACCTTTTTTTTTAATTCTAAGAAAGCTTCAAATCCGGCATTAGCACCACCACTTAATTTCTTACCTTTTTTGGAACCTTTCTTAGAGGATCTTTTTTTTTTTCCTCCACCAGTCATTTTCTTAGAAGCTTTTTTGCTTCTCTTGGAGGCTTTCTTGGAGGATCTCTTTTTAGCACCACCGGTCATTTTCTTGGAACCTTTCTTTGAGCGTCTTTTGGAGGCTTTTTTAGAGGCTTTTTTAGAGGATCTCTTTTTAGCACCACCGGTCATTTTCTTGG
>Ga0164295_10001412_pt1 | contig 19892 bp, 10 predicted proteins | sample GEODES006metaG_FD_111798 | JGI IMG/M metagenome (GOLD analysis project Ga0164295, IMG submission 111798) | Oligotrophic lake water microbial communities from Sparkling Lake, Wisconsin, USA - GEODES006 metaG | ecosystem: Environmental > Aquatic > Freshwater > Lake | place: USA: Sparkling Lake... | reverse complement strand
GTGCCTTCCTTCATGAAGAAGCTGCGCCCCGGCTGGTCGGCGGCAAGGGTGTCTGTGCCGTTGATCTGGCCGCGGAATGTGGTGCTGGTGTTATCCGCGCCCACGATCAGGGCCCCGATGCTCTTCGCCGCGTCCGTGGCACCGTTGATCAGGTTGATGATGCTGAAGCCGAGCAGGCTGCCGCCGCTGATGCTGCCGACGCGCTCGAAGCTCTGCAGGTTCGAGGCGTTGTCCGCCAGGTTCACGGTCTGGTTGCCGGTGCTGCCGAAGGTCAGCTGCGACTGGTCGCTTAGAATGTTCTGGTGCACGTAGCGGCCGCTCACCTCGATGCCTCCGAGCTGGAAGCTGCCGTTGTTGATGATGGTCTTGCCCGTGTTGGTGTTGCTGCCCACCAGCATCAGGGTGCCACTGCCGTTCTTCACGAAATCACCGGCACCCGTCAGATTGCTGGCCAACAACCCGACGCGCGTGAAGTTCAGCGTGCCCGTGCCACCCGGCTGCAGAACCGAGGCGCTCAGCACCAGGCCCGCCGAACCATTCTGGCCCGTGCCGATCACCTGCACCACCCATGAGGGATCGTAGATGAAGTTCGAGTTCGAAATGAACATGCTGGAAATCAAGTCACGGGTGCCGGGATCCTGCAGGCCGCTCACAATGCGGGAGCCGCCAATCAGGGAGCCCTCGATCGCGCCAGCGCTGCTGTCGGTGTAGGAGGTGGTCAGGGTGGCACCCGTTCCAATATTCACCGTGCTGCCAAACACGCCGGTCACCGCGCCCACCGTCTCATTCGCGGTCACCGCGAAAACTGCGCCCGGGCGGTTGACCGCCACGTTGGTGGTGTCGCCAATGGCGCCTGAGGCATTGGCCGCCACAAGAGTGCCGCCTTCGATGGTGACTTTGCCGTTGAAGCTGCCCGCGCCCGCGAGCGTCAGCGTGCCATTGCCCTGCTTGACCAGCGTGTTGAAGCCGGTGCCAGCGATCCCGCCCGTGAGTGTGCCGCTAGCATTGTTGCCTCCTAGGGTGAGGCCGCCATTCGCGCCCAAGTCAATGGTGCCGTCACCCGTGATCGATCCGACCTTTTCGTTGAAGCCGTTCAGATTCAAGGCTGTGCCGGCCGCCAGCAAGATGGTGGAGCGGTCGGGCAGAATGCTGCTGAGACCGGGGAACTGCGGCGAGGGCGAAAGGCTCACGGAGCCCGCGTTGACTTTGAAGTCGCCCTGGAAGGAGAGCGGACCGCTCAAGGTCAGGGCACCGCCGCCATTTTTCGTCAGGGCACCGCCGCCGCCGATCAGACCGTCCATCGTCTGGCTGGTGGTGTTGCTGAAGATGAACTCCTTGTTCGCAGCGATCAGCAGCAGCGTGCCAAACGGCAGGTTGAAGGTTCCCGAAGCGGTGACGGATTCGGTCAGCGAAAGCAGACTGCCCGACCCCGAGATAGAGATCGGGATGTTGGAAGAGCCGTCCGTCTTGGTGCCCATCGTCAGCGCGCCGCCGTTGACCGTGATCGAGGTGGTGTTGGTGCCGCCGGGGATGTTGACAATGCCCCGATTGATCGTCACGCCGCCGGAAATGCTGGTCGTGCCTGAGAAGTTGACAGTGTTCGGATTGTCAAACAGCACGTCGCCGTTGAAGGTGTTGTTGCCCCCGAACACCAGCGTGCGGCTGTTGCCCAGCACGGTATTGCCGTTGACGGTCACCCCGCCGTTGAAGATGGAGCTGCCGCTGCCGGTGATGTTCAGTCCGCCCGCCAGGATGGTCAGGGGTGCCAGGTTGGCCGTTCCCGCCGTGCCCAGCGTCACGCTGCTCGGGCCGCTGACCGTCAGTCCGCCGGAGGCGATGCTCACCGCGGCGGAGGTCAGCGCCGAAAGGCCGCCCTTGGTGATCAGCAGCCCGTTGCTGAAGGTCTGCGTGCCACCCGTGCCCGTGAAGGACAAGGCATTCGGGCTGTTCTGCGTGACCAGCGAGGCAAAGGTGTTGCTGGCGCTCGCCACGGCGATGCTGCCCGCGTTCACCGTCACCGGGCTGGTGAAGACATTTCCCGTCGCGGTGTTCGACAAGGTCAAGGCCAGTGCGCCGTTCAATGTCAGCGGCCCCGTGAACGTGTTCGTGCCGGACATCGTCAGCGAACCGGCGTTGTTGAAGACAAGGCCCGCCCCGGCAAAGGTGTTGTTGCCGTTCGAGTTGAAGGCCGCCGCCGGGGCCACGGTCACGCCCTCGGTGAAGATGTTGGCTCCGTTGCCGGTGAAGGTGCTGTAACCGTTCAGCGCCAGCGCCTTGTCAAAGGTGTTCACGCCCTGGAAGGTCAGCGTCACGGGGGTCGCTCCCGTGCTGCCCGTCGCCGGGGCACTGATCGTGAACGCCGTGGTCGAGGTCACGGCGGTGACCGTCGCACCGAGAGGAATGTTGGCCCCCGTCACCACCATGCCGACAATGATGCCGGCGGTGTTGGCCGTGGTGGTAATGTTCGTGCTGCCGCTGGTCGTGGTGCAGGTCGCGATCGTAGCCGTGCCGCCCAGGGTCAGGGCACCGCCAGTCAGGGTCACGGCCTCTTTGAAGGTGGTAGAGTTCAGCGCGCCGCCCAAGGTCAGGTTCAGGGGGCCGTCGATGAGCAGCGGCGCATTGAACAGGTTCACCCCCGTCATGCTCAGGCTGCCCGCTTGGCGGAAGATGACGCTCTCGGTCAGGTCGCCAATCGTGCCGAAGGTGTTGTTGCCGGTCATGTTGTTGACCACGCCCGTGCTCTCCACCAGCAAGCCCTTGGTATAAGTGTTGCCGCCGTTGGCGGTGAAGGTGCCCGAGCCGCCCACCGTCACCAGCTTGTCAAATGTGGTGCCCGAAGCAAAGGTGAGCGACACCGCCGTGGCCGTGCTCGTGCCGATGGCCAGCTTGCTCAGCACCAGGGTCGTCGCATTCGTGATCGACTGAATCGTGGTCCCAGGCGCGATGTTGGTCCCGGTCACCACCATGCCTGGCATGAGGCCAGCCGTGCTGGACATCGTCACATTCGCACTGTTGAAAGTAATGCTGCCCGCCGTGGCGGCGGTGTTCACCGCCGCTGTGGCACCTACGGTGACGGAGCCGCCGTTGACATTCACCTCGCCCTTGAAGCTGTTGACGTTCTGCAAGGTTCCCAGCACGAGGGCCAGATTTCCGTTCACGCTCAGCGGACCGTTGAAGGTGTTAACGCCTGTCAGGTTCAGAGAACCCGTATTGTTGAACGTCGCCCCCACCGAACCACCGGGCGTCAGGCCGAAGGTGTTGTTGCCCGTCATGGAGGTGATCGTGCCACCGCCATCGACCAGCAAGCCGCCTTCAAGGCGGTTGTTGGCATTGCTGGTGAACGACCCCGCGTTGTTAACGGTCAGCAGCCCGGCGAAACGCGTTGGTGCAACGGCTCCCAGGCGCAGGTTGGAAGCAGAACCTGTGGCAGGAACACTCAGCGTAAAGGTGGTGCCATTGGGATCAATCGTGGCCACCGTCGCGCCTGTAGGGATGTTCGTCCCTGTAATGCTCATGCCCACGACCAAACCAGCCGTTGACGCCGTGGTCACGGTCGTCGTGCCATTGGTGGTGCTGCCAGCCAACACCGAAGCGCCAGACAAAGCTCCCACCTGCGCCGTGGCCGTGCCCAACGCTGGCTTGTCCACCACAAAGGTCGTCGTGTTGGTGATGGAAACCACCGTCGTCCCGGGGGCAAAGTTGGCATTCGTCACCACCATGCCCGGCACCAGCAGGCCAGTGTGCGAGCACGTCACCGTGGTCAGCCCCACCGTCGTGGCCATGCCAACCAGCTGCGAGGTCGCCGTGTGCGTCAGAGAAGAGCCCGCCGTCGTGGGCGCCGTGCCCGTGATGACATACTGCGTGGCGTTCGTGATGGACGAGATGGCCGCATTGGCCGGGATGTTCGTGCCCGACACCGCCATGCCAACCGTCAACCCAGCGGTCGAAGCCGTGGTGATGGTCGTGTTGCCAATGGCCGTGGAAGACCCGGTCAAACTGACCGTGCGCGTCGCCCCCAACGTCAAACTGCCTGCGCTCACCGTGACCGGTCCCAAGAACTGGCTGGAGGTCTCGTTGTTGCCCAGGGTGGCCACCAAATTGCCCGCACCACCCGTGCCGATGGTCAGCGCGCCGCCAAAATTCTGGAAGCCAGGAGCGGTCAGCGTGCCGGAGTTGTTCAGCGTCACCGCCCCGCCAAACGTGTTGTGCCCGGCCAGCGATAGCGCAGCCGCCGCCCCCACCGTCAATCCGCCTGTGAAAGTGTTGGTCGCCGTGCCCGAGGCCAGCGTCAGGGAAGCCTGGTCATTGACCGACACCAAGCCGGTGAACCGGCCGATGTTCGCCACGGTCATGGCACTCGCGTTGTTCAGCGTCGTGGTGCCTGTAACCGCCGCCGTGGAGGTCGTGCCGGAGAAGCCCACCACCGCCGCATTGCTGGCCGCCAGATTGCCCGAAATGGTGTTCACGCCATTGGCATTGGTGCCAAAGGAGAAGGTGCCGCCGTTGACCGTCGCATTGCCTGCGATGGTTTTGGCTGTGTTATTTGTCGAACTAGGTTGGAATGTCAGCGTGCCGCCATTGACGGTCGCGCCCGTGATCGCCGTCGTGCCCACCACTGTCACACCGCCCAGGTTCCTGTCCAACGTGCCCACCGTCAATGTGCCGGTGAAGGTGTTATTGCCCGCCAGCGTTAGCACGCCATTGCCGACCTTGGTCACGTTGCCAGTGCCGGTGATCACACCGCCGAAAGTCTGCGTCAGATTTTTCTGGCCGACAGTCAGGTTATTGGCCCCCAAGGCCACGGTGGAACTGGAATTGGCAGTGCCGCCAGAGTTTGCCAGACCACCGATCACCACATTGGCACCGTTCAAATTAAACGTGGAGGTGCCCGAAGCAGGGAACACGATGGAGGAGTTGGGCGAGATCGCTGCCGCAGATCCAGCCAGCAACGTTCCCAGGGTCAGCAGCGTGTCACCGTAATAGGTGTTGGTGCCACCCAGCGTTAAATTTGCGGCGGCCAACTGGGTGATTCCACCGACGCCACTAATGTTGTTGTTCACCGAGATCGCATCCGTCCGGTTAAACTCCAAAATGCCGTTGTTGACCACGGCTCCGGTTCCCAGAGTGCCCGTCGTCCCAGCATTGCCTACTCGCAGCGTGCCACCGGCAATCGTGGTCTGGCCAGTGTAGGTGTTGTTGGCCCCTAGCACAAGCAACCCACCCTGCGTCTTGACCAATCCGACGGTGGTTGGAACGGCACCGCCCGTCAGATTCGTGTTGTCAATAATACTCAGGTTGACGGTCACTGGATTGGCCGGCGCTTGGTTAATGTGGAAAAACAGTTCGTTGTTTGCCGCACCCGCCCTGTAGGCGACGGCATCCGTCGTCGTGCCTGCCGTTAGGCTGCCCGCGGTGCTGGCAGAGCCAATCGTGCGGTTGAAGTTACCCGATGTCAGGATGCCGCCACTGCCAACGACCAGCGTGGCCCCAGCTGTATGAGCTACGGTCTGTGCCGCTGTGTCCAACTTGAGGGAGTTGATGGTGCTGATGGCATTGGGCAAGGTTCCCGTCAGCGCCGCGCTTGCACGAATGTTCTGAGTGGCCGTAGTCCAAGTATTGACCGCTACATTGGTAGTGTAGCCGGTGTAAGCCGTGATAGCACTATCTGCCGCACTGGTCGCACTGGTCGCCCAATCAGTGCCCGCGACTGTCGCCCAGCCACCAATGATGCCGTTGGTGTTGGAGCGATCTGTGTCAGCGATGCTCGCCGTCGCGATGTCCAGGACACCGCCAACAGCGCGCGTGGTGCCATTCATGCGCAGGATCCCGGTGCCTGTCGAGCGTGTGATCTGCGAGAAGCCCGCGCCAATGACGGTGCTACCCACAATTTCGGTGTGACCTGATGCTGCTGCTCCCACAATATTCAGCACAGCGCGGTTCAGCGTGAGCGCCGCAGCATCCGCCAGCTTGCTGGTGTTCGTCGTGGCATATCCCAGGTTGGTGGTGCCGCCCGTGATGGTCGTCGCGCCACCAAAGGTGTTGGTGGCATTCAAGTTCACCGTGCCACCGACTCCGCTGAGGCCGGTGAAGTTGATGTTCAATGCCGTGCTGGCCCCTGCAATCGCACCGCCCGTGGCTCCTCCCACCGTGATCGTGCCCGTGCTGTTCTGCGTCAGATTCACGGTGCTTGCTCCAGTGCCGGTCAAATTCGCCGCCGCCGTATTGCTCAGCGTCACTGTGCCAGTGCCGCCGTTGGTGATGTTCAGCGTGGTGAACCCATTGACCGCGCCCGCCAAGGTCAACGCCGAGCCGCTAGTGCTGTTCGTGGTCAGGTTGATGAGGGGCGAGGTCAGGTTGTTGATCGTCGCCGCATTGTTGCCAAAAGCCGAGTAAGCGAACGAGGTCGTCGAGTTGACTGCGCCCGTGAAAGTCGCGTTGCCCGTGCCCGCGCTGATGACATTGACTTCAGGCGCTGTCAGTGTGCTGCTCAGGAGCAGGGTGCCATGGGTCACGTTCGGTGTCGCCGCCGTGCCAAAGGTGCCTGCCGTGACCGCGCCGGTGAAGGTCAGCGTGTTCGCCGCCTGTGCCTTGAAGCTGACGCCCGTTGTCGCATTCAGGGTGTTGCCGAAAGTCACATTCCCCGTGCTCAAGGTCGTCAGACTCACCGTCGGTGCCGTCACCGCTCCCGTGAAGGTCGTTAAGCCCGAACGTGTGCCCGTGAGATTCAAGGACGTGGCATTGGTGGTAGAGCCAAAGGTGATCGCGCCCGTGCTATTGCGCAGCAGCGTCAGGTTCGTGGCCGCCACCGAGCGGTTCAGCGCCAAAACGGAGTTTGCGTGCGAGTTCAGTGTCACTGCTCCGACGGCCGTTTCACCAATCGTGGAATCGAAGGCCGTGATGCTTCCTTGGAAGGTCAACGTGACCGGAGTCGCCCCCGAGCTGGCGGTCGCCGGAAGGCTGATGGTGAATGCGGTGGACGAGTTCACGGCAGTGACGATCGAACCGTTCTGAATACCGGTTCCAGACACTACCATGCCGACGATGATGCCGGCGGTGTTGGCCGTGGTGGTGATGCTGGTGCTGCCATTCGTGGTGGTGCAGCTAGCAATCGTGGTGCTGCCGCTTCCGAATGACGAAAGGGTCAGCCCACCCGAGGCATTCACTTTCTTCGGAGCCGTCGCCTGTCCAAAGGTAAGCGCCGCCGCGCCGTAGTTGTTGATCGTGATCGTCGGCGCGGTGACGTCGCCATTGAATTTCATCGTGCCCTGTGTGGAAGTGCCGCGATAATTGGTGAGGTTGAGAGAGGTGTTGGCATCGACGTTGTCCGAGAACAGCAACGATGTGCCCAGCGTCGAAACCGTGTTCTGCACCACGTTGAGCGTGGTGGCATTGACGATGCGCGGCGCGCCCGTGGTGCCAAACAGCACGCCCGCCGTGGCCGAGGTGGAGAGCGACTGGATGTTGACGTTCACCGCGCCGCGATTGCTCGCGCCGATGCTCGAATTGATCGTGGTCGTATTCGTCCCCAAGATGTTCAGGTTCAACGCGCTAGAGGCATTGATCGCTGTCGGGCTAGAGGCAGAGCCAAAGGTCGTCGCACTCGTGCCGTAAGTGGTCAGATTGAAAGTCGGGGCCGTGACATTGCCGTTGAAGGCCAGCGTGCTGGTCTTGGTCGCGTTCACATCGAACGTCGTGGCGGCATTGACCGTGCTGGAAAACGTCAGCGCGCCCGTGCTGTTGTGATCGATGTCGATCGCGCCGGCTGTCGAAGTCACTGAACGGGAGAAGGACAGCGCCGTGGCGATGTTGGTGTCGACATTCATCGTGCCAGCGCTCACCGTGCCGCCCATGAGATAGGTGCTACTGCCCAGGGCGTTGATGTTGAAGGCCGTGTTGGCGACGATATTGGCATTGGTGCCGAAGGTCACGTTGCCCGAACTCTGAGTGGTCAGGTTGAACGTGGGGGCCGTGATCGGCGCGGCAACCGAGTTGTTGAGGTTGACGTTGACCGTCGCGTTCTTGGTCACGTTAATGTCCAGGCTGGTCGTGGCATTGACCGAGTTACTGAAGGTCAGCGTGCCAGAGCTCTGGTGCTGAAGATTGATGGTGTTGGCGGTCACCACCCCGGAGTAGGTCGCTGCGCCGTTGGAATTGGTGCTCACGTTCAGCGCCCCGGTGTTCAGCGTGCTGCCGAAGGTCAGGCCGCCAGACGACTGCGAGTTGATCGTGGTCGAAGTGCTCGCGTTCACGGCCCCCGTGAAAGTCAGCGAACCATTGCTCTGGTTGTCCACCGTGATGACCGGGGCGGTGACCGAGCTGCCAAAGCCAAGGTTGCCGGTCACGCCGTTGACCACGTTGACCGTCCCCGCCGTCACCGCTCCGTTGAGCGACATGGCACCCGTGCCCTGCTTTTGGATGTCCAGCATGGCACCGCCGAGATTGATCGCGCCGCCAACCGTGAGCGCGCTGCCGGCACCGAGGGTGGCGAGGGTGAGCTGATTGGAGCCGGTGCTGTCTGCGTTGACCACCAATGTGCGGCCTGCCCCGATGTCCCACGTCTGCGCGGCCGTCAGATTCAAAGCCACTGTGCCTGAGCCGTTGGTCTTGTTAATCGTCAGATTTTGGCTGGCCTCGGCCATGTCAATGCCCCCGGCACCGAGGTTGATCGTCTGCAGCCCGCTAAAGGGAGGGCTTCCGACATTGGCCGCCTGAAGCGTCAAGGCACCCGCCGCCGTGCTGGCGATCTGAATGCCATCCAGGTTGATCGCGCCACCGCCCCGGGAATGGACGTTGATCGTGGCCGCGCCCGCAGGCAGAGGACCCGCCCAAACCAGCGTGTCACCCGTGACGCCCGGGGTCCATTTCTGGAAGCTCAGCGGTGAGTTCAACCCATCGCCCCGCCCGTTCAGATATACCAGCGCGGCCGAGGTGCGCACCTGGCTGAACGCGAGCGCCACGATCATCGTGAACGCCACTTGTTGCCGCATTTGGCGGTAGGGACGGAGGGTAGTCATAGCAAGAAAAGGCTGGAGGTGGGACAGCTCAGAAACGTGGAATCAGCAGGCAGGACCTACCGAAACGGCCAACAATACCCCTACAACCGGGGTCGCCACAGAACTCCGAATCTGGTCAAAATAGCTGAGGCGAGATTTTGGCATATGATTAACGATGTAAACACATTGCATGTCAGCGAGGCAATAAAAAAAGAGGGAGGGCAGCGCAAACGGACGCCGCAAAGCCATCCAGGGGCAGCCAGGAACGGCCAAGCTGGGCGACGAAAAGCGGTAAGGGTGGAATGACATGACAATGGATGGGCAATGCCCCGGCAAGTTGGACCCCACCCCCTGGAATTCGTTCGATGACCCGGACCCAGCGCCGGGACCGTCGCAGGTCAGCGCGTCCTCGAAAAAACCAAAAAGGCGGCAGGAACGCCTGCCGCCTTCTTACTTGGGCTTTGTCAGCCCGGCCTTGTCGCTGTGCCCTGCTATTGGGCCGCCTTGGATTTGTCGGCATCCGCAGTTTTCTTGGCGGCGGACTTCTTAGATTTGGACGCCTCCTGGGCCGCCCCCACATTGATGCTCAGCATCTTGGGGTTGCCCTCCGCCACTTTCTGCACCGACCCGCCCACTTTTCGACCGACCTTGATGTCCTCCAACGTGGCCGGTTTGCCGTCGTTGTGAATCTTGGTTTCCGCGGTGATCGTGAATTTGCGGTCTTCCTTGCCTTCGCCGCCCTTGATCGTCAGCGTTCGCGAGGTGACGGCCACAACCTCGCCCCAGAGGGGATAGGAGTCGGATTTGGCCTTGGCTTTTTTAGGCGCGGCCGCCTTGGGCTGCTCCTTGGTGGCTTCTTCTTTGGGAGCCGCGCTCACCAGCCCGGTGGAGACCAGCGTGACGAGGCACAGAACACGAATGAATGATACTTTCATGGATGGTATTGGATTAGTGATTAAGCACAGATGAGAGCGCATATGACGCTTTCGTCACCAAATTGCGGAAAATCCGCAACATTGGCAAGCTTAATCTTAATCCACCCATCCCGGGTGTTCCACGATTCCCCTTAAATGCCGCCGCCTTTGGTCAGGAAATTCAGGACCAGAATGACGACAGCGAGGGCGAAAACGAGCAGGGCAAGAGGCATGGCTTATCGAGATGAAGGTGGGTTTTATTGCGGCAGCTCCGGCAACACCGTGCTGAACTTGCTGGTGATCGTGCCATCCTCAAGATTGCGCGTTTCCCATGGCACCGACTCATACTGCGGCACCATGATCGGCGACTCCTCGCCTGGGGCCGCACTGAACAGACGGTCAGTGGCCAGCACCTGGACGGCCATCAAGATGAGGGAGAGAACCAGGCAGATGACCGAGAGTGGAACCAAGCCAGCTTCGGGGTCTTTCTCTTCATAGAACTGCTGGGAATCGGCGGCGGCGGTCCGCTTGACGGGCGCGCTGGGAGGAGCCGGAGCAATGGTCGGCCGGGCCATCGGCTGGGTCGCTTGCAGCTTTTGGGTGGCCTTAGGTAGCGTTGCGCCCGGAGCGGCACCTGCCAGAGGAGCCGTGCCCGTTCCCACGGCTGGTGGGCGGGGGGCAGCGACCGGCGGCTTACCTGCCAGAGGCTGGGTAGCCGCGCCGGTCTCCACACGCGGAGCGCCAGGAGCTGGGGGGCGTGGAGCGCCGGGAGCTTGTGGCGCACCTCCGGGGGCCATGGGGCGCGGAGGACCTCCTGCCACGGGCGGGCGCGGAGCGCCGGGAGCCATGGGCGCGGTTGGCGCAGGGGCTGGAGGAGCGCTCGGAGCGGAAGGTGCCAGCGGCACTGCAGGGGCGACTTTCATGGTCGCGCGTCCTGGCGGCGGCACCGGAGCTGGAGGCAGGGAAATCGGATTGGTGGAGGCCTTCGGCGACGGCGGCGGCAGCGGGGCCGAGGGAAGCTGAATCGGAGCCGTGGCGCGCTTGTCCGTTGGGGCCGGGATCGAGCCCGTCGCGGCGGTGGGCACTGGCGAGGTCGCCTCGCGAGGCTGCGTTGTTCCTGCACCTGGACGTGCGCGCAGGGTGATGCGCACCGTCTCCTTCTTCAACGGCACGGCCGAGGTCTTGGGCGGCGGAATGGCGGCAGTCTTCGGCGTTGGCGGTGGCAGTTCTTCGCTCATGGGATGGTTGAGTTCGGGAAATTGGGAAATTAGCCTGCCTTTTTAGCGGAACGCGGGCCTTGGCGTCAATGCGTTTCTCCGGGGCAGCCCATTTTCATGTCCTGCTCCCACACCCGGTGGTTTTCCTTGGTTGCAAAAACCATGGCCTTCGCCGAAAAAACGGCCCCTGTCGGCCAATCCCCGGCGGGCCTTCTTCCTTCCTCATGAAAGTTCTCGTCACCGGCGGCGCCGGATTCATCGGCAGTCACACCACCGAACGCCTGCTCAGCCTGGGCCATGAGGTCGCGATCCTGGACTGCTTCAACGATTATTACAACCCAGCCATCAAGCGCGCCAATGTCCGCGCCTTCCAGGACAAGGTGCAAATCTTCGAGGATGACCTGCGCGAGGCTGCCGCGATGGACCATGTCGTTGCCGAGGCCAAGCCCGACGCCGTGATCCACCTTGCCGCCCGTGCGGGCGTGCGGCCTTCCATTGAAGCGCCGGAGCTTTACATCGACACCAACATCAAGGGCACCTTCTACCTTCTGGAAGCCATGCGCAAACACGGCTGCCAGCGGTTTGTCTTTGCCAGCAGCAGTTCCGTCTATGGCGTGAACAAGAAGATCCCCTTCGCCGAGGAGGACCCGATCCTGCAAACGATCAGCCCCTACGCGATGACCAAGATGACGGGCGAGCAGATCTGCTCCAACTACGCCCAGCTCTACGCCATCCGCTGCGTCTGCCTGCGCTTCTTCACGGTCTATGGCCCACGCCAGCGGCCCGACCTGGCCATTTCCAAGTTCACCCGCGCAATCCTCGACGGCAAGCCCATCGACAAATACGGCGAGGGCCACACTCGCCGCGACTACACCTTCATCAGCGACATCGTGGACGGCATCATCGGCGCGCTGAACTTCAATGGCGATCCGCTCTGCTCGATCTACAACCTCGGTGGCTCGCAGAACGTCAGCCTCAACGAGATGATCGCCGCCATCGAGCAAGCCGTCGGCAAACAGGCCATCATCAACCAGATGTCCGAGCAGCCCGGCGACGTGCCCCTCACCTCCGCCGACGTGACCAAGGCCATGCGCGACCTGAACTTCAAGCCTACGACACACATCGACCAAGGCATTCCCAAGTTCGTGGAGTGGTTCCTGCAAATGCGCGCGGAAGGCGCGGTGCTTTGAAATGCAAGCCTCCGTGTGTTAGCCCATGAAAGTGCTAAGTTATTAGTTCTCAGTGTTTAGTGACCGCAGTGAAAAGCAGATCCCCCACTTCGCACTAAGCACTAAATATTTATTATCTCTGCCTCCCCATGACCCTCACCTTCCTCGGCACCGGCACGTCCACCGGCATCCCGATGATCGGATGCGGCTGTGAGGTCTGCCGCAGTGATGATCCGCGCGACCGGCGCAGCCGTTGCTCGATTCATGTGCAGACGCCAGAGTGCTCCTGGGTGGTGGATACGGGCCCTGACTTCCGCTTGCAGTGCCTGCGAGAGAACATCACGCAGCTCGATGCCGTGCTCTACACGCATCCGCACATGGATCACCTGACCGGCTTCGATGAGCTGCGGCGCTTCACCATTGCCGAAGACGCCGTCATGCCGATCTATGCGCGGCCTTCGTGTCTTGAGGTGCTGGAGCGCATGTTCGTTTATGCCTTCAATGGCGAGAACCGTTACCGTGGCTATCTCAAGCCAGAAAGCCATCCCATCACGGGCGTGTTTGACTTGGGCAAGACCGAGATCACGCCGCTGCCCGTCGTGCATGGCAAGGTCGAGTCCATCGGTTACCTGTTCAGCCGGGATGGCAAAAAACTCTGCGCCTACATGAGCGATTGCAAGCTGGTGCCGCCAGACACGATGGCGCTGCTGCACGGTGTGGATACGCTCATCTGCGACGGCCTGCGCTTCACCCCGCATCCCACGCACATGAACTGGGATGAAGCACTGCTCCTGCACAGACAGGTGCAACCACGCCAAACCTGGCTCACGCATTTTCAGTGCGAGATTAAGCACGCCCGTGATGAACCCACCTTGCCGCCCGGCGTGCGCATGGCCTATGATGGACTGAAACTCTCATGGGACTGAAGACCGCTCTCACGCTTCTTGCCTTCGCTTCGCTGCTGCATTCTCAAGAACCAGCGTGGGATGCCGCCGGTGCTACCGCTGTGGTCTTCAACCGTGACTTCCCCGAATCGGCCGCGCTGGCCGAAGAGTATGCCCGGCTGCGCGGCATCCCGGATGAGCGGCTCATCGCCCTGAGTTGCAGCAAGGAAGAAGCCATCTCGCGCGAGGCCTTCAACGAAACCATCGCCGAGCCGTTGCGCGGGCACTTCATTGAGCGCGATTGGTGGAAGCAGCAGGTGCGCGAGATCCTGGAGCCTGCCAGTGGCAAGATGAAACGCCTGCCCGTGGTGGTGCAATCCAAGGTCTCCATCCTCGTGCTCATGCACGGCATTCCTTCCAAGATCATCCGCCAGCGTGAGAATCCGAAGCAGGCCGAGGAGGACGAAGCCAGCGTCGATTCCGAACTGGCCTGCCTCGGCCTGCCAGGTGTTCGTCTTGCAGGGGCGGTGCCAAATCCCTTCCACCGCCAGGAACAGCGCTTCCCCGAGATGACGCACACCATGGGGATGCTGCTGATCGGCCGGCTAGATGCCGCGTCCCCGGCCACCGTCCGCCGCATGATGGACGATGCCATCGCCGTGGAGCAGACCGGCCTGCAAGGCCGCGCCGTGATCGACCTCGCGCTCAAACAGGGCGCCTATCAGCAGGGCGACGAGTGGCTGCGCCGCGCCGCCCAGTCCTACCGCCAGCATGGCATCCCGGCCTGGGTGGACCGCTCTGAACCCATCCTGCGCGAGGCCTGGCCGCTGCCCGACACCGCGCTCTACTTCGGCTGGTATACAGGCGAGATCGCCGGTGCGCTGAAGTCCCCGTCCTTCCGGTTCAAACGCGGCGCGGTCGCCTGCCATCTGCACTCCTTCAGCGCCTCCATCATCCGCACCAGCACCCAGGCTTGGGTCGGGCCGCTGCTCGACCACGGCGCGGCCGTCACCATGGGCAACGTGTGGGAGCCCTACCTGTCCATGACCATCCACTTCGACATCCTCAACGACCGCCTCTTGAAAGGCTGGACCGTCGCCGAGGCCGCGTGGTGCGCCACGCCTTTCCTGTCCTGGATGAACGTCGTCATCGGCGACCCGCTGTATCGCCCCTTCGTTAACAGCACTCTGGGCAAAGCGGATAAAGAACGCGACTTCGCACTGCTGCAAGCCCTCGCCAAAAAGCATTCAACCGACAGCCGCACCGCCACGCTGAAACGCGAAGTCTTGAAGCTCGGCCAAGACCGCACCAACCCGCACCTCATCGAGCTGCTCGCCCTGCTCTCCTCGCAAGAAGGCAAGACCGACGAAGCCATCGGCTTACTCGAGCACGCGCGCACCCTCTATCCAGACGCCGACGACCGCCTGCGCACCGTCCTCTATCAAGTTGATCTCATGCGCCGTGAAAACAGCCCAGCCGCCCTCGCGTTGCTTCGTCAATGCGCGGGCGATGACACGCTGAAGAATGCTAAAAGCCACGCACTGCTCAAGTTGCTGATCGCAGAGATGCAGTAGCAAAGAAACACGACAGTGCGGGTGCCTTGCTACACGCCGCTATTCCTTCCGCTGAATCCGTGCCGGCACATCCGTGATCGGGATACCGGCGGCCTTCAAGGCATCCCAGACTTGCACCAGCACGCCGAGCGCGGTGTTTGTGTCGGCCTCTAGCTCCAGCTTGGCACCCGGTTGCACGGCGATGAACTTCTTTAAATCTTCGGCCAGTGTCTCCAGCGTCGCGGGTTGGCCATCCAGGAAGATCTTCTGATCCTTGGTCAGCGCCAGGGTCACGCGTGTCTCGGTGGAGGCCGAGGTCGCGCCCATGGTCTTGCTTTCCGGTAGTGCGATCTGCATCCGCGTCTTGTTCTCGCGGAAGGTGGTGGTGGCGATGAAGAAGATCAGCAGGATCACCATGATGTCGATCAACGACACGATGGGGATCATCGGCACCGGGCGGCGCTTCGGACGCAGGTTGAAATTCATCGCGAGCGCTGCACTTCAAAGTGCTGGTAGAAGCTGTTGATGGTGTCCTGCAACACCGACTCCAGACGCATGGCGATGCCGTCCAGCTTCCGTGTGAACCAGGTGTGCGCGATCACTGTGGGCACCGCCACCAGCAGACCCGCGATGGTGCAGCGCAAGGCCACGCCGATCTCCTTGGCGATCACCGCTGTGTCGGGACCGCCGCCACTGCCATCACCAAACGCCGAGAACATGCCGACCAAGCCGATGGTAGTGCCGAGCAGCCCGAGCAGCGGAGCGGCGCTGACCATCACCTCCAGGAAAGGCATGTCCTTCTCCAGCTTGTAGATCTCTTCCTTTGCCTTCTGCGAGAGCACTTCCTGGCATTCCTGCTTGGTGGTGAACTGGCCGGACACCGCCATCATGCCCAGCCGCGCCAGCACCGAGGGATTCTCTTCCAAAACCTTGTGCAGCGGGCGAATGTCGCCTTTCGCCGCATAGGTGGCGATGGAGCGCAGCTCGCGCTCCACCTCGCGCGGCAGCAACAGATGCTCGCGCATTTTCAGCCAGGAGATCACGGCCACGCTCGTCGCGGCGACGGAGCAGAGCACGATGAGAATCATGACGAAACCGCCGGAGCGCAGCGATTCCAGCACGATGGACAAGCCGCCAGCCTCCTGGGCCAGCATGGGAAGGGAGAGGTCAGTCATGAATGATGATGTCGTATTCGACCGGGAAGCGTTCGTTTTCCAGCATGGGCAGCAAATCGCGCGGGATGGGCGGAATCTCGGCCTTCAAGATCGCCTCTAGCGTGAAATCTTCCATCTGCGGGTTATTGGCTTTCTCGATAAACTTCACGTCCTCGGGCCGGCCTTCGCGGTTCACAAAGAAGCGCACCTTCAAATAGCCAAAGCTCACGGCATCCGCATGGGTGCGGCGCAGGAGGTGCCACTTTTTTTCCACCGCCGAGGTCACGGTGCGCATGAACTTGCCCATCGGCGTGGCTTCGGCATCCACCGCCGCGTCGCCCTTGTTCGTGATGGTGCCCTTCGTGCGCGCGGTCTCGGTGAAGGGAGCGAACTCATCCATCGCCGGAGGCCGTGTTTGCAAGGTGGGCTCAGGCTTGGGCACGGGCAGGGACTCCTTTGGTGCGGCCATCTGTGGGAGCGGTTCGTCAGCAATGTCCGGCTTCTTCACCTCCAGCGGCAGCTTGGAGGTGCTCAGCCTAGCCTCCGACTTGTCCAGCTCCTCCATCATCTTCGACATCGGCGGCGGCTCGGCCTTGGCCACCTGCTTGGGCGGCGTCAAAGGCAGGGTCTTCGGCTCCTGCGGTGCCAGTTGGGCCAGCATGGGGGCCGCCGGTTTGCTGCCGTTGTCATCGCCCGTCTTGCCGTCCTGCAGCTTGCGATTCGCCAGCTCCAGCGTCGGCTGGTCGATGCCCTTCAAGCTGGGCATGGGCGCGGTGGCATCGGGAAAGGCCGCGTTCGGCGAGGCGGCCTTCGTATTGCGATCACTGATGAAGTCGGACTTCATCGGCTTATCTGGCTCCGCCTCGTTCTGCGTGGTGCGGATGTAGTTCTTCGTGTCCAGCTTCGGCTTCAGCTTGGGCGTGGGCAGAATCTGGTCCGGGAAGAGCAGCGTCACCGCCGGCTCCTCCACGGCCTGCTTCGCCTTTTGCAGCAGCGCATGGGCGGCCCGGTCCAGGCCCGCCAGCCAGGCAAACAGAAACAACAGCAGCAGGTGCAGCACCACCGAGGTGGTGATGCCGATCCGCACATTCTTGCTGTCTTCCGGGCTGGTCAAAGCGGCGGATTCTGGCAGCAGGCGAGCCATGGGGCAAGCGCAAGGATGTGGAGCAAGAACGCCCCCACTCAATACCTTCTCACCACTGTGTCTGCCGGAGAGCGCGTCTCATCCAGCTTCGGATAATCCAACGTGTAATGCAGCCCGCGGCTCTCGTGCCGACGAATCGCGCACTCTACGACCAGCGACGCGGTCTCCACCAGATTGCGCAGTTCCAGCACCTCGCTGGTAATCTTGAAATTCCAGTAAAACTCCTGCACCTCGCGCTTCAGATTGCGCAGGCGCGCCGCTGCGCGTTGCAGGCGCTTGCTGGTGCGCACGATGGACACGTAGTCCCACATCAGGCGGCGGATTTCATCCCAGTTGTGGTAAATCACCACTAGCTCATCCACATTCACCGCATTCCCCGTGCGCCACGGCGGAATGTCATAGGCCTCTGAAGGCGCGCGCCCCATCGGCAGCTTCTTGAGCAGGCGGGCTACCGCACGCTTGCTGATGACCAGGCACTCCAGCAGCGAATTGCTCGCCAGCCGGTTCGCCCCATGCAGGCCCGTGCAACCCACCTCGCCCACTGCGCACAAGCCGCGAATGGTGGTCGCGCCATCCACATCCGTCAGCACACCTCCGCATTGATAATGCGCTGCTGGCACGACGGGAATCGGGTCCTTGGTGATGTCAATGTCCACGCTGAGGCAGGCTTCATAAATGTTCGGGAAATGCTCGATGATGAACTCCTTCGGCTTGTGGCTGATGTCGAGATACACGCAGGGACCGCCGGTCCGTTTGATCTCCGAGTCAATCGCCCGTGCCACGATGTCGCGCGGAGCCAGGGAGCCACGCGGGTCATACTTGGGCATGAACTCCTTGCCATCCTTGCCAATCAAGCGCGCACCTTCGCCACGCATCGCCTCGGTGATCAGGAACGAGCGCTTCTGTGGATGATACAAGCAGGTGGGGTGGAATTGGATGAACTCCATGTTCGCCACGCTCGCGCCTGCGCGCCAGGCCATGGCCACGCCGTCGCCGGTCGCGATGCTCGGGTTCGTCGTGTAGAGATACACACGCCCGCAACCGCCCGTGGCCAGGATCACGCGATCACTGCGGAAGGCCTCCACCTCGCCCGTGGCTTCATTCAAAACATACAAGCCCAGACAGCGGTCTTCACTGACAAAGCCCAGTTTCGCCGTGGTGATCAGGTCGATGGCGAAATGGTTCTCCAGCACCTCGATCTGTGGATGCGCCTTCACCGCCGCGATCAGCTTGTCGGTGAGTTCTTTGCCCGTGGCATCCCGCGCATGAAGCACCCGCCGCTTCGAGTGCCCACCCTCGCGCGTAAGATCGAACTCCAGATGCCCGTCCGTCGCTTCGCGCTGATCGAAATGCACGCCCCATTGAATCACCTCCTCAATCCGCTGCGGCCCCTCGGTCACAATCGTGCGCACCGCGTCCTCCTTGCATAGTCCCGCTCCAGCAATCAGCGTGTCCGAGACGTGCTGCTCGATGCTGTCCTTCTCACTCTGCACGCAAGCAATGCCACCCTGCGCCCAGGAGGAGTTCGACTCGGATGCCACGCGCTTCGTTAGGACGCACACGCGCCCGTGCTCCGCCGCATGAAGCGCCGCGCTGAGCCCTCCCGCCCCGCTGCCGACGATGATGAAGTCATACTGTTTCACATCTGTAACAAGGCACGTCCCGCCGCTGCTGTGAAGGGCAAAGATAGCCCGTTCGGTGTTCTCACTCAGGGTTCGTGGTTCGAGCTTTAGCTCGTCCTAGCGCTGAGCGAGCTGCGATCTCGAACTACAAACTCAACTCAATGTTGTCGATCAACCTCGCCTTCCCAAAGAACACCGCCAGCGCGATCAAGCCTTTGTCCTCAATGGTCTCCACGGCTTGCAGTGTGTCAGCATCGACCACGCTGAGGTAATCCATCCGGCCCAGCGGCGCGTGTTGCTCAATGTGTTCACGCGCCAAAGCAAGCAAGCTCACAGCACTCGTTTGCCCACGGCTCCAGGCTCCCTGCGCCATGCGCAGCGCCTGCTGCAAGGCCGGAGCCTGCTCTCGCTCCTCGGCGCTGAGATAGCGATTGCGCGAACTCATGGCCAAGCCATCCGCCTCGCGCACCGTGTCGATGCCGTGCAGCGTGATCGGGAAATTCAAGTCTCGCACCAGGCGACAGATGATCGCGAGCTGCTGATAGTCCTTCTTGCCGAAGACCGCGTCATCCGGCTGGAAGTAGTTGAACAGCTTCGCCACCACCGTGCAGACACCATCGAAGTGCCCCGGCCGGCTCGCGCCGCAGAGCACCGTGCTCAGCGACTTCTCCAAGATCATGATGCTGCGATCAGCATGATAGACCTCCTCCACCGGCGGCGCGAAGATCACATCACAGCCCGCTGCCTCGCACTTGGCTGCATCGGCCTCCAGCTCGCGTGGATAGCGTGAGAAGTCTTCCTTCGGTCCGAACTGCAACGGATTCACGAAGATGCTGACCCCGACCAAGCCATCGCTGCCCGCCAGCTCACGCGCCACTCGCACCAGATGCACGTGGCCCTCGTGCAAAGCCCCCATCGTGGGCACGAGCACGACGCGTTTCATGCCCGCTGCACGACGCCAGACGCGCAGTTCGGATTCCGTGTGGAAGATGGTCATGCGCCGACCTTGGGCAGGAATCGTGGCATTGCCAGAATTGTTCCGGGTTCGTAGTTCGAGCTTTAGCTCGCTCAGGAACAGCGAGCTAAAGCTCGAACTACAAACACAGAGATTGAGGCAATTACGGCACCGGAGCCTTCAGCACCGCAATCCCCGACAGCATGTCCGAGGTATTGATCGACGTGTTGCTCGCAGGCGGCCCAGCGCTCGGCAGTTTCGCCAGAGTGAAGAAGCCGCGCGCCTCG
>Ga0164295_10001411_pt1 | contig 19897 bp, 16 predicted proteins | sample GEODES006metaG_FD_111798 | JGI IMG/M metagenome (GOLD analysis project Ga0164295, IMG submission 111798) | Oligotrophic lake water microbial communities from Sparkling Lake, Wisconsin, USA - GEODES006 metaG | ecosystem: Environmental > Aquatic > Freshwater > Lake | place: USA: Sparkling Lake... | reverse complement strand
TCGTCGCCAATGTGGCTCCCGTCGTCGCCAATGTGGCTCCCGTCGTCGCCAATGTGGCTCCCGTCGTCGCCAATGTGGCTCCCGTCGTCGCCAATGTGGCTCCCGTCGTCGCCAATGTGGCTCGCGCTACCGCACTCGCCAATGTGGCTCAAAAATGCGGCGCATCTGTGGCTCCTGTTGTCGCCAATGTGAATGCAAAAACGTGAGGCAAAAAATTGACTGGGGGTTGTACAGCCAAATTGTACGCATGTCAACCCGCGAAGAGAGAACCCCTCTACCGTGTTGCGCTATTTTAGCATTTGGAACATGTGGACCCCTCATTATGTTCGGCGTAATTGCACTCGTTTCTACATGTGGCAGCAATAGCAACATAAATTATCCCGTTGGGTGCTCGAGTGTGAAAAGCGCGCAAGCATCTGTGCGGTCAATCGTTGCAACGAATCCGTGTATCAATACAACATCCACATGTATTGCTACAAAGATTGATTGGGGCATATGTAAGGAAATCCGTAGATTTCCCACGTTTGTTGCTGCAAATGATTTCTTGAATGCTACACCCGTTGGATTTGAAGCAACCGTTTGGATCAATGAATATCGGACCACATGCACAAGCGACATAAAAGACGTAAATTTTTTAAGTGCAAATATTGGATACGGTACATTTGGAGGTGGCATTGGATTGTTGTGTTGTTGCATGTGCTTGTGTGGTTCCTTTGCTCTGAAGCAATCCATCGTTAATCCAATCGTTAATCCAATTGCAATCATCGTACCCATTTCAGAACCCATTTCAGAACCCATTTCAGAACCCATTTCAGAACCCATTTCAGAACCCAGTTCAGTAGCACCCGTTGTACCCATTGTACCCAATCCAAAAATATCCGATGATCCCGTGAACCCATAATTCAAAGAGCGGGTTAACGACATTTTTGAACATATCTTGTTTTTAACAAGGGTTTCTTATGCGTTCTGTTACGGTACACCATGTTTTATCCCGCAAATGAATTTTTTGCATTTGAAGGTGAAATCTCAGGATTCCAGGGACAAAATCGAACGCAGCAAATACATGTAAATTGACGTCGTTCCCAAATGAAAATATCATGATGATTAAGATAGGATGGAGTCGGTCACCACAATTCCACTGCTGACGTCACTCCAAAACGAGTACGCCGATTTCAGCGTTAAATTCATTGGTCCCAACGCGCCCACAGATGATGAGCGCATTTCTGACGTTTACCCGTTTTTGAGCGTAACCGACTTGAAACGGTTGATTTGGCGTGCACGCGATGGCGATCCGCATTGGGCACCCGAGCGTGTTTTTCTCGGAGTCCAGTTCGACGACGGATCTCTTCGCCCCCTTGACTTTTATTGGAAAGGCACTGCAACGCTACCCGATCCATTTACACACAGGGTTCCATTCGAAAAACTCGTTGAAGCCGACGGAACTGCGAAACGAGTGTTTCCCGTGCGTGTGGGTGAATTAATTTTGGAGGATGCATTGGCACAGCCGAACGCCAACATTGTTGCAATTTCGCTCGATGCACTCCATCCACCTGCGGGAGAGGATATTTCCGCCAGAATGTTCAACGGCTTTTACCGGCGATATTTTCCAGGATTGCGCAACACAATCGATGTGTTCCACATTGACCGTGCTGCATTGAATGTCGCATATGCTACGGCGCTCAATTATACAGAGGAGAGGTGTGGGCGCATTGAATCTGTGCAAAAACTGTTGTTAACGGATTCAACAATCACGATGACGACAATGGTACGCCTTCAATGGCTTTTGCCGCCTCCGGACGAAAAGCCCGAGTCGCTGGAGAAAACGTATTATGCGATTCCGGCAAGTGCGACGATACCCTTCATTCGGCTGTTTCGCCCATCACGCGAATCTCAAATCAAATTGGCCGTTGGTCCCGACAGAAAACCGCTTTTGTCGAAATCAATGCAGCGGCAATTTGCACGTATTGAATCACCGCAAGAACATGCATCTGTGCTGTTGGCGTGTATACCGTTGCACGATGGAACGGGTGCAAAAACCGTCGCATTGATTCTCAAAATGTTTGAAGACGGAATGTGCGATGTTGTGTTTGAAGTTCCACAGCGGAATATGACATTTTTGGCGAAACTTGCAGCCGCGGCACAGGAACGTCTCGCGAAAATTCTTCCGCAATTGGGATTCGATGAAAGCGCAATTCCACAGCTTCGCAATCTACATGCGACGTTTTTGTGGCAAAGTCCCAATAAGCGCGCAATAAGTTCTCTTGAAATTTCGAAGCGAATTTCCGCGCTTTCTCCGTTTTTCGACACAACACGCAAAAATATTGTGTGGCGTGCCGTGAGCAATTATGAAAGCGAATCTGAACAATTTGCATTTATTACAACGGCATTTGAAACCGAAGGGACGGCTGAGGGACCTGCCGTGTTTGAGAAAATTACCAAACTTATTTCAAAGCAATTCGCAATTACGCCGGAAGACGCATCCACGCTATTAGAACGGTGGGTTGAGCGCCGCGGTGAGACGGTTGCAGTGGGAGGTGTCGCAGTGCCCAAACATGGGACGGGTGTGCGCATTCGCATTAATCCAGCACATCCAGAATACAGTATTGAAATGGAGGATGCGGGGTCCATAATGGATGTGCGCCGTATTGCAAGTGTGTTGGGTGTTGTGCTTTCAAACAACAAATTTACGTTGAAACCTGCAACGCGCGAGGTGCAAACGGTGATTACGCGTGTTGAAAAAACGGCCGCAGTTGATGCCACAGTTGATCCAGAAGTGAATGCAGTTGATGCAGAAGTTGGAGACGACGATGATTTTATGGGATTGTTGGGATTTGGAGATGAATCTGATGTGCCTGAAGTGCCTGATGATGTGCCTGATGTGCCTGATGTGCCTGATGTGCCTGATGATGTGCCTGAAGCGTCTGACTCTGAAGTGCCTGAGTCGGATGATGACGAATGTACTGGTCGCATTGCACCAGAAGAGACTCTTCAGATTCCGATGTCATATTTACTTCATCGCCTTGAAATAGCTGATAATACATTATTTAAGACTAAGAAACAGGTCGGATTACCATCTTTTTCTCGAAGTTGTCAACCCGCTGCAGCTCGCCATCCAAATATTCTTACAGAAGCACAATACCGACGTGTTCGCTCATGTTATGAAAACCGTGTACGATTTGTGCACCTTCCCCCGAAAAATCCCGACGATATGCCATTCAAAGATTATAACCCTAAAAAGACATATCCAAACACGTATTTCGAAAAAGACCCTCAAACAGGCTTGCCCATGTGGATTGTGTATGGCTACGAGAGCTTTACAACTGGCCAAAAAATTTATCTGACATGTGCGTCGCTTTGGTGTTATCGCGACAATATGCCAATTTTGAAATCTGAGTTTGAATCAACCGTTGGTCGCGGATTCACGAAAAAACGAAACACATGCCCATTCTGTGCGGGTACATTGATTGACAGCGGGGACAAGCTTATACCGAAAATGGGACAATCTGTGATTTTGCGTCCGCCGAATAAAAACGGTAGCTATGCTCGATTTATTAGCAAAATGGGTAAAACCCCGGAAGATAACTCGGAAGATAGACGATTGCCTTGCTGTAACGTTACGCCGAACTTGTTGTTGCAATATCTTAAAACCCGTGGGCCCACGACATCGACCGCGAAAGGATTTGTGCCAATTCCAACGGAGGCTCCCGTTGATAATGAAACCGTGAATTATGGAAAGATCCTATCCACAATGAAGACACGGTACATTCTCAGAAATAACGAAACATATCTCAAACACGGCAAAATTGGATTACCGCCACCCGAATTAGAACAATTTTTTGGACAAGCAGGTCTTGTTCCGTTGGTTCGACAACAGGGTGCAATGTCAACGTTTGTGGACAATGTGTCCCTGTTTGTTCGCGTTGGCGTCGACAGAAATTTTTCATCACCTGGTTATAATCTATTTGCTGCATTGGCACCGTTTTTCCCCAATATAAATTCGGGACGCGAGTTTGCAGCGTTTTTCACAAAATATTTCACTACTCAGGCATTTATTCGCGCATTTGATTCGGCAAACTACGGAACACTTGCAATGGAGTTTTACGCCCGTAACCGTGGAGTCGAAACTACAACGCTTGCAGCATTTGCAACCATTGGCGGATATTCGCTTAGTGGCGACAATCGCGCGCATGTGGAGCGACTTTACGAGGCATGGACCGCATTCACAGCGTATCTTCGGAGCACGAGCGAGCGCAAACAACTGCGGCATATCGAACATTTGTTGGCGATCCCAGGACTCTTTTCAACAAACGGGCTCATGTTGATTGTTCTTGAAAGGGATTCGACGAACGAAATCCGTGTATCGTGTCCATCCTTCGGTATCCCTCCCGCATCGAATCTTACGTCGGCAAATGTGGCGTTCATTTGGCACAATGTCAAGGACGACGCATGGGAGCCGTTAGTGTTTTACAACGGCACAAATTCTGCTGTTAAGTTTTTCAGTGATCGCCCCAAAGATTTCGAGTTAATTCCCGTTGAATATCGTGAATCCATACGGCGGTGGATTGTGGAATGGCGTATGTCTGAGCGAGGCTGTGGTCGTGCCGGTCCTCCTCCACATCCATGGATGCCACAGCGTAGCTCTGCTGGATTGCCGCGACTTACAGAGCTTGTGACGGTTATCAAACCCACGCACATTGTCCGCGACCGCAGCAATCGTTTGATTGGCGTGCTTTGCCCGTTTTCTGAGACAGTTGCGACACAAGTGTTTGTACCGTGCGTTGATGATGGGGGGATTGCATTCCGTCTGAAACGCGTGTTTGAAACCGTTCCTGCTACGCCCTTGGACGTCGTTATGCGGTTTTACAGCACGCTGACAAAACGATTTCCTGCACTAAAGCCTGTGAACTATTTAGTGCGCAAAAATGTGGTCGTTGGCTTTCGCACGGCAATTCAATGCGACGTACCAACGGGCCCAACAACGTCAAGCACCCTGCCTCATCTGCCGCAACAGACGATTTCACTTTTTCCGTGGGAAATTGATGTCCTCTTGGGGGCGCCGTCTGAACCCGTGGGACCGGAACATCTTTCAATTCGCGAACAGCAGATGGAGAGCTATCAATTGCTGCGTTTATCATTTAGCCGATGGTTGAATCGTGCCGAGGGAAATGATGTGCGCAAATGGATTCTTAAATTTTTGGCGCGCGATTTACCTCTGTTTGAAAAACGAAAGCGTTTCTTTATTGTGTTGGAACCGTATGTTCGCAATTGGGTACAAATGACGGAAACGCAATTGACGTCGTTGCCAACGGTGCGCAAAGACTGCATTGTTCATCCTGAGAGCTCGTGTGGTGGTGTTTGTCGGTGGTCGAGCGAGGATGAGACGTGTCAGATTGGAGTTCCGAAAACGTCGGATGAAGTCGATATGTCGGAGGTGTTTGCTGCAAAACTGTGCGACGAATTGTTACGGTATAGCGCGTTGCGCAGGGAATTGTTGGGTGCGTCTGTGGATGACCTGCACAAACCTCATGGTCACGTTGGAACTGAATTGTTTATTGCGCCAGAAACACTCGATGGTTCGGATGAGAGTGAGGTGTTCACGCAATTTCCGGAAGAAATGATGCGGCAAGAAGATGTGAAACATGATTCGGATGATGTGATTCCGCTTCCACGGGTGGAAGACGAGGAAGACGAGGACGACGAGGAAGACGACGAGGACGACGAGGAAGACGAATCAGCACCAACGGCAGCGGCAGCGAAACCAGCAGCGAAAACAGCAACACCAGCGGCAACGGCGAAACCTGTAGCAAAACCCGCGGCACCAGCAACAAAGGCGAAACCTGTAGCGAAACCCGCGACACCAGCAGCAACGGCAAAACCTGTAGCAACGGCGAAACCAGAACCAGTAGCGAAACCGGCAGCAACGGCGAAACCAGAACCAGTAGCAAAACCGGCAGCAACGGCGAAACCAGAACCAGTAGCGAAACCAGCAGCAACGGCGAAACCGGCAGCAACGGCGAAACCAGAACCAGTAGCGAAACCAGTAGCGAAACCGGCAGCAACGGCGAAACCAGAACCAGTAGCGAAACCCGCGACACCAGCAGCAAAACCGGCAGCAACGGCGAAACCGGCAACAAAACCGGCAACAACGGCAAAACCTGAACCTGTAGCAAAACCCGCGACACCAGCAGCAACGGCGAAACCGGCAACAAAACTGGCAACAACGGCAACAAAACTGGCAACAACGGCGAAGCCAGCAATACCAGCGGCAACGGCGAAACCTGTAGCAAAACCGGCAGCAACGGCTGTAGCAAAACCGGCAACAACGGCAAAACCTGTGACGCCCGCTGCAAAATTCGCGCCTGCATCATCTGAATCAGCGTCCTCGTCGGATTCCTCATCAAATGCATCAGCGTCAGTGTCATCGTCAGCGTCATCGTCAGCGTCCTCGTCAGCGTCAAATGCATCAGCGTCCTCGTCGGATTCCTCGTCCGCGTCAGATGCATCAGCGTCCTCGTCGGATTCCTCGTCCGCGTCAGATGCATCAGCGTTATCGTCAAATGCATCAGCGGCATCAGATTCCTCGTCCTCGGCATCCTCGCTCCCCAAATCGTGGATTGACCGTGGCCTCTATGTACCAACGGACTTCCACGGTACAAAACAACGTTATTTTGTTGAAAGTATCCGATTTAACGATACCAAAAAACTCGCGGCATTTGAGCGCTTCTTGACAACCAACCGTCGCAACTTGGGTATTCCAGAACCCAAGGTGTCCGTCCCATTCAAGTGGACTGAACAAGATTTTTACGTAATCGCAAATTCACTCAAGGTGAATATCATGTTTTTACGCCCGTCACCGAAAACTGGAAAGCCTGAAATCGCACGTTGGTTTAAACCCACCGACGGAGCGACACTTGCATCCCTGGTTCTGTGGGAGGGGTGGTTGCTGAAGAATACTGCACGCGTGGACCCCGTTTTACGCGATCTTGCATTGCTGCCACCTCAATTCTTTGATTTGCAGACATACCGGCCTTCAGGTGCGCTCGTGGAAGGTGCGCGCGAATCATTGAAATTGGTCCAATTCTAACGCCGTGTTTCAAACAATGCTGCAACTTCATCGTCCATCATATTGAGACGCGCAACTTTATAACCGGAATTGTCGGGGTGCAGAACCACCAGCGCCAATTCTGTTACACGAACCCCGTAATACCGCTGCAGAATAGCGCGATACACATTGAGCTGCAGCGAATAATGCCAATAATTTGTGTCTGGCAGGTGGCTAACGGGGTCCAGTCCACTTTGAAACGAATTCTCGGTTTTGAGTTCTTCGGTTCGTTTCCAATCATAAATTGCAAGAGTCCCGTCTGGCTTCATGTACACCATGTCGATGGAACCGGCAATCTTGAATTCTTCGGCGAAAACGAGCCATTCCGTGCGAAACGGAACAAATCCACGAGGTTCAACGTGCCGCCGTTGGAAATCCAGAAAATACCGCCATTCTGCACCATCCGTGGGCACCCAGGCATCGTTGGCGAGACCCGCAAGACCACTTTCCAGCGTCCATGCGTTGCAATGCGGCATTGCGTTGTAGAAATGCTCAATGTCGAGGTGCATACGGGTTCCAGCTTCGGATGCTGCTTTGCCTTTTGCGGCCCATTGGGCCTTAATTTCATCGGCGGTCATGCCATAATACTTGGATTGCGACCACTTGCGCGAGGCCATCATTTTCTTAATGACGGCATCGGGGTCAAACGGTTCAAAGAAGTGGTGCAGAAATCCCGTGCAACTTGTCCAACCTTCACGCGTGCCATCAATCGTGTATGTGTGCGACTCTTCTTCGAATTGAATACGGTCGTCACGGGGGTGTTTGTTGAGAACGGCTAGTCGCTGCCAATCAAGAGCACCGTCCGTAATTGAAAGAGGCATTGAATTGTTTTTATTGATGTGCTTTTTCGCGACAGTCATTTTTGGGTGTGTGGACACACAAACTTTTGTGGGCGGTTTAAAGTTCCGTTTGCATATTGAAAACACCATGGACATTGCTCGGCTGTACGAGATCGGACGTAATTGGGAAACTGCGACAAATGAAGAATGTGCAGAATTGAAAGCAATTGTTCGTGAAATTGTTGGATATTCGTGCCGTCTTTGTTGTCGTGAAACGGGTTGGTTAATAAATCCCCGAAAATGGATTGAGATTGATGTACAGGATGAACAAATGGAACGAAGTGATTCGTTGTCATTGTCGTTATCTACTGGATTTTGGACATCGATGGGATACTATGATTTCGATGAAGAGCGTGAAACCGAGCTAATTGCAAAAATAGAACGTATCAACAACCAGGTTCCAAGGTAAACGTCAGCGGAACCAACACTTCAGCAAATCATAGGCTCGGGAAGCACGAAAACCTCATTAAATAACAAGCAATCATCTGTGGTTTCATTCCACCATGACGGATGTCTTGGAACCCACGGTTTTGCTCGTATGGGTAGATCTTCAATTTGTCTTTGTCGCTGCCCACGAATAAACATTAGGATACAGGCGCCTGCGATGATTGCAAATTGAATCTGACGATGTTGGCGCACAAATGTCCCGATAACGAGCACCAATGTTACGTATGCTAAACAAATCATTGAGATTAAATCTGAAATCACCATGATTTGTTCGAAATTCATTCTACGTGTATCTACGAGGGAGTTTTGAGGTTGTCATTTTTTGGGGCTTTCGTTCCTTTGGGAATTTACCATTGGCTTTTGTTCAAAATATTGATGGACTATCGAACGTGGACCCATAACAGCTACTTTTTGACTGTTCTTAAATTGTTCTGGGAAGTCTTGCATCTAACAAATAAAAAGCCGCGGGTCGTCTTTGCGTTGCTGTGTGCAACGGATTTTTCGTAGTATAGAGGAGATGTCAAAAAGTTACCAATATTTTGCTCGAAAGCGAAAGTCTCATCGTTATTTTGAAAGTATTACGCCGTGTAAAACGAAGGGTTGTGGATTTATTACACATGTCTTCGGCCTGCGGGTTCCACTGTTAATCAACAGAGGCAACGTGCGGGTCTAAAAATAAGGAATGCAATGAGCGAGCCGTTTCCAAACAGTAATTAACAAAATATTTAGGGTGCAAACTACAGTAGTTACCTTACATTTTCGATTCGTTTTGGCAGTTACAATCTCCGTCCGGAGGAACACTGCATTTAAAAAGGTGATGGATTGTTGCGTTAAAATTTCATGGGCCAAACGGATTTAACAATTTTTGTACACCACAGCATGCTCCGCCGTCCAATGTGTCCAGTTTAATTTTCTACTGGAAGACTGATGAGGCGTTCGGGAACTATGACACCACAGATTAAATTCGCCCAGACGTAATGTTACCATTGATGAGAACGCTATAATCATGAGGATAATATCCATTATGGCAATTAAATAACGTAAATAAAAATGAACCACGATCTGTGTACAATACAATGTCAATAAATGTTGTACCTAAATCGTCGTCTGTGACATTTCTTTCCAAACATTCAGCATAATACATTGTTGCGCCAACGAGATTATCCGTCGATGGTGCGGTGATACCGAATTGTTCACAACAATTTTGTTCTGAAGAAATGCTAAATCGTATTGGTTTGTCATCCGTTTTGATTGTGTATGTATATTCGGACCGTGTAATGGCTGTAATACATGCAGGAAATAGCTCATGGGTTTTACTTATGAGTTCAAATGTTCGTAGTATTGCTACAGCAAGAGTGGGGAGCGGAGGTGACACGTGGTCGGTTCGACCATCCAACATTGCATCAATTGCCACTGCACGCTGTTCAATTTGCTGAAGTGCATTGGCTGCAACCGCAGAAATGCATGGAGGAACATGAATATGATGTTCGTGAAAGGATGCCATTTGCATATTGATTGCATCTTCCATCGCAGAACATTCGGTTGCATCAAGATTCATTGTTAAGCCAGCGAGTATTGATCCGTGCGTCAATTTTGGCTGTCCTTGAACTTTCACAAGATCCTTTCAACTACACGTTTAGCACTTGAATCACGGAAATTGCAGCCGTCGCAGACTCGAATTAACATGATTCGTGGTGTCCGTTCCAATCCATTGTCCGCCCGCATCATCAATCTTCCAGCAGAAAAATTAGACTGGACACATTGGACGGCGACTGACAAGCGGGATCCATGGTTTCAATCGGCAATCTCTCGTTTGAAAATTGACCCCTCCCAAATTCGCATTGTGGATTCAAGTGATGCAAGAACCGTCGCTACAAATTCTGCGCACAATTGCTCAAACAACGTCAAGTGTTTCGCTTAAAGATGCGATGCACGATAATAACGTTGGTTTGGTATTGTTGTGTGTACTTGAACAAACGGTTGATGACGATGATTTCATTTTAGCATGTATGCACGAAAAAACGGAAATTGTTCGTTTGCTCCTCGAGTTGGACCGTGGGGTGAATCCAGCAGCACGCGACAATGAAGCGATCCGATATGCGAGCAGACACGGACACACAGACATTGTTCGTTTGCTCCTCGATTTGCCCCGTGGGGTAAATCCTGCAGCGCAAGACAACGAAGCACTTCGGCTCGCAAGTCATCGTGGGTACACGGAAATTGTCCGTTTACTTCTTGATTTGCCGTTGGAAAGAGGCGTTAATCCAGCAGCACTCGAAAACGCAGCACTTCGAATTGCAAGCGATAAAGGACATACGGAAAATGTTCGTTTGCTGCTGGATTTGCCGTTGGAGAGAGGCGTAAATCCATCTGCGCGAGACAATTATGCACTTCGATTGGCGTGTCATGGAGGACATACGGAAATTGTTCGTATGCTCCTGGATTTACCGTTGGAAAGAGGTGTGGATCCAGCGGCACGCGACAATGAAGCACTTTATAGTGCAAGCACACACGGACACACGGAAATTGTTCGTTTGCTCCTGGATTTACCGTTGGAAAGAGGAGTCAATCCTGCGGTAGACGACAATGGAGTACTTCGGATGGCAAGAATGTTCGGAAATTCAGACATTGTTCGTTTGCTCCTTGCGCTGCCGCCAGAAAGATGTCCGACTGCACGCGAGAATGATGCACTTCGATGAATTTCAACCATTGTTCCCGCTTGTCAGCACCTCATCAGTCTTCCAGCAGAAAAATTAGACTGGACACATTGGACGGCGGAGCGGAATCCATGAATTTCAACCATGCAGGCGTTTGCTCCTTGCGCTAAGGATCCGATTTTGCAGAACGTTTGAATCTGTGATCGCTCCCACATCGTTTAGAAAATTGACCCCCATTCACCTGTGTCCCGTTCACTGCAATGCAAGTGCCGTCGCTACAAATCCTTCGTACAATTGCTCGAACAACATCACATGTTTCGCTTAAAGATGCGATCGATTGCGCGAACGTTGATGTTGTGCCGTTGCTTTTACTCGAACATACGGTAGATGACGATGATTTTATTTTCGCATGTAGGCACGGACATACGAAAATTGTTCGTTTACTCCTGGATTTGCCGTTGGAAAGAGGTGTGAATCCTGCAGCAAATGACAATGACGCATTGCAACGTGCATGCTTTCACGGGCACACGGAAATTGTTCGTTTACTCCTGGATTTGCCGTTGGAAAGAGGTGTGAATCCTGCAGCAAATGACAATGAAGCATTGCAACGTGCATGTGAATACGGACACACGGAAATCGTTCGCATGATCCTCGAGTTGTCGTTGGAAAGAGGAGTTAATCCTGCTGCATCAGAGAATTTCGCACTTCAAATCGCAAGCGCAAACGGACATACGGAAATTGTTCGTTTACTCCTTGATGTGCCATTGGAAAGAGGAGTGGATCCCTCGGCATCCGTTAATTACGCAGTTCGATGGGCGTGTTGGGGGGGGTACGCGAAAGTTGTTCGTTTGCTCATCGATTTGCCATTGGGCCGTGGAGTGGATCCAGCTGCATGTGACAATGAGGCACTTCGATGTGTGAGTGAGTGCGGACATACAGAAATTGTCCGTATGCTCCTTGATTTGCCGCTGGACCGTGGAGTGGATCCCGCTGCATACAATAATTACGCAATTCGATGTGCAAGTTACAAACAGCATGCAGACATTGTTCGTTTGCTCCTTGCTTTGCCATTGGAAAGAGGTGTTGATCCGACGTTGCAGACGTTGCAAATGCACGAGATGTGGTGACTTTGCTGTGCATTTGAAAAGTTGACACCCAGTCACATGTACCCCATTCACTGCAATGATGCAGGAAAATATTTCATCACTACACATCCTTCGCACAATAGCGCGTACAACATCAACTGTGTCGCTTAAAGATGCGATGCACGATAATAACGTTGATTTGGTAATGTTGCTTTTACTTGAACAAACGGTTGATGACTATGATTTCATTTTCGCATGTACACACGGACATACGGAAATTGTTCGTTTGATCCTTGGACTACCGTCAGAACGAGGAGTTGATCCTGCCGCGCAAGACAATTATGCACTTCGAATTGCAAGTTCGCGTGGTCACATGGAAATTGTTCGTTTGCTCCTCGATTTGCCGTTAGAGAGAGGCGTTAATCCGGTGGCGTATGGCGATCAAGCATTTCAAGATGCATGTTCAAATGGACACACAGCAATTGTTCGTTTGCTCTTGGATTTGCCGTTGGAACGTAGAGTTAATCCAGCTGCCATAAACAATGAAGCACTTCGATTAGCATGTAGACACGGCGAAACGGAAATTGTTCGTTTGCTCCTTGATTTGCCGTTGAAAAGAGGAGTGGATCCTGCAGCCGATAACAATATATCGCTTCGAGCCGCAAGCAAATACGGGCACACGGAAATTGTTCGGTTGCTCCTTGATTTGCCGCCAGAGAGAGGCATTAATTCATCTGCACTTAACAATTATGCACTTCGATGGGCAAGACTAAACGGCCACACGAAAATTGTCCGTTTGCTTGATTTGCCGTTGGAGCAGGCCCCACGGTAGGTACTTTTTGCCTGTACTTTTTTGCCCGAATTGAGACCAAACGGATTTAAACAAAAGTACCGAGATTTGGCCCTGCCGTTGGAGAGGGGGAGTCGCTCAATGAAGCACTTCGACGGCAAACTCCTTGATTTGAGAGCCTGCGCGCGATGCACTTTTTTGGGCAAAAAACCATGCCGACGTGTGTGCTAAGAGGCAGCAGGATGTACGTTTGAGTGAGCTCTCAACTCCGTTGTCCAACACGGGTTCAAGATGGTAACATGTGCGACACAACTGAATTTGTCCTCTTTACCCCTCGTTTTTGTGCATCACTGTGCACATGAAAAGTTGACCCAGTCACATGTACCCCGTTTACTGCAATGCAAGTTCCGTCGCTACAAATCCTTCGTACAATCGCGCGTACAACGGCAACAATTTCGCTTAAAGATGCGATCTATTGCGCAAATGTTGGTTTGGTAATGTTGCTTTTACTTGAACAAACGGTTGATGACGATGATTTCGTTTTCGCATGTACGCACGGACATACGAAAATTGTCCGTCTATTACTTGAGCTAGAAAGAGGAGTTGATCCTGCTGCAATCCACAATTTAGCGCTTTGTAATGCAAGTTTTAACGGACATGCGGTAATAGTCCGTTTACTCCTTGATTTGCCATCAGAAAGAGGTGTGAATCCAGCAGCACGCGACAATACAGCTGTCCATCTGGCTGTTGCAATCGAACGCGGGCACACGGAAATTGTTTATTTGCTCGATGCTCGAGGCCAACAAAATTGACTCTGAGAATTACCTTTTGGTCAACAACAATGTTTTATCCATCACTCGACATTTTACGCACAATCGCTTGCACAACATCGCGAAGTACGTTAAACGCTGCTGTAAAGTCGGGAGATCTAAATTTGGTGCAGCTAATAATTGAGAGCGGTGAGAGTGTTGAAGTTGTTGGTGATGACGCATTCATTTACGCATGTACACACGGACACACTGAAATTGTGCGGTTGCTCCTCGAACGATGCACTAATTCAGCAGCCAATGGCGATGCAGCATTCATTCGCGCATGTAGACACGGACACACTGAAATTGCGCGGTTGCTCCTCGAACGAGGTTTTAATCCAGCAGTCATCGACAATTACGCACTTCGATGTGCAAGCTACAATGGACACACGGAAATTGTTCGTTTGCTTCTGGATTTACCACGGGAAAGAGGCGTGCATCCTGGTGCAAACGACAATGAATCAGTTTGCGCTGCAAGCGAATATGGACATACTGAAATTGTTCGGTTGCTCCTTGATTTGCCGCTGAACCGTGGGGTAGATCCTACAGCCAATGACAATTGCGCATTCCGGATCGCGTGCCGGCGCGGGCACACGGAAATCGTTCGTATGCTCATTGAATTGACGTTGGACCGCGGTGTGAATCCAGCGGCACGCGACAATGAAGCACTTCGAAATGCAATCGGACATGGGCACACGGAAATTGTTCGTTTCCTCCTCGATTTGCCGTTGGACCGTGGGGTACATCCTGCTGCATTCGGTAATGCTGCACTTAAAATTGCAAGCAATCTGGGACATACGGAAATTGTTCGTTTGCTCCTTGATTTACCGCTGGAAAGAGGCGTGGATCCAGCAGCCCTCGACAATGACGCACTTCGATCTGCAATCGAACGTGGACATACTGAAATTGTTCGTTTGCTCCTTGATTTGCCACTGGATCGTGGAGTACATCCTGCTGCATGCGACAATTACGCACTTCGGTGTGCATGCACAAATGGACGCACGGAAATTGTTCGTATGCTCCTGGCACTGCCGTTGGAAAGAGGCGTTAATCCAGCAGCTATCGATAATGCTGCATTTCAATATGCATGTCAATTCGGCTACACGGATATTGTTCGTTTACTCCTCGATTTGCCGTTGGAGAGAGGAGTGGATCCTGCAGCATTCGGTAATGCTGCACTTAAAATTGCAAGCAGTCTGGGACAAACGGAAATTGTTCGTTTGCTTATGGAAAGAGGAGTACAGCAGTAGCAAACACGGAATCTTTGATTAAGGAAAGGGGGAAAATACACGAAAATTGTGCGTATCCGTTGAAAAGATGTCCATCAACGTGGGGCGCACACACGGAAATCGTTCATTTGCTCAAAGCCAACAAAATTGACACCTGAGAAACACCTTTTGGTATGGCTACAACATTATTCATCGGATAAAATTCTCGTGCGAAAACGCTACATGTGTGTTTCATCACTCGACATTTTACGCACAATTGCATGCACAACAGCGCAAAGTACAATAAACGATGCTATAAAGACGGGAGATTTAAATTTGGTGCGGCTAATAATTGAGAGCGGTGAAGTTGTTGGTGATGACGCATTCATTTATGCATGTGAATGCACTGAAATTGCGCATTTGCTCCTTGCGCTAGAAAGAGGCGTGAATCCAGCTGCACGCGACAATATAGCTCTTCGGTATGCGTGTGAAAACGGGCACACGGAATTTGTGCGTTTGCTCCTTGATTTGCCGTTGGAACGCGGGGTGAATCCAGCTGTACGAAACAATGCAGCGCTTCGTTGTGCATGTCAACAGGGGCAAACGGAAATCGTTCGTTTGCTCCTCGCGCTACCGCTTGAAAGAGGCGTGAATCCTGCTGCACGCGACAACTCATCACTTAAAGCCGCAAGCTACTATGGGTACACGGAAATTGTTCGTTGCTCCTTGAACTGCCGTTAGAAAGAGGCATTAATCTTGCGGTAACCGATAATTCAGCACTTCGATGGGCGAGTACATATGGCCATACGGAAATTGTTCGTTTGCTCCTCGCACTGCCGTTGGACCGTGGCGTGAATCCAAGTGCGCGAGACAATGCAGCACTTCGAAATGCATGTTACGGACACACGGAAATTGTTCGTTTGCTCCTCGATTTACCGCCAGAAAGAGGTGTGGACCCTGCAGCAGGCAACAATCGACCATTTCATATTGCATGTTTCAACGGGCATGCGGAAATTGTCCGTTTGCTCCTGGATTTGCCACTGGAAAGAGGCGTGACTGCGGCTGCGGATGACAATATTGAATTTCGAATCGCATGTGGGAAGGGTCACACTGAAATTGTCCGTCTATTACTGGATTTGCCGTTGGAAAGAGGCGTGGATCCTGCTGTATTAAATAATCGACCACTTCGACTCGCAAGTCAACACGGGCATACGGAAATTGTCCGTCTATTACTGGATTTGGAAAGAGGCGTGAATCCGAAGGCTGCATTTCGAACTGCATGTACACACGGACATACGGAAATTTTCCGTTTGCTCCTTGATTTGCCCTTGGACCGTGGGGTTAATCCAAGTGCGCTTGACAATGCAGCACTTCAACATGCATGTACACGTGGACATACGGAAATTGTCCGTATATTACTGGATTTGCCGTTGGAAAGAGGCGTGATAGCGGATGACAATGTAGCATTTCGAAATGCATGCGGAAACGGACATACGGAAATTGTTCGTATGCTCCTTGATTTGGAGAGAGGCGTGAATCCGAAGGCTGCATTTCAACATGCATGTACACACGGACATACGGAAATTGTCCGTATGCTGCTTGAGCGGGGATACAGTGATCATTAACTCGAGGTTCCTTAATGTGTGATGAAAATTGACGCCCTGCATTTGATTGTTTTGGTCACACAATGTCCGAGTCTCTGATTCCTAAAGTCGAGGGTCTCGCAAAAACGGAACGTGCCACTGCAAATGCCACCGCAAATTTCCCCAAATCGCTATTATTATTGCTTAAAATCGCAGCTACAACTAGTAAACAGGTTATGCCAATTGCAATTCAAACCAAAGATGAATCACTCATTGAGCTCTTAATTGAAGCGGGTAAAGACGTCACACGCGCATTTCATTTCGCATGTAAACACGGATACACTGAAATTGTCCGTTTGCTCGTTGATAAAAACATCGATTTAACGTTAATAGACAATTGGGCGATTTGCATTGCATGTTTGCGTGGCCATACTGAAATTGTTCGTTTGCTCCTTGGATTGCCGTTGGAGAGAGGCGTAGATCCAGCTGCGCGCAATAATAACCCACTTCGAGTTGCATGTCAACGTGGACATACGGAGGTTGTCCGTCAATTACTTGATTTGCCACTTGAAAGAGGAGTGGATCCTGGTGCAGAAAACAATGTAGCAATTGGGACTGCGTGCTACAACGGCCATACTGAAATTGTTCGTTTGCTCCTTGAATTGCCGTTGAAGAGAGGCGTGAATCCTGGTTCACGCAATAATAACCCACTTCGAGCTGCATGTCAACGTGGACACGCGGAAATTGTCAATATGCTCCTTGATTTGCCGTTAAAAAGAGGAGTGAATTTAGTCGCGGACAATAATCGAGCGTTTCAAAATGCGTGCGAAAATGGACACATGGAAATTGTCCGTTTGCTTCTTGAATTGCCGCTGGAATGTGGGATGAATCCTGGTGCAAGAGACAATATTGCACTCATTTATGCAAGTGAACACGGACATACGGAAATTGTCCGTCTATTACTTGATTTGCTGTTGGAAAGAGGTGTGAATCCAGCTGCCGAAGACAATGAAGCACTTCGATTTGCATGCGGAAATGGACACACGGAAATTGTCCGTCTATTACTTGATTTGCCGTTAGAAAGAGGTGTGAATCCTGCAGCATTGAATAATGCAGCATTTCGACATGCATGCGAAAATGGGCGCACGGAAATTGTCCGTTTGCTCCTTGATTTGCCGTTGGAAAGAGGTGTGAATCCAGCTGCCGAAGACAATGATGCATTTCAAATGGCATGTGAAAACGGACATACGGAAATAGTACATGTATTACTTGATTTGCCGTTAGAAAGAGGTGTGAATCCTGCTGCAAACGACAATTACGCAATACGTGAAGCCAATGATAACGGTCATACGGAAATTGTCCGTATGTTGCTCGAACTTCCGTCGGAAAGAGGAATTGTTTTCTATACAGAAAGCAACACTACAGAAAGCAACACTACAGAGAGCGACACTACTGAGAGCGACACTACTGAGAGCGAATCCACTGAAAATCTCAGTAGATAAAATTTGCCCACATGTCAGATTTGTAAGCCCTGGAAGTTGTCCGTTTGCAAATGAACTATTTTTTGTTGAATTCGGAGTTTAAACGTTCTGGCTATAGAGGGCAAAAATTGACCAGGGTGTCCATGCAAACGCTGCAAGTGTATGATTTCGCTAAACACCTCCCCCCGAAAAAACACGCATCAGCGCATGCTGCTCCTGCGCGCAAAAGGAACTGCATCACTGATACTTGTTGACACATCCGTTGACACGACACTTCGCACATTGCTGAATTGCGAAGAGGTTGAACACACGGCCCTGTTTGGTGGACAGGATGCCGGTCTCACGTTGGGTGTTTGGACCGATGATGCTGCATACATTAATGAGCTACCGTTGAATCGTGTAGCAACGAAACTTATCCGTATGCTCAAATGGGCTACGCACAAGGTGTTTAATCCAGATGAAATTGACGCACTTACGGTGTATGGTGATGCGATTGTGTATGATGAACACCGCGATTTGACAGAAACGGATTATGCAGCAATTAGCACACTTGTGCGCGAGAGGTCAAAACAATCGTATGCCGACGCGCGTGAAGAATTTGACAAAATTGCTGCTGCAGAATCTGCATTCTGGACTAGAATTGCGGATGCTGACGACGACGATGTTGCTGACGATGACGTCGATGCCGACGATGCCGACGATGCCGACGATGCCGACGATGACGACGATGACGACGATGACGACGATGATGCTGCCGATGCTGCTGTTGATGCTGCTGTCGATGCTGCTGTCGATGCTGCTGTCGATGCTGCTGCCGATGCTGCTGTCGATGCTGCTGTCGATGCTGCTGTCGATGCTGCTGACGATGGTGCTGCCGATGGTGCCGATGGTGCCGATGGTGCCGATGGTGCTGCCGACGATGCCGATGCCACAGTAGATTAAATGTCGCATAATTTAAGGAAAAGTCCTCGGTTGAAAAATTGACACCCCCGCTGAGCCATTTTGGCTCAGAACTCCCGTTGCATGCGAACGGCAATTCGATGAATTTACCTCTGCAAATTTTACGCGCAATTGCTAAGCCGTTCGTGACAACACTAAAAGATGCCATTCGTTCAGGAGATCTTTGTTCGGTATGGCTGATAATTGAAGATGGCGCAATTGTTGATGACGAGTTATTTCTGATCGCGTGTTCAGAAGGACATACGGATATTGTTCGTTTGATCCTTGATTTGCTATTGGAAATAGTAAATCCAGGCGCAAATGACAATGCTGCACTTCGATTTGCATGCCGACACGGGCACACGGAAATTGTTCGTTTGCTCCTCGAGCTGCCGCTAGACCGAGGTGTTGATCCGGCAGCAGGCAACAATTACGCACTTTCATATGCATGTCTTAACGGCCACACGCAAATTGTTCGTATGCTCCTTGATTTGCCGTTGGGTCGTGGTGTGGATCCAGCAGCACGTGATAATTTGGCACTTCGATTTGCGGGTTCACGCGGACATACGAAAATTGTGCGTCTGCTCCTCGATTTGCCGTTGGAAAGAGGTGTGGATCCGGCTGCATGCGACAATGAAGCACTCCGTCGTGCATGTGCATATGGCCATACGGAAATTGTTCGTATGCTACTTGATTTGCCATTGGAAAGAGGAGTTGATCCTACAGCAAACGAAAATGAAGCACTTCGAGCCGCATGTTGGAACGGGCACACAGAAATTGTTCATATGCTCCTTGATTTGCCGTTGGGTCGTGGTGTGGATCCAGCAGCATGCGACAATGACGCACTTCGAACTGCAGCAATCAACGGTTACACGGAAATTGTTCGTCTATTACTGAATTTGCCGTTGGGTCGTGGTATTGATCCAGCTGCATGCGACAATGAACCGCTTCGATCTG
>Ga0164295_10001410_pt1 | contig 19899 bp, 18 predicted proteins | sample GEODES006metaG_FD_111798 | JGI IMG/M metagenome (GOLD analysis project Ga0164295, IMG submission 111798) | Oligotrophic lake water microbial communities from Sparkling Lake, Wisconsin, USA - GEODES006 metaG | ecosystem: Environmental > Aquatic > Freshwater > Lake | place: USA: Sparkling Lake... | reverse complement strand
GATAGGCAAGGGTAAAGCCGGCATTGAGGGTTTTAGGCGTGTTGAGTGGGCCCAGACGGGCTCGAACCGTCGACCCACGGATTAAAAGTCCGTTGCTCTACCGACTGAGCTATAGGCCCCACTGTATTTCGCCTTCACCTTTAAAGGAGAGACGAGAGCACTCTACAGGAATACACTTAAATCCCTAAAGTCCCATTAACTGAGCCTGGCGATCAAATTCAGGGACTTCGCTTCTCACCTCTTGAAAACTTCCAATAGAGAGAATCTTTCCACGATCCAAATAGATAACCTTGTCCGCGTCGCGAACAGTTGAGAGCCTGTGAGCAATCATGACTACCGTCACGATCCCCTTTAGAGCTTGAATTGCATCTGCAATATCCGACTCAGTTTGCCCATCAAGTGAACTAGTGGCTTCATCTAATACTAATAATTTTGGCTTCGTAAACATTGCCCTAGCAATGCCTAGCCGTTGTTTTTGACCACCACTAATGCGCGTCCCACGTTCACCAACTTGTGAATCGAGCTGGTTTGGAAGTGATTGGACAAATGCTGTCAACTGGGCCATCTCGATTGCCTTCCAAATTAACTCATCAGTAGCCTCTGAGTCTGGGAAGCCGATAGAAACATTTTGTCTAATAGAACCATCTGAGATCAAAACATCTTGCGGCACATAAGCAATAGCCCCGGACCATTCCTTAACCGCTTCCAATGGGGACTTTCCTGAAATTAGAACTTCGCCATTATTGCTTGGAAGTACACCTAATATGGCATCTACTAATGATGTTTTGCCAGCCCCTGAAGGCCCAACAAGTGCGATAAATTCGCCGGGTTTAACCTCTAAATTAATATCTTGTAACGCCGGATTTTTTGAATTTGGATAAGTCCAAGTTAAATTGGAAACTCTGATGGAAGGTTCAAATCCAAGATGCTCTGTTTCTACTTTGTCTGAGACGGTAAAAGTCTTTTCGGAATTTCCCAAGAAGTCAATTAAATCTAGAGTTGGCCCAGCGCTACCAATATTGGTTTTAACGGTGATGATGCTTTGCTGCATTCGCATTACTGCTGGTGCAAGACGTGTCCCAGCTGCCATGAAAATAGCAAGTGTTGAGACTGCATGAACTGCATCATTTAAGACAAATTGAATTCCAGATATAAAGACTGCGCCAATAATTACTGATGATTCGATCACGTATTTGCTTATGTTTGGCATGAATTGAATCTCTGCGCTTGCGCTGGCAAGTCCTTCCCTAAGAGTTCTAATCTCGCGTGCATAGTATTCTCTGCGGTTTCGCACGACCGATTCTCGATATGAGGATAGAACTTCAACAAGCTTCTCATTGCTGCTTATAGTGAACTTTGTATTTTCCTTACCTAGCTCAACAGCCCGGGCACTTGTAGTTTTGAAAATAACTAAACTAATTAAAGAAAAGAGCAAAATAGTGCTTAGGGCAGTAACTACATCTACTGCAAAGAGCCCTAACATAAGAATGACAAGGAGCGCCAAATCAGTTAAAAAGTTGAGGGTTGTAGCAATGATTCCAAGAGTAATTATCTGAACTCCAGATGTGAGTGAATAAACTGACTCTTGTGTTGAACGACTTTGAATTACAGTTAAAGGTTGAGAAAGCCAACGATAGATAAGTTCCGATGAAATAAATGCACCTCTGCGACTCAAGAAAAAAAGGATTTTTCTTGTGAAAAACACCGACAAGATTGTGCGAGAAACAAGGAAAAACATTGCAGTGAACCCAAGAACTGCTATTTGGGTTTGAAACTCCAAGTGAGAAAGATTGAAGAAATCTAAGAGGGAGGAAACTCGGTCTCCTGGTTCTGTGGATCTAACACCTGAAACAGATAGTGACCCAATCACACCAATTATTGCAACACCCGCTAGGTCTAGAAACCCAAACAGCACTTGAATCGCAACTACTATTTTTAATTTATTTCTATCTCCACTTGGCAATGTCAGCATGGACCTACCGACCATAGAAGATTTTACTCTGTTTAGAATTTTACTGCTCATTTTTTTCCATTATAGAGTTAATCTAATCAAGTTTTCTAATTCCATTCCAGAAGTTATACTGGTGAACCGTGGAGATTAAGAAATTCACAACCCGAGTTGAAGTATCTGGAATTCTGTATTCATTTGGCGTGATTGAGGCAAAGCCTCCGCTTTCAACCAAATTAATTGCCTCGATGACTCTATCTGGCTCAATGCCACTCATCACGATGGTTCCTGCTTCAAGGGCCTCTGGACGCTCCATCGAATCTCGGAGTGTGACGGCGGGAAAACCAAGCATTGCAGATTCTTCACTAATGGTCCCGCTATCTGAGAGAACCATCCGTGCCTGAGATTGCAAGTGATTGTAGTCAAGAAAACCGAATGGTTCATGAAAAACCAAATTCGTCTTTTTCTGATCGCTAAGTTCGAGTAGCTTCTTTCTCGTTCTTGGGTGAGTCGAAATAATTACAGGCATCTCAAACACATCAGAAACTTTTGTTAGTGAATTCAGAAGAGTTTTGAGTCGTTCAGGGAAATCAACATTCTCCTGCCTGTGAACACTAACTAAGAAATATCCTTTAGCTTTTATTTTTAACTCATCTAAAATTTTCGAAGATGAAATCTTGTCACTGTGTTCTGCAAGTACTTCCATGAGTGGAGAACCAATGAGCGCCAACTTTCTCGGATGGATTCCTTCGGCAATCAAATTGTTTCTAGCAAGTGCTGTGTACACTAAATTGAAATCAGAAGCGTGGTCAACAATTTTTCTGTTTATTTCTTCAGGGACGTTTAAATCAAAAGAACGGTTTCCAGCTTCAAGATGATAAATAGGTATTCCAAATCTTTTAGCGATTATGGCCGATAACGCACTATTGGTATCGCCTAAAATTACAACTGCATCAGGTCGATTGTTGATTAATTCAGCTTCGATTTCAACAAAGAGTGTGGCCAAAAAGGTACCTAGAGATTTATGGTCTCCGCCAAAATATAAATCTGGTTGCCTTAAACCTAATTCTTGAAAGAAAATATCCTTTAAATTTGGGTCTGGATTTTGTCCTGTATGAATTAAGCGATGATCGAAGTGTTTATCAAACTTCTTAATGATTGCAGATAAACGAATTATCTCTGGTCGAGTTCCTACTATTGTTGTAACTTTAGTTTTCTTCACTTTTAAACCACACTACCTAACGATTTATACTCTGGAAGATCCAAGATGAGTTGGGCAACCTGATCTACGTTTAGTTGGGATGTATTGCTCGATGTATAAGGGTCCACATAGTCCGCAACAGATTGGCCCTTTTCAAAATAGATCTGATAGTCAAGGGAACGGGTGTCGAGTGGAACTTTGAAATAAGTTCCTAAATCTTCACTCCGAGATCGCTCCTCGGATGCGAGAAGGGCTTCAGCATGCTTTTCTCCATGCCTGACCCCAATTCTTTGAATCTCAATTTTTCCTTTTTTGCCTTCAATCTTTGCAATGGCTTCAATCAATGTCTCGACAGTACATCCCGGGGCCTTCTTAACGAATAGATCGCCTGAATTTGCATTAGTAAAGGCATACTTCACGAGATCAACCGAGTCTTGTAGCGACATTAAGAACCTAGTCATAGTCGGGTCTGTGACCGTAACGGTCAACCCAGCTCTAATCTGATTAATGAAAAGCGGGATGACAGAACCCCGTGACATCATTACGTTCCCATATCTCGTAATCGCAATTTTAGTTCCAGATTGGGTGTAACTTCTAGCATATGACTGTGCAACCTTCTCCATTAATGCTTTTGTCATTCCCATCGCATTAATTGGGTACACAGCTTTATCAGTGCTTAAACACACAATAGTTTTAACGCCGGTCTTGAATGATGCTTCAATTACATTTGAACTTCCAGATACATTAGTTGCAGCAGCCTGCATTGGAAAAAACTCACAAGACGGGACTTGTTTCAGTGCGGCAGCATGAAATACGTAGTCGGATCCTCGAATTGCGTTCTCAACACTGAGCGGATCGCGGACATCGCCAATAAAAAAGCGCAATCTTTCATCCTTGAATTCATTTCGCATCAAGTCTTGCTTATTTTCATCCCTTGAAAAGATTCGTACTTCTGACACCCCATCATTAAGCAAGTTTCGGGCCATAGTGCTTCCGAAAGATCCAGTTCCACCTGTGATTGTCACAACGGAAGAAGACAAATTATCAAGCATGACACTCTTCCTCCCTCCACTGGGTCAACGAAGCTTGCTCGTCCAGTCCTTATATTCGGCGATCATTTCCGAAATGCCTAGGGGTTGACTATACCCCGCCCACTTCCAGTAATCTCGATTTCTAGCGTTATCCATTGTAATTAGGCGTCTATCTACGCCCTTATCCCCTTGTGACTTCTCCACCACTAAGTCCTGTCTGTCGAATTCGCCAGCGACTATTTCAATTAATTCCAATTTGGATGTGAAATCTTTTGGCACAAGATGGTGAACTCCCTTCGAAAAACCTCCCATGTCAATTATTCCTCTAAGAATTTTTGCAACATGCAGGGTTGTTAACCCGTTCCACAAGTGATTCTCAAATCCCTGAATCGTTTGATTCTCTGGTTGGTCAATAACCCAATTTAAGAATTCATAACTTGAATCTCTTTCCAGCCCAATCATTGAGCACCTAAGGGTCATAACATTCTGACTTTCACCCTCACCAAGAGATTTTGTCACTCCATAAATATCGGTTGGATCATGCGAATCAGCCTCTGAATAATTACCTTGCTCACCAGAATAAACACAATCAGTTGCTATTTGGAATATCCTAATATTCTTTGCAACGCACTTTTCAGATAACTCATGCGGGAAAACCGAATTCACCTTAATGGCATCTGCTAAATCGTCCAGACTATTGGAATTAATCTTATGCTTAATCATTCCAGAAGCATTAATTAAAAAAGAGTCGTCAGAGAGACCATCAATCAATTTAGAAATGGGATCCTGAGTGATATCAAATTGGATATGGCGATTATTTGGGTATACACCGGTCGAATTTCGACTGATCTCTATTACTGGGATATATACTGAATGAAAATAATCCAGCACACCAGTGCCTAACATCCCCGTAGAGCCAAGAACTGCTATTTGCATGCTCAATAATAGCACTCCAGAGTCGGGGTTATTGAGTGCCTGATAACATAATGGAGTGGCAAACGCGAGAATTCAGCTGACGATTATTACTGCTGTCTATAACGGTGAACATTATATTGAAGACACAATAAACTCTGTTCTCAAATTTGCTAAAGCTATTGAGTTCCAATACATCATCATTAATGATGGATCAACTGATGATACTTCTGAAATTCTGAATTCTTTTGGAGACAAGATTGAAGTAATTCACCAGAGTAATGCTGGTGAGTCCACCGCCGTGAATGTCGGGATCGAAAATGCAAAAGGTGACTGTTGCCTAGTAATTAGTGCAGATGACCCAATTCTAACTTCAAAACTTTTTGAAAATGTTTTTGATGACTTTGATAGAGACTCAAACTTGGCAGCTGTCTATCCAGACTGGCAAATGATTGATGAGGTGGGCAATCCAATCAAAGTGATAAAAGTGCCCGATTACAGTGATGAACTACTAATTGGGCGATGCCGCACACTACCTGGGCCCGGAGTTATTTTTCGGACAAGCTTTGCCCAACAAATAGGCGGTAGACGATCGAAGTGGACCTTTGTTGGTGATTATGATTTTTGGTTGCGCCTCAGCCGTATTGGTGAAATTAGACATCGACCAGAAGTGCTAGCGCAGTGGCGTTACCATCCAAATTCAACCTCAGTTACCAAGCGTGGTTTAAAAATGGCCAATGAGCGCATTGCGGTGATCGAAGATTTTCTTAAGAACAATAAGGTCGATACCTCAATTGGCCGAATGGCTCTTGGGACAAGCTATTACATGGCGGCACGATTATGTTTTTTCTCTCCAGAAGTTCCTGGTCGTCGCTATTTGATGAAAGCTTTCAGATATCGACGCGGAATGGTTGAGGAAAGTCAATTTCAAGTAATTGCTTACATCATACTTCTGCCAATTAGTAGAATTCTTTTGAATCCGATTCTCACACGTAGTGCAAAATATAGGACTTTAATTTAATTATGAGAAAACGAATTCTGATTATTGCAATGATGGATAGTATCCATGTTGGCCGATGGCTTGAACAATTTCGTGATCAAGAGATTGACTTTGTGATATTTCCTTCAAAAAAATTTCGTCATATCCATCCAAGGATAGTGAATTTGATTGACAGTGACGCACGAATGAAAGTTACCATTTATCAAGAACAGATTCCACATCGAATTTATGGCTATGTAGACTTTTTCTTTAGAGTTCTTCCCCATAAAATTTTAAAACTAAATAGCCGCTCTCTCGAACTAAAAAGATTTCTAAGTAAAAATGCTTTTGAATTCATTCATTGTTTAGAGATTCAGGGCGCTGGATATCTACTCTTGGATGCAATTTCTGAAAAGACTAGTGTTGATTCGAAAATCACTGTTACAAATTGGGGAAGCGATGTGTACTATTTCAAGAACTTTCCAGAGCATTTAGAGAAGATAAAAAGCGTTCTAGCCATTGCAGACTTCTACTCTGCAGAGTGCATAAGAGATTATGATTTAGCCAAACAACTGGGATTCAAGGGAGTCGCACTGCCTTGCATACCAAACGCAGGAGGTTTCAGTCTTCACAACTTGTCCTCAAACAGCAGGGCATCATCGCGAAGAAACATTGTAGTTAAGACCTATGGGGGTACGTTTGGCCGTGGAGATCTACCGATCATTGCAGTGGGAAAGATCTTGCCAGAATTTCAGACATCTAGTGCTTATTTCTATTCTGTAACAGACGATCTTCTCGAAATGGTTAAGGCACTAGTTCAAGAATTTCCCGAGCGCGTTCAATTTTCGCCCCAATCTGCACCAATTCCGAGTAACGAGCTGGCCAGTATTTTTCAAAACTCGAGGGTCTATATCGGCTGTTCAGTGAGTGATGGAATTAGTACATCCTTTCTTGAGTCATTAGTAAGTGGCGCATATCCGATTCAAACAGATTCATCATGTGCGAGTGAATGGGTTACATCTGGTGCGAATGCTTCAGTTATTCCACTTGACCTGGAGATCTTAAATAGGGAACTACGACGAGCGCTGAGTGACGACGAATTGGTTGATCGAGCCCAAACATTGAACCGAGAGCTTTCTGCCGAGCTATTGGACTTCGAAGTGGTTAAATCAAAGGCTCTAACCTTTTACAAAGGCTAACAAGTGAAGGTATAAGTTAGCATTCACTAATGAGGATTCTTCTAACTGGCGGCTCTGGAATGCTGGGGTCGGCGATTCAAAAAGAGTTAAATAGTCTTGGTTATGAATTCAGTGCACCCTCTAGTGCAGAATTAGACTTACTTTCAAGCACTTCTACATCAGAATTTGTTTCAGGATTTCAACCAAATGCCATCATTCATGCTGCTGCACGAGTTGGTGGTATTCAGGCAAACATAAATGATCCCTATCGATTCTTGACTGAAAACATAGTTATGGACAGCAATCTCTTTAAAATTGCTAAAGAGTTGCGCATTCAAAGCTTAGTTTATATCGGAAGCACCTGTATGTATCCTAAAGATAAGTTAGAGGCTTTAAGTGAATTAGATTTGTTAACTGGTCCATTAGAACCGACCAACGAAGGTTATGCGCTATCTAAGATTGTTGGACTAAAAACTGTTGAGATTGTTTCAAAACAATTTGGTTTAAATTGGCGTACATTTGTTCCCTCAAATTTGTATGGTCCTGGCGACCATTTTGAAATTGGCCGAAGTCATTTGTTGGCGGCTATCATTAATAAGGTTTGGGAAGCTAAAGAGTCCGGATCAACCGAAATTGAAATGTGGGGTGATGGCACGAGTCGGCGCGAATTTACATATGTAAATGATGTGGCAAATTTTATTGTTCAATCACTTGAAGTCCTCCACAGTTTGCCACATTACCTAAACCTTGGGGCAGGAGAAGACCACAGCATCTCGGAGTATTACGAAACGGTATGCAAACTAATGTCCTTCGAAGGCGAAATCACCAGAAATTTGTCAATGCCTACTGGAATGAAACGCAAGTTAAGTAGTATTGAATTGGCAAGAGAATTTGGTTGGGCACCTAAGACATCATTGGAAGAAGGAATAGTGGAAACTTTATCTTGGTTTAAAGCGCAAAAGGGAGCACACAATAATGTCTAAATATCCACTTTCTAGTTCCACTTGGGATGAGTCTGAAATTCAGGCGATAAATGAAGTCATTGAATCCGGTAATTTCACAATGGGTCAGCAGGTTTCTGAATTTGAAAGAGAATTCGCAAACTACGTCGGAGGTAAATATTCGGTTATGGTAAACAGCGGTTCTAGTGCCAATTTAGTACTGCTATCTGCCTGTCGCTATTTGAAGACACCTTTGTTCAATCCAGGTGATGAAATTATTGCACCGGCGGTTTCATGGAGCACGACTTACTATCCAATAGATCAAACTGGTGCCACTATAAAATTCGTGGATATTTCCAGTGAATCCTTAAACATAGATGTTAATAAAATCGAAGAGGCGATCTCTCCAAAAACAAAAGCTATCTTTGTCGTTAATCTTCTGGGAAATCCAGCCGATTGGGTTGCATTAGAAAAAATTGCCTTGGATCATAACTTGATACTACTCGAGGACAATGCAGAGTCATTAGGTGGATCGATAGGAAAAAGAAAGCTTGGCACTTTTGGAATTGGTGGGACTCACTCAACTTTCTTTAGTCATCACATGTCAACCATGGAAGGTGGTCTTGTGGTTACAGATGACGAAGCCCTATATCAAACTATGAAATCCGTTCGGGCGCATGGATGGACAAGGGATTTGCCGGACCAAAATCATGTTTATAACAAAACAGGAAGTAAGTGGGATGATCTATTTAGATTTGTAATTCCAGGTTACAACTTAAGACCACTTGAGATTGAGGCAGCAATCGGCAGGATGCAACTCAAGAAACTTCCTGAGTTCATCGATGCTCGTCGTAAAAATGCAGCTTACTTCTTGGAGCAAACCAGTTCGTTCCATTCCATTTCAACTCAATTAGAAAATGGAAGCTCTTCATGGTTTGGGTTTTCCCTAGTGTTGAAGAATCAACACATGGGAAAGAGGAAGCAACTCCTTGAAATTCTTGATAGAGCAGAAATTGAAAGCCGGCCGATTGTTACCGGCAACTTCACTCGAAACCCTGTAATTCAGCACCTGCGGCATGTGCCTCTCACGAGTTATCCAAGTGCGGATTTCATTCATGACAATGGACTTTTTGTAGGCAATCATCACTACGATTTGAAGGATAAAATAGATCTTCTTTGTGAGGCTTTGTCTGACTTTGAAAGGAGTGCTTAGATGAAAAAGGCATTGATTACTGGAATCACGGGCCAAGATGGCTCATATCTAGCAGAACTACTCCTTGAAAAGGGATATGAGGTGCATGGCCTCATTAGAAGAGCTTCGACCTTTAATACTGGGCGGCTTGAACACATATTTCTTGATCCACATGAATCTGGGAACAGGCTTCACTTGCACTACGGCGACATCACAGATGCGGCAGGTTTAACAAATTTAATTCGAGAAATTGAACCTGATGAAATTTACAACTTAGCCGCGCAAAGTCATGTAATGGTTTCCTTTACGATGCCAACGTATACAGCGCAAGTTGACGGACTCGGTACGATCGCAATTCTTGAGGCGATTAGATCAAGTGGGTTAAAAACTCGTTTCTATCAGGCAAGTACAAGTGAATTATTCGGCTCTACGCCACCGCCACAAAACGAGGACAGTAAATTTCATCCACGTAGTCCCTATGCAACAGCAAAACTATATGGTTACTGGGCAACAGTTAATTATCGTGAAGCGTATGGCATTCATGCAACAAATGGAATCCTCTTTAATCACGAGTCACCTCGGAGAGGGGAAACATTTGTAACCCGCAAAATTACTCGTGCAGTTGCGGCGATTGTCCAGGGTAAGCAAGAAAAGCTGTATCTGGGAAATCTTGATTCAATACGAGATTGGGGTTATGCAAAAGAGTATGTGGAATCAATGTGGCTCATGCTTCAGCAACCTCAACCAAATGACTACGTGGTTGCGACCGGTGTGGGAGCGACGGTTGGTGATTTTTGCGCAAGAGCATTTGAGTACGCGGATCTTGATTGGCGAAAATATGTCGTCTTAGATTCTAAATATATTAGACCAGCAGAAGTTGACGCGCTTATTGGCGATCCATCTAAAGCTAGGGTCTCATTGGGATGGAATGCGCTGACACATTGGCAAGCTTTGGCCGATCTTATGGTTGAGTTTGACCTTAATTCAGATTGAAGATTGCAAAATCATCTTTGAAATCTCGCTCACGTAGGATTCGAAACTCCAGCGTTTCATAGTTTGATCTGAATCTAACCATTGATTTAACTCTTTATGCCATGACTCATAATCCATAACTTCAGCTTTTCTTATCCCCTCTGAAATACTCCTAATATTTGCCTCACATTGGACTACCAGATTCTTAGGTATTTCAAAATTCTCTACATTTGGTCCGACATATACCGGTATACATTTTGCAAAAAAAGCATCAAACAACTTCTCAGATAGAAACTCTTGACTATTTTCAATTACTAGACATGTCTTATACTTCTTTAAAACCTCAAACTTGTCTGATGGTGAGTGAACTATTTTTCCATAATCTTTGAACCAAAAATATAAGCTCCGAATTGAAATCTGCTTGTGATATACGATCATATCTCGAAGGTTGATTGCGGCAATTCTTAATCTCATTCTTTTGTGATGATTCCAACCCCTACCAAAGACTTGTAAAGTTGGGATTGTAAAGGCGCAAATTCTCCGAAGTGAGTAAAGTTCACCTTTTATAAAACTCAAGTGATTACTTGCTACCATTACGGCACCTGACTCAATTCTGGAACTATCAGAAATTATGCTTTGGTTTGGCCTAAATTGAGGCCACAAGAATGCTGGTGTAGAGCCGACAGGTTCGCGCCCTACTGAAACCTTCAACTTAAAATACTTAAGATTTTTTTTAGCGTAATTAGCTGGTAACACAACCTCAGGTTCTTGCACGACTAGAAGTCGTGACGTGATCGGGATCTGAGACTTTTCTAAAATTTGTAGTTCAGATTCGTTAATGTCAAGACACAAATAGTATGTGGCTTCATTTAACTTATTAACAACAGATAGGCCAAGTTCTTTCAATCTGTAACTCAATGTGTCTTCAGCTTTTCCGCCGTGTTGAATGCTTGCGGTTCCATACTTTCCCCCTACGTATATCTGTGGGGCTAGCGCCATGTAAAATTCCAACGGTGCTTCATTCCAAGCTTAATCCCAATGGATAATATTCTTTCGATGATTGATCTCTTTAAAATGTAAGGTAACGGTTCAATTACAAAACGGTAAGTGAGTGATTTTATAAACTTCAAAATATTAGGATTCCGTACTTTAGCGTCTACTTCTTCTTTTGTTTCAAAAAACTCAAAAGTGTGTACTTGTGAATTTGATTTACCAGAAGGACCACCATTTGCCAGAATTACTCCATCCAACAATTTGACCACTGATGTTGAATTCATCACTTCATAGTCATCATGAATTCGATATATCGGAGTATTCGTCTCATATTTCCAGGCGAAAGCCATGGTTTCTAGAGCCATTAAATTTATAAAATCAACTAGTTCGGATTTTCCAAGGCGTACTTCAATTCCTTGCTTTATGGCATTCGCAAATTTATCCCGGTCAGATGCGCGAACATTGCTGGCAACAGTTAAGAATTCGTTAGAAGACACAATTCTTGAAAGGCCAACGGCTGCACCAAATCTTCTTTCATAATCATTGATTGAATGTGATGCACTCACAGGATTCTCCCTGTACCTCATTGTTTGCTTTTTGACATGAACAACTTTACCCCTTGTAAGTATTCTGAGGGTGATTTCGACGTCCATGAAAGCAAAATTGTGCCAAGGCACGAAGGAGTCTAAGAATTCTTTAGTTCTGAAAGAAGTCGAGGGCCATGGAATAGATAAGGACACTAAATTCTGGAGAAATTGACTTGGTAAATCTTTGCCGGCAGGGAACCAACTTGCCCGAGGTAGCGAAGGGAGCTTTCTGCCCTCATTGCTCATGCTTCCCATGTCGGTTGATATGGCAACAATGCCTTGATTAGCATTCCCAATCTGATCAAGATGAACTTCAACATGGTTCTTGAAGTAATAATCATCCTGGTGAATCTGAAGCACCCAATCAGAATCAATCAAGTCTTGATTTAGTTGCATAGAGCCTATAAATCCCATGTTTATGGGGTTTTTCACCAAAGTGATACGTCCTTCGAACACAGAAAGCCACTCTCGTAGGATCTCCCAACTGTCATCTGTGGAGCCATTATCTACAACAAGAAGTTCAAAGTCTTTGACAGTCTGATTCATCAACTGATGCTTTAAGCTATCAAGATACTGTGCTCCATTGTAAATCCCAACCCAAAGAATTAAATCTTTCCTATTTAATCTATTGTCGGAAATTATTACTCTCTTACTCCTTAGATTCATGTGACCCCTTTTCGATGAGCATCCAGCTTGAGAGTTGCTGAATCAAGAGATTTACATCCCTATTCTCTTCGCTAAAGAACAATGTTGGTGCAATTATTGTTGGATTTTTGTTTTCGCTCAATAATGCTGCCGTCAATGAAAAGGTGCTATTTGATGTGACTAAAGTTGATGCACATCTCATTAGGCCATGAACACCGTGTTGATCAAGTCCGGTAATAAATGTAACCTCACCTTGACATACGCTCTTGATTCTCATTTGATCTGAATCGGAAAATGGATCATCAGAAAACACCAATACTCTTCCAGTAAATTTTAAACTGAAACTTCTAACTACCTTAAGATATTCATCAACTGCTACTAACTTACTTGAAACCGTTAAATAGTCACCTCTCCTAATGTGAATAGCTGCAAAATTTTCGATCTGAGAAATATTTAGTTGCTTCATAAGAACACTAGTCGAATTGTGAAGTGGGAAAAGATCATGAAATCCCTTTGTTGAAATCCCTTTCCAAATGGCAAGGTTGTCCTTCGAAGCTCTTGCTCTCGAATCTCGCCCTAAATACCTAATTCTCGCTCGTAAGCCCTCTTCCATCTGAGGCAACGAATACCCATACTCGCCCAGCTCCCATTTCCAAACTTTGGCTTTTTGTGGGGCTGTAATGTGAAAGTATCTTGCATCCAATTTAGCCCTGGGATTCGTCTCAAGAAGTATCTTATATTGCATGAAACTTAAAATTTGAGACCCCAATCCTCCTTCGATATAAACATAATCCCCGGAAGACCTTACAAATTTTTGCAAAACACGAGTTACGATCCTAGTTAGAAAGTCTTTCATAGAGAGAACTCAACAACTTCATTAGCAACTAGATTGTCAATTAAAATTATCATGAATGCTCTCCAAATTTGGAAAAATATTCAGCTCTAAAGTAGCACGGATCATTCATTAATTCTTAACACTTTCTTGTACCTTAAAATCTCTTTTATAGATTGTTAGGAATACTTCCCCATCAACCTTAAAGTCTTCTACTTTACTAAATCCAATGATGTCTTTTTGGTACTTAATCGGATTTGTAAGTCGATAATTATCAACTAGGTAATCGGCCTCGCTAATAGGAACATTAAAGATTAAACGTTCTCGATTTTTTGAATCTATAATCTTTCCTGAAACCTCTAATGGAGTAAAGCTTATCTCCCTGACTTTAATAGATGCAGATGAATCGTTTTCCAATATGTACTCTAAGGCTACTTTGTTTGAAAGTCCCCAATAATCCATTTCCCATTGGGTTGAAAGCCCATCTCCGGAAAGTGAATTGAAATACAAATTTTGATGGGGATTATTTATGGTCATCCAACTGCCAATCCACACAAAGTATCCAACAAAGCACGAATACAGTACCCAAGCCTTTAGCTTTGTTGAATTCATTTGGTCACGAATGAAAATAGATCCTATTGTTGCAATCATGACAAAGTACGGATAAATGAAAAATGCATGTCGCCAACCATCATACAGCGTCGCATTAAATACAACTATCGCGATTAATGGCGTGAAGAACATAAACGTGTAGAAAGAGTCCTGCAATTTTGTTTCGGTAAATATTTTGGCCGAGAGGTCACGCGTACAGTTTTTCACGATCAACAACAAGCCAATTATGAATAATAATAGGTAGAGCAGTGGAGTTGTAATAGCAATCCAAGTTGGTAAGTAGTGCCATGGCAAATCAGATGCAAGAATGTCACTTCCAAGATAACGATTCTTTCCTTGCCAATTATACTTCGACAAACTTTGAAAAGAGGACCAAAACCGGTTTATGGGATCTTTCCAAATGTGTGGGTAAAAAACATAAATGGACCCTATGAATGTGGTGACATATAGGAGTAGAAGAGATAATATTTTTTTACTCTTACCCTTATTGGATAAAAACCAAATAAATCCTATGAAAATTACTATCGGTATCTGTACTACACCTAAAACTCTAATGTCGGTTGCAAATCCTCCGATTAGCCCAGCACATATTGCGGCCTTTCGAGAATGCAATATCAAAAATCGTGTGACAAAGTAACTTGATAGTGCTAAGAAGCACATGAATGTGATGTCTTTACTGTTATAAAAAGCATCTGCAAAAATACGTGGTGAAAGAACAAAGATGGTGGCGCTGAATAATCCAACTTTCCAACTCTTAAATCTGAATCGTGACATCAAAAAAATCGCTAGTGTTCCAACAAGGAAAGCAAGGTAGTTCATAAAATGGTGGAATCTGTAGATATCCCTGGTGTCCTTCAGTCCCAAAAGGTGCTCTAGGATTAAAACGGGGGCATCAAATGCAACCCCATGATCGACAGGTGCATTCTTGACCCAGGAATCTTCAGAAAACTCCATATAGCTTTTGGGAATAATGGAGGGTGAAATTTCTTTAGCTACTTCTATGAGTGATACGCCAGCATTTAAGCGCTGAGCCGGTTCATCCCAAGCAATTCCCACACTTGGAAGAACCAGGATCCCTACAGCAAGAAGAAGTAAGAAATACGCAGAAACTATCTTAGTTTCGAAACTCGTTCCTTCGATAAGGCGATGAGTTTTCTCAATATTCATGCCATAATCATAGTTGCAAGGTCGAGAATTACCCTTAATTGGAGTGGATTGAAAACTCAATTTGTAGCAATCGTAAATTCACAAACCGAGTATTGGGGTCGTGAGTTTCAGGCTCGAGTTATTCGAAAGGATGATTCCTTTCAAAAAATTATCATCTCGCTGGTTTCTAAGGGAGTTGTACCTGTTATTCAACTGGATAACGATCAAGGTGAGTTTGAATTTTTGAAATCTTTGCCAGCTAAGTCAGTAATTGGTTGGTGTTACTCAGATGAATCACTTGACACTAAGTTTGCCTCAAATATCTCAAAGTTGGAATCGCTAGCTGTTGTGTTGCGGCCCTACCATTTGAATTCTTTCAAAGTAAAGAATCTGTTAACTTCTTTTAAGTACATCGCAAGTAACTTGGAACATGTAAAGACTCTAAAGAATGGCTTAAAGTTAATTTTATGGTACTTCAGGGGATTAGCTATGTCATACAGAGAACAAAAGATTCGTAGAATCTATAAAAAAGTAAAACTGAGGTATGTCAATTTCCCACTTGGATACACTGATGTGTTCTGTTCATCTTTAGTTGCAAGCTCTAGCATTCGGATTGATGATCTCTCGGGAAGCTTACTCAATTTAGACTTTCTTCATCAGGAAGAAGCACAAACACATCTAGTATTTGTAGGGCAGATTGGCCAAATAGTTCGTTCTGTAGCCATAAGTGCCGCTCAAGAGTATGAGCTCTCAACAATTATTACACGATCGCAGTATGGTGCTGGAAGCATGTTAGAAAAAGGAGTTAAAGAAAAAGGAATTGAATATCTCAATACTGTACTTAACTCGAGATTCGTACTTTGCCCGCCTGGGAACATCTCTGGAAATTCATTCCGAATACATGAGACAGTCCTTCTAAGAAAGCTCCCAATAGTCCTTTCTCACGTCGCTTCCGATCCTAACTTTGTCACTCCATTTGAGTCCAAAAGAGTGAAATACAAAGGTCAAGGTTGGAAGAAGAGGATTCTAGAAACTACGCAAATTTCAGAGGAAGAATATGCGTTGCAGGTAGAGGAAAATCTCACAATGTTACGGACTCAAATTAATCAATCTAGTTTGGTAATCGAGGAACATCTTCAGTAGATTTTAGTCCACGAGAAAATTATAGTGAGGCTATAGTCCTTTTGAGTCCTTCTTGCCTAGATATTTCCGGCTTCCAGTCCAAAAGCTTAATGGCTTTAGCAATATCTGGGCATCTATCTTTAGGATCATCTAACGGCAAAGGCTCTAATCGAACTTTACTTCGGCTCTTTGTAAGTTCAATAATTTCATTTGCTAGATCCAACATGGTGACAGGCGTGGGATTGCCTAAATTCACAGGGAAGTGAAGGCGATCAGAAAAAAAGAGTTTGTGAAATCCTTCAATAAGGTCAGAGACATAACAGAAACTTCTAGTCTGTAATCCATCACCGTAAACTGTGAGATCTTCATTAGCTAAGGCTTGATGGATAAAATTTGTGACTACTCGACCATCATTTCTTGCCATTCTGGGGCCGAACGTATTAAAGATTCTTGCAATTCTGATGTCCAGTCCGTATTGCCGGTGATAATCCATAAATAGAGTTTCAGCAGCGCGTTTACCTTCGTCATAACAAGAGCGAATTCCTATTGGATTTACCCTTCCCCAATACTCTTCATTTTGGGGATCAACTTCTGGATCTCCATAAACTTCTGAAGTCGAAGCCTGAAAGATTCGAACACCTAGTCGATTTGCCAACTCCAAGAGATTCATTGCACCATGAACATTAGTTCTAAGGGTCTGCACAGGATTTTTTTGGTAGTGAACTGGACTTGCTGGACATGCCAGATTGAATATGCCATCAACTTCTAGATTTATTTGTTCAGTCACATCTTGTCTAATTAATTCAAAATTAGAATTCTCTCGCAAATGCTTAATGTTGGAAGTCTGGCCCGTATAAAAGTTATCCAGAGCAATTACTTCATGTCCATCCTTGAGCAACCGGTCACATAAATGTGAACCTAAAAAACCGCCACCTCCAGCTACCAATAATCGCATGTCCTGAATATACCTAAAAACTCCTACTTCACCAGTAACAAGCACCTTCAACCTTTTGGGCATTCATAGGCGTTTCATCTGAGGAGGGGCGAGTCCAATTTTCGTTGACATATCTGAGTACTTCTGGCGATTGATTCCATCGATTACCCATTATTCCAAAAAATAATTGTAGTCCGCCTCCAGCATGAATACCTATCTTGCCAAGTGATTTTGCATGATTCGCCAGTGGATAGGAATATGCCCCCGCGGCAATCAATGCAATATCAAAATCTAAATCATTCATGCCTAATTTCATTTGATTTAATAATTCAAACCAACTTGCACCATCTGCATCTTTTTGACCAGAAGTTTGAGGAGCTCGCAATGTCAGCAACTCGAACTCCGGATAGTTTTTGCCAACAAATAAACTCTCAGCTTTTAGATGTTGGCGCTGCACTGACTCAGCAAAACTTGAAATAACAAGTACCTTCTTACCTCTAAGTGCCTGAACCCAAGGCTTATTTGCGATACCAAATTCATCAAATTCATTCCACGGCTCAATCCATGGAGCTGTGTGCCCAACTGGAATTACTTTGGTTCGCGCCGGGTCTATTTGTAGAGACTCTATCCAGGTAAATGCAACCCCCCATGCACCTAACACATCTGTCTCTTTGAGTGCAAGTAAGTATTCATCTACAAAACGATCGATCTCATTCCAAGACTCGGAGTAAAAACCAGAAAGATCATGTATTGCTTTTAATCGCTTTTTCCATCTAAAGGAAAACCGAGATGAAACTCTCACAGGTATCCCAAACTTCGTGAACCTTTCAAGTTTTAGATACTCTCCAATAAAGCGCGCTTCTGTTCCTCCAAGTCGACCAATCAAACCTGTATTTTTGGTCTCAATAAAGTTGAAAATAATTTTGTCAGAGCTTGCCGAATCAATTAGCCTTGCGACTTTTAAAGATCGCAGCCAATCTAATGGTGTATAGCGCTTTGCTATTTCATGCCTAATGCCGAAAGGAGCAAAATTTGGTGGAAAGCGCAATTTCATGACCGTAATCTACCCCCAACCTGTTTGCCCAACAAGAAAAACGCAGGAAAAGAGCGTTTTCCCTTGATTTTTCCAGTAACAAATTGAATTGCTCCTAAATGATCCATATAAATCTTTCTCAACTAAATGCAGCTTATTCTTTGAAATATGAACATATGAATACCAGAACCATGTGTATCATTTGAGGAAATTACCTCCTAAATTAAGAGACCATACATGGACTTTGAAAAGCGAAAAATTAAAGTTGTTCATCTTGTAACAAGAATGAACACCGGTGGTGTCGCTGTTTTAATTAGCGAATTAGTTTTGGGCTTGGATTCTGAAAGTTTTGAAGTTAATTTGATTACCGGAAGTTGCTCGAATGGGGAGGAGAATTATCTTCAAGCCCGAGGAATAAATTTAGGCGAATTAACAATTCCATCCATGAGCCGTAGGTTAAGCCCAATTGCAGATTTGAAATCTTTTTTAACCATATGCAATTTATTACGTAAAATGAGTCCAGATATTGTCCATACTCACACTTCCAAAGCTGGCTTACTTGGCCGTATTGCTGCAAGTATTGTCGCTCCAAAAGCCAAGGTTGTACACACGTACCATGGTCATTTGCTTCACGGTTACTTCTGGACAGTAGCAACTCAATTTTTAACTATCACCGAGCGGCTACTTGCCAAGCTATCAGACTTGCTCATTTCGATGGGAAATGAAGTTAAGAAGAATTTATTAGATGTCAAAATTGGAAATTCTGAAAGTTTTGTTGTTGTTTTCCCTGGTGTAAGAGCGCTTAAACCGAATTTGAATAATCCAAAAGTTGTAAAGTTCAAGAGTAAGCACGAATCAGAAGTAGTTTTCACTTTTGTCGGACGCTTAAGTCAAATTAAGCGATGCGATCGAATATTGGAATTAGCTTCCATGAAAGAGGTGCAAGACGCATCAATCCACTTTCTTATCATTGGTGATGGAGAGTTGCGAGAATCACTTGAAAAGCTAAGCGCTGGACTACCAATTACTTTCATCGGTTGGGAAAGCCACACTGAAGACTGGCTCGCAGTATCAGATGCCGCAATACTTCTAAGCGATAATGAAGCAGTACCCCTCGCCATGATTGAAGCCGGTTTTGCTGGACTTCCAGTTGTTGCGACGAATGTCGGCTCTATGGCTGACGTAGTAAAGAATGACGTTAATGGATTCTTGGTTGGATTAAGTACAGGTGAAATTGCTCAAAAAGTCATTTCATTGGCGAAAAATGAAGCACTGAGGTGTGATTTGGGATTAAGGGGCAAAACTCTTGCCTCAGAACGTTTTTCGGTAGAAGCGATGATTTCCAAGCATGAAGAGATTTACTCTAAGTTGATGGGTAGCAACTACTAAGACTTTTTTAAGTTAATGCGAGATACTTAAGTCATGAAACCAACAAAGCTTCGCATAATCACATCCCTATTCACCGTCGCTGCAGTCGCAGGGGTGGTGGCCCTAGCAATCCCCGCCAATGGAGCCGGCACCACAGATAACCGCTTCATCACCGTCACAGGTGTTGGCACGATCTCTGTTGTCCCAGATGCTGTTCGTTTTAACGCAACAGTCTCAGCACTTGCCTCAACAAATGCTGCTGCACTTTCATCT
>Ga0164295_10001409_pt1 | contig 19899 bp, 14 predicted proteins | sample GEODES006metaG_FD_111798 | JGI IMG/M metagenome (GOLD analysis project Ga0164295, IMG submission 111798) | Oligotrophic lake water microbial communities from Sparkling Lake, Wisconsin, USA - GEODES006 metaG | ecosystem: Environmental > Aquatic > Freshwater > Lake | place: USA: Sparkling Lake... | reverse complement strand
CTATAGACACCAAGTCAAATCAATTTAAATCTTCTAATAATTTAATTACACTAACAATTCAATAAATTTCGTTTGATCGAGGTACCTCGATCCTCCTTGAGTCAGCCGAGGTAAGGCTCGTAGCCGACAGATCTGGAGTATGCATGATTATTTTATTAACCAATGGTTAGTATTTTAATCTTGGAATACCGACAGGGCTCTCGTTATGTGTGCGAACCCTGAATGAGTCTATAGCCTACTTTGTCTTTGGGTTATAGAACATGCGTTGCGGAAGACCTCTTACAAGAGATAACCTTCACTACAGTCCCAGCAAACTTTACAGAGCAACCGGTAGCGTATAGTAGCCCAAATAGCTGACTATACGGGGAATAGACAACAATGGATGATGGGCATGGCAGGTTCCCTTAATCATTGGTGGTGCTGAACAGCACTACCATGGTCTCCTGACGGCAGATGAGTCCCTTAAGAGAATAAGTAAAATTAGAATTCTTAACCGTATTAAATTGTAAAAATAAAGACCGAACGAAGTGAGGTCTTAGATGAGCAAAGCTCATCTTCTAAGTAAAACATCACTTGGATAAATGAATAGCTATGGTTAGAATCAGAAGAAGGGCAATTGACTCTTTTTCGTTATTTCCATATTGCTGTCAATAATTTCCTTTATCTCTAATCGTTCTTGAGGGGACATATTGAGAACATCCTCATATGATACCCCTCCCCTCATATACCATGATAGGCTTAAAGCCATTTTCTTAATACTTTTACATTCTTTGTCATAGTTATCTATGAGCTTCTTAACGCCCTCATGGTCAAGGCGAAGAAGCATCACCCGAAAAAATCGGCTGTGTTCAATGTAAAGGGTTGCTCATAATTATGGCTACAGCTAGTGCAAGTAAGTTTCAATGGCTTAATAGTAGTATCTTCTTTGAGTTTTGCGTGATGGTCTTTAATTTTATTATAAGATTCTTTATCGCAATTTTTTAGAAAATCCAAGATATATTCAGTTTCATCTACTCTAGCAGATGGTGTACCGATATATTCAATAGCATTTGCTAATAGCTTCATAGTTAGTTCGGTAATCATCATAATTGCTGTTTTAGCTCTTTCTGCTTTTTCACGATCATCAGTAACCTGTTCTATAGAGTTAAAAACTTTTTGAACTTCAAACTGATTCATGCTAGCTGAATTCATTTCTTTGTAGGACAGAGGTCTAAATTTAATATGTAGCTCATTGATAATGAATTCTTCATCGTAATCGCCTTCTTTTAATTGTGTTAGCATTCCAACTAAACTTACGCCATATTTGCTTTCTTCTTCACATGCCGGGCATATGGTATCTAAGTCCATTTCTCCGCTACCAGTTGCCGCTTTAATAGAAATTAATACAGCATCTAAGTCAATGTTATTAATAGCCCATGGGTCTTTGATATCAGGTACGCAACTTTTAATCAATTCAGGAATAGCCGAGCCATTGAACAGTGCATCAGGAGTTTTTACAGTGATTTCGTCAATGGCAGTCATTGGGTAAACTGGTAGTTCACCGGTAGGTGGTGTATCTATTACATGGTCAGCATAATATTTACCTTTACTGGGCAGTCTTAAGTGTACTGCCGGTCTACGAAAATACTGTCTGAGTGGGTTATTATTAATAGTCATTGAATTTCCTTATGTTTACGAATAGGCAATTTGCCCATACTAAATACTATAAGTATATTTATTGGATACAAAAATGGCTGAAAATTTAGATCCCGAAGTTATTAACAGGTTAACTGAAGCATATCGTAATCATTACGAATCATTGAGGGATACTAACCTTATTGCTGACGCACAACTTAAAGCAGAAAAGTCTAAGCTTGATTTAAACAAAGCCGGTGCAGCCGCAATAGCTGCTAGTACGTCGGTTTTTCAAGCTAGTACTAAAGCGGTAGAGTCTTTCACCAGAACATTAATAAGTGAAGAATCTAGTTTTAAAAAAATTACCAGTATAGGAGCGGCGGTTGCTGATACTGTCGCTGAGGCTGCCAAGCAATTAGGCGGTGTTGGTGCTGTAATGGGAGTGGCAATACAAGCAGCCACCAAATTAGCACAGGCAATGGCGGCTCAAGCAGAAGCCGTAGTAAAAACAAAAGATCAGGTTGCTAAATTTGGTGCAGTAGGTGAGTTATCTTCAGACGCACTCTATGGTTTAGCTAAACAAGCAGGATATTATTCTCTAAACATGAATAAGTTATACGCGGCTGCTGGAAGAGCAGGCGGTGACTTATTGATCTTTAGTAAAAATATGTCGGGAGGTGTAGAAACATTTGCTAAAATGGCTGCGGTTGGAGAGGGAACATTACAAGCATTTAATAGTTTAGGAATAAGCCAACCAGAATTAGCCGAATATCAAGCTGATTATGTAAAGTACTTAGCAGCATCTGGTGTTCAACTAAATGCAAACCAAAAAACACAAGCAGCACTTACAAAAGGTTCATTAGAGTATACTAAAAATGTTTTAGAATTATCTGCTTTAACTGGAAAAGATGTAGATACCGTTAAGAAAAAACAGCAAGAAGCTCAAGCTAGTTTAGATATTCAAATTCATTATGGTAAATTACAAGCACGGGCTGCGGAGCTTAGGTTAGCAGATGACAAAGCCAGCTTAGAAGAAGCAGCAGCACTAGAAGCTCAAATGGAAAAAGAGAGAGCTATTATAGAAAAAGTCCATTTGACTTTTGACGCGGCTACTACCGCAGCAGTAAGAAATGCAATTGCAACAGGTGGTGCATTTACAGAGATAAGTTCTAATTTGGCAGCTGCCGGAGTAGACATTGGTAAGCTTGTACGATTAGCTAAAGACCAAAGCCTAACCGCAGGGCAAGCTTCTGCAGCCGCAACAGAAGAAATTGCCGCCGGTGTCAAACGTTCAGTTACAAACTTCGGTACTAGTATGACTTTAATCGGAGATGGTTTAGGTAAACAAGTACTTGGTAGTATTGAAAATAACGCAGCTATAGCTAAAGGTGCGGCAGAGGCTATAGAAAGTCAAAAAATTGTAGCTGACAAGATAGCTAATCCTACAGGTGATTATCTAAAATCTATGCAAAATGCGTTTGATCAGTTTACAAGGAGAGCACAACAAGAAGGAGATAAAATTCTCAGTGGTGTAAACCCATTTATGACTGATATGGCGACCGTAATGAAAAACGCTAAAAAGATTATGGAAGAAGCTTGGGAATTCATGAAAAAAAATGTGTTAGAACCTGCTAACAAATATATTAAGGATGTGTTTGGTGTAGACTTAAAAGAAGCTATTATACCTGTGATAGAAACATTAGGTAACCTCGCTACCGAAGCACATAAATTATGGATCCAATTTGGTGGATTAAGAGGGATAATACAAACTATAAGTGACAAAATAAAGGAATATTTTCCTCAAGTGAAGGAAAATATTGAGAAATATGGTCCTGCAGCGGGTGCAGGCGCAGTGGTAGGTGGAGTGGCAGGTGGAGTGTTAGGTGGTCCTAAGGGCGCCGCTGCTGGGGCAGTAGTCGGTGCCGGCGCCGCCGTAGGACTTCAAAAAGCTGAGGAGGAATATCAGCAGTGGATGTATAAAAAACAAAAAGAATATCTTCCAGAATGGATGCTCAAACGTATGGGTGTTACTAATAGTGCGGCAACCCCCAAAGCATCTGATTTTGGCGCATATGATCCTGGTGTTGGGGATTACGGAGGGGATAATAAATCAACCGGCTCAAAAGGCACTTCTACTAAGACAATAAGTGTTTCACCGTCACCTCAACTTGCAGATGAACTTGCTCAAGGACAACGAAATCTAGGAAAACCTACTTCACCGAGTAGTGGTGCTTCTAAGACAAGCACGGGATCTCTAAAAGGAGATACAAGTGGATTAGATTCTGAGTTGCAAAAAAGGCTCATGGCTGCAGCAGAAGTTTATGGAAAACCACTAACTATTAACAGTGGATTTAGGTCTTATGCTAAGCAAAAAGAAATGTGGGATGAATCGGTGGCCGCCAAACGCCCGGGCATAGGGCCCGGCGGGATGCTAGTTGCTAAGCCCGGATCTAGTGCCCATGAAAGAGGCATGGCAGTTGATATTCAAGAAGCCAAAAATGATCCTAAAGCAGTAGAAGCGTTAAAAAGTCAAGGATTGGTTCAACCATATGGAAAAGCAGATGAAGTTCATTTTGAAATAGCCGGATTACAAAACGCAGCTAAATCAGGATCTTCTTCTGCACTAATGCAAACAGTAAGTGCAAATCCTTTCAGTTTTGAAATGGCTAAACCAGAACCTGCACTCTCTGCAAAGACGGCACCCAAACCAGAAATTTCACCTTCAACACGCAGCCCATCTTCATCTGGTTCATCAGTATCAACTTCTGAGGAAACTTATGCTAGAATGTTATATGATATAAAAGATTCAATTACCACTAAAATGCAGGAAATGATAGATAAGGTGGCTGAATCTAACGATCTGTTAGGGAAGATTATGCGCCATTCAACATGATACACTAAATACAACATGACTTACAAAAAGAAATTTCTAAATCGTAGTGGTATATCTAGCCCTATATCTGGTGTAAACAGTAACTCTGGTGCTTGGAATGGCAGTCCAGGTCAAAATGGCAGCGAGACTGGTGGTTGGAATAATACTGAATTTGGTTATAAGAACTACATGAGTAGACTTCCTGAAGTCTACACTGGTCACCCAAATCGTATAGAACGCTATAACCAATATGAAATGATGGACGTTGATGCTGAAATCAACGCATGTTTAGATATTATTTCTGAATTTAGTACACAGAAAAATGAACACAACAAAACACCTTTTAATATTGAATTTAAAGACGATCCTACTCCCCATGAAATTACTATTTTAAAAACTCAATTACAGCAATGGTGTAAATTAAATGAGTTTGATACTAGAGTTTTTAAAATATTTCGCAACACGATCAAGTACGGTGACCAATTATTTGTAAGAGATCCTGAAAACTTTAAACTATATTGGGTAGATATGGTTAAGGTTATTAAGGTAATTGTAAACGAAAGTGAAGGTAAACTACCTGAACAATACGTTCTTAAAGATATTAACATTAATTTACAAAATCTTTCAGTAGCACAAAAAACTAATACTGACTTTGCTGCTAATCCAGCAACTGGATTAGGTGGAACAGGTGGTGGCACAAATACTCCATATACCGTTCCAGCAATGCCTTATAACACTACTGGTAGTAGATTTACATTAGGTCAAAGTGAATCAGCTATTGACGCTAAACACATTGTACATTTAAGTTTAACAGAAGGTCTAGATCGTTTTTGGCCGTTTGGACAAAGTATATTAGAAAACATCTTTAAAGTTTATAAACAAAAAGAACTATTGGAAGATGCGGTTCTAATCTATCGTGTACAACGTGCTCCTGAACGTAGAGTATTTAAAATTGATGTTGGTAATATGCCAAGTCATATGGCTATGAGTTTTGTTGAACGTATTAAAAACGAAATTCATCAACGTAGAATACCTAGCTTATATGGTGGGCAAAGTATTGTAGATGCCACATATAATCCCCTCAGTATGAACGAAGATTACTTCTTCCCTGTAACCGCAGATGGTCGTGGGTCTTCAGTTGATTTATTACAAGGTGGACAAAATCTAGGTGAGATTGACGATTTAAAATACTTTAACAATAGATTAGCACGTGGATTACGTGTACCAAGTTCATACTTACCAACTGGACCTGATGACAGTGATAGACCATTAAGTGATGGTCGTGTTGGTACTGCTCTAATTCAAGAATACAGATTCAACCAATATTGCGAAAGATTGCAAAATTATATTGCATTAAAATTAGACCAAGAATTTAAATTGTTCTTAAGATGGCGTGGATTTAACATTGATTCGGGTTTATTTAATCTACAGTTTAACCCTCCTCAAAACTTTGCAAGTTATCGTCAAAGTGAATTAGATACAGCAAGAGTTACTGTGTTTGCTCAAATGGAAGCCCTTCCGTATATTTCAAAACGATTTGCACTAGAAAGATTTTTAGGCTTGAGTGAAGATGAAATTAATCGTAATGAAAAAATGTGGCGTGAGGAGCATAATAAAGAAGAAGATGAATCACCTAAAGGCAATGACCTACGTAATATTGGCGTATCAGTTGGTGATATGGAAAGTGATGAACAAACAGCCGCGGATGCCGAAGAGGCTCCTCCTGAAGCAGAAGCCGGTGGTGCTCCAGCTTCACCTGAGGTAGCAGGCCCTGTACAATCAGCAGCAGGCGCTCCAACAGCCGGCGGAGTAGCACCTGGTTAACTAGATAAATAGATATTATGATACTACTAGAATTATTTGATCCATCTGTACAGGGTTATCAGGATATTGAAGCTGATAATAGCAAACCTGTTTGGCGTACCTCTAGAAAAACAAAGCTTACATTAAAGCAAATTAGAAAATTAAGAAAGATGTTAGATGTTAGGAACTACGAAAAAAGAACCTATTTGAAAAAGATTCAAAGCCAATATGGTCCTCAAGCTAGTGCTGAAGGTGCGGCGCCAACTCTATAAATTTTAATTAATTTTATTAAAAAGGGGCTTAAGCCCCTTTTTTTGCGTATGTCTAATGGAAATGTGAAAAATACGTACTTATAACGCACTTTTCTTAGCTATGCACTAAATAATTCTACGTAAGCCATTTCTATTCAGGAGAACAAATAATGGACCACAAGAAATTTGAAAAACTCATTGATCTTATTATCAATGAGAATGAAGAACAAGCCCGTGAATTATTTCACGATATCGTAGTAGAAAAATCCCGTGAAATCTACGAATCTATCATGGAAGAAGAAATGATGGATGATAGCATGGGTGGCCAAGTTGGCGATCTACTAGATGAAATCAACGTCGATGAAGCTGGTGGCGTTTATGAAGATGATGAAGAAGATGATTTAGATGACATGCTAGATGGCGATGACGAAGAAACAGAAGTTGTTGACATTGAAGACGAAGGCGATAGCGAAGATAGCGAAGAAGTCGAAGATGCCGTTATTCGTATCGAAGACAAGCTTGACCAGTTAATGGCTGAATTTGAAGATATCATGGGCGGTCATGACAGTGATGAATCTGATTCTGAGTTTGATGATGAGGCTGAAGAAGACGGTGAAGATTTGACACATGACATGGAACAAGAACATGACGAAGAAGAAGCTATGATGGAAAACGTTCAACTACAAAAAGTTAGCGTTACTCATGGTGACAACGGAGTTCAAAAGCGTAGCACAGTAGATGCTAACTCTGGACAAGCTGGAATGGCTAGTCGTCCTGTTAAGTTCTCTGGTTATTCTGAAGCCAATCCTACTGGTCCTAAGCAGCCACATGACTATTTGACAAAAGGCGAAGGCCAAGTTAAGGGTGCTGGTTCATTCAAGAATGCACCAGGACAGAAGTCACAGGATCTATCTAGCGCACCTAAAGCAGTTACAAAAGATGCTTCAACAGGTACTAGAAGTCCAGTTGCTGAGTCACGCAAGCGTAGATAATTAGAGAATAGAATGGCTTACTTAAGAGAACAACTAACATTCGACCGCGCTAACATGGTGGTCGAATCGTTGGATGACGCTAGCGGAAAGTCCCTATACATGAAAGGGATTTTCATTCAGGGCGGGGTTAAAAATGCCAATGAGCGCATTTACCCTGTCGCTGAAATTGAAAATGCCGTGCAAACTCTTAATGAACAAATGGCAGAAGGTCATTCTGTGTTGGGTGAAGTAGATCATCCTGATGATCTCAAAATCAATTTGGATCGTGTATCACATATGATCACTAGCATGTGGATGGATGGTGCAAATGGTTTTGGCAAATTAAAGATTCTTCCAACTCCAATGGGTCAGTTAGTAAAGACAATGTTGGAGTCGGGTGTGAAACTCGGCGTATCTAGTCGTGGTAGCGGTAACGTGAACGACATGGATGGCAAGGTCAGTGACTTTGAAATAGTCACTGTGGATATTGTTGCTCAACCAAGTGCACCAAATGCTTATCCTAAAGCAATTTATGAAGGTATGCAGAATATGAAATACGGTCATAAAGTTTTAGAAATTGCAAAAGATGCTAAGGGCGACAAGAAGGTACAGAGATTTCTTAAGGAGGAAGTTAAACGCCTCATTAAGGATCTCAAAATATAAAAAGGGGATCAGTAATGTTAGACGCATTAAAACCATTACTTGAGAGCGGACTTATTAATGAAGACGTGGGCCAAGAATTAAACGAAGCCTGGGAATCAAAGTTAGTCGAGGCCCGTGAGCAAGTTCGTGCAGAACTCAGAGAAGAGTTTGCACAACGTTATCAACATGACAGAAGCGTGATGGTTGAAGCCCTTGATCGTATGGTAACAGAAAGTCTTAAAGGTGAAATCGCTGAATTTCACTCAGAAAGACAATCAATCAACGAAGACCGTGTGAAAGCACAACAGCAATTGCGTGAAAGTGCAACAAAATTTAATGATTTCATGGTTACAAAACTAGCCGAAGAAATCAAAGAGTTACGCGCTGATCGTCAAGTGCAAAAAGAAAGTCAACACAAACTAGAACAATTCGTTGTTCATGCTCTTGCAAGAGAAATTAAAGAATTCTCACAAGACAAAAAGGCTGTGGTTGAAGCTAAGGTCAAATTGGTTTCTGAAGGTCGTAAACAACTTGAAACACTAAAATCTAAGTTTATCAAAGAAAGTGCTACAAGATTGAATACAATCGTTACCAAACACTTAAGAGGTGAAATGACACAACTTAAGGAAGATATCAAGGCTGCCCGCGAAAACAATTTCGGGCGTAGACTATTTGAAGCATTTGCAAGTGAATTTTCAACTACTCATCTAAATGAGAAGTCTGAAACTCGCAAGTTAGTGGCTAGGTTAGCTGAAAGAGAAAGTCAGTTAGCTGAATCTATTAACCAAATCAAAACAACTAAGCAATTAGTTGAACAAAAGGATCGTGAAGTTCGTATTATTCGTGAATCTAATCTTCGTGAAAAAACAATGAGTGAGTTACTTGCTCCATTGAACAAAGAGAAGGCACAAGTAATGGCGAGTTTACTAGAAAGTGTCCAAACACCAAAGCTAAAGGCCACTTTCGATAAATATTTACCAGCAGTTCTTAATAATGGCGCTGTAAAAGCTCAGTCAAAAGCTAAGCTCGCAGAATCTATGATTACAGAAGCAACTGGTGATAAAACTGCCAAGGTAGAGGTTGAGGTCGAAGAACGTGATAACGTGATAGCGATCAAACGTCTGGCAGGGCTTTAAGACATAGATTAGGAGAAAATAAAATGTCAAAAGTACTCTTAGAAAGCCGTTGGGGAGAGACCAAAGAGGCCCTGTTAGAAGGCTTAAAAGGCACTCGCCGCTCAACAATGGGTGTTATCTTAGAAAACACCAAAAAGCAACTACTTGCTGAATCTTCAGCCGGTACAACTACAGCTGGTAATATCGCTACTCTAAACCGTGTGATTCTTCCAGTTATCCGTCGTGTTATGCCAACAGTTATCGCTAACGAGTTGGTTGGTGTTCAACCAATGACTGGTCCAGTTGGTCAGATCCATACACTACGTGTTCGCTATGCAAACAGCTTGACAGATAATAGTGCTGCTCAGACAAGCGTAACAGCTGGTCAGGAAGCTCTAAGCCCATTCTTGATTGCTCAGGCATACTCTCGTCAGCCAGCTGGTGCTGGAGGTGACACAACTAGCTTCTATACTGCTAACGATACAGCAGCATTAGAAGGCAATGGCGGTCGTCAGATTTCTGTACAGATTCTACGTCAGGCTGTTGAAGCTAAGTCACGTAAGCTACAAGCACGTTGGACATTCGAAGCCGCTCAAGACGCTCAAAGCCAACATGGTATTGACGTTGAAGCAGAAATCATGGCTGCTCTAGCACAAGAGATCACCGCTGAGATCGATCAAGAAATCCTCTTGTCACTCGCAACTCTAGCATCAACAGAGTTTACATTCAACCAAGCTACCGTATCTGGTACAGCTACATACGTTGGTGACGAACACGCTGCTCTAGCTGTTCTTATCAATCGTGTCGCTAACTTGATCGCACAACGTACCCGTCGTGGTGCTGGTAACTGGGCTGTTGTATCACCTGCTAGCTTGACAGTTCTTCAGAGTGCTACAACAAGCGCATTTGCTCGTACAACAGAAGGTACATTCGAAGCTCCAACAAATACTAAGTTCGTTGGTACTCTAAATGGTGCTATGCGTGTATTCGTTAACAGCTACGCTCCTGATACACAGCCTGTATTGGTTGGTTACAAAGGTTCAAGCGAGACAGACGCAGCCGCGTTCTATTGCCCATATATTCCTTTGATGAGTTCTGGTGTTGTTCTTGATCCAACAACGTTCGAACCAGTCGTGTCATTTATGACACGTTACGGATACATAGAATTGACGAACACTGCAAGTTCGTTTGGCAATGCCGCAGACTACGTTGGGGAAATAGCCGTGCAGAACCTTACATTCCAATAAATTTCACTTTTCAGTGATAATTTGAATGTAATTCAAAAACAAAATTGGGCACTTAGGTGCCCTTTTTTGTAGCTAAAATCACTGAAAAGTGAGATTATGTATAAATACTATTATGCTTACAAACAAATATTCCAAAACTTATTTCACTATAACCTCTAATGCTAAACAACGTATTACTGAGGGCTATACCGAAACGCATCACATCATACCTCAATCACTAGGTGGCACCAATGACAAAGAAAATCTTGTAGAACTAACAGCAAGAGAGCATTTTATATGTCATTGGCTTCTTGTTAACATGACAGAAGGTGATGAAAGAGGTAAAATGTTGTATGCCCTTCAGGGAATGAAAGCAGAGAACAAATTTCAAAATAGATACCACACAAAAATTACGGCAAGAGTATATGAAAAATACAGAGTAGAACATTCACTAAATCACTCAAAGGTAATGAAAGGAAAGCCGGCTCACAACAAAGGCAGAAAGATGAGTGATGAACAAAAACAACTACTAAGAGAAAAAGCAAAAGCAAATCATGCCAGTGGTAAAATTTATTCTGAAGAATGGCAACAAAAAAGAATAGTAAAAATAATAGGTCAAAAAAGAACTGATGAAACCAAAAAATTAATGTCATTGGCTTCAAAGGGTAAACCAAAAGGTCCAATGAGTGAAGAACAAAAACAAATACGGTCAGATAAACAAAAAGGTATACCTAAACCAAAAGGTTTTGGGGATAAAGTTGCTGAAAGAATGAAGAAAACATTCTCTGAAAACAATCCAAATCGACGACCTGAATTACAGAAAATATGTGAACACTGTAGTAAAACAATAGGACCAAGTAACTACACAAGATGGCATGGAGACAATTGTAAAAAACGTAAATCAGCATAAATACAATATCTCAAAGGGATGGGAAGTTCAAGGCTCGAAAGAGCCTTATTTTTTTATAATATTACATCGGCATCAACGGTAATATCTAATATAGATTTTTTATTTTCTCTTAATCGTTTTTTGTATAATCTATTACAGTTAGCACATAATGTTTTATAATCTTTACTATCCTTTATAATATCTAGTTGACAATTATCTATAGGAATAAAGCCACAACTTTCACATGTGGCTTTTTTATGTTTTAAATATTCAAATTTTGGATTGTATAATATTTTAGCACATTGTACACAATATTTGTGCCATTGTTTAAATCCATGTTTACTTACACCATTGGCTTTAGCTAATGATATTCTACAGTGTTCACATAAAGGTCTTGTTGGTTGTTTAGTTAGCATAAAAAAGCACACCATGGATTCTAAAAACGACCATTGTATTTAGTAGATTAGACTAAATATATAATAAAGTTTATTTTAGGATAACGTAAATGGCAGCAGACGCATTTAATTCATTAACCGGGTATTCAGTTGGTATACCAGCAGTACCTGTCATAGATGCAAATGGCAATGTAATTACCAATGTTTTGACTACGGGTAATGTCAGTGCTAATGCCATATATGCGAATACCTATAGATACGCCAATGGTCAACCTATTGCTGCTACAGCAGGTGGAGCTAATACACAAGTACAATACAATAACAATAATAATTTTGCAGGTAGTGTTAATTTTACATTTAACAGTACCACTAACTTGTTATCAGTTCCTAGTATTACATTAACAGGCAATGTAGCATTAGGTAATGTAAGTAATATTACTATCCTTGGTGGTAATAATGGTTATTTTTTACAAACTGATGGCACAGGTAATTTAAGTTGGGCGCAAGCAGGTAATGGTGGCGGGGGTAATGGTACTCCTGGTGGAAGCAATTCTCAGATTCAATACAATGCATCAGGTAGCTTTGCGGGTAGTCCTGGATTACAATTTAATTCTGTTACCAATACAGTTACAACAGGTAATGTTGTTGCTAGTATATTCACTGGTAATTTATATGGTGTTGCTAATAGTGCGGTAGTAGCAGCCACTGTAACTAATGCAGGTCAGCCTAATATAACATCTTTAGGTAATCTAGTTACTTTAAATGTAACTGGCAATGCATTAGCAAACTTTATTAGTTCTAATACAGGTGCTAATTTAGGAAATGCTGTTACTGCTAATTACTTTATTGGTAATTTATATGGTAATGCAAATGGTGCTCTTACCGCAGCTACAGTTACGTCTAATGCTCAGCCAAACATTACTAGTGTAGGGAACTTAGTTTTATTAATAGTAACTGGTGATATCACAGGTAATGGCAATGCAAATATAAATGGCAACATTGTTAGTAATGGAAATATTACCGCAGATAATGCTAATTTAGGTAATCTTGTTACTAGTAATTACTTTAGTGGTTTAGGTGCTAATTTACTTTCATTGAACGTAACGGAAAACATTACGAGTGGAAATGCTAATTTAGGCAATGCAGCAAGAGCTAACTTCTTTATTGGTAGTGGTGCTAATTTAACTAATATACCTGCTGCTAATTTAGTTGGTGCAGTGCCATTAGCTAATAAAGTTACTGACAATGCTCAGCCAAATATTACCAGCGTAGGCACACTTACTGGTTTAACATTAACTGGTATATTATCATCTAATTCTAATGTTAGTACCAGTGCTAACATAACTGCAAATAATATTAACTTTTCGCACACTATATATGGTGCGAATGGGGTGTTTGTAAGCAACGTTAGTGTTGGTGGAAGTTTAACTGTAGGTTCACTTGGCGGAACATTAACTGCACTTAGTAATGTTAACACAGCATCTTCTCCTAATGTAAATTTAGGTGATATATCAAACATACATATTGATGGTGGTTTTAATGGTTACTTTTTACAAACAGATGGCACAGGTAATTTAACCTGGTCTCAAGCAGGTAATGGTGGAGGTGGTGGAAACGGTACTCCTGGTGGAAGTAATACACAAATTCAATATAATGATTCAGGCTCATTTAATGGTAGTCCATTCTTTATCTTTAATGAAGAATCTAAAAATGTTATTGTTGGTGGTAATTTAATTGCGAATACCTTTACTATAGGATCAGGTATATACAAGTTTGCTCATTCATTTGTTCAGTTTTTAGTAACTAATTCTACAGCAAACGTTGTCATGTATAGTATACCAACTGAAAATATTTCTAGTGTAGATTATACAATTATTTCTACAGATCCAATAGGCGCATCCAGACAAATTAGTAAAATTTCATCAGTAATTTATGATACTACTGTAGATTATAACGAAGTTAATACATTAATCGTGGGAAATTTAACTGCTGAATTTTCAGTTTCATATGATCCTGGATTCCCTCCTGTAGACGGACCTCAAATACAGCTTTATGTACAACCTACTAGCAATAACGCTATGACCCATAAGATTTGTGTTACCGCATATGCAGAATAAGCTCACGATAAATATTAATCAACTGTATTGGATAAATAATGGCTATTAAGGCATTTAACTCTATTGCTGGGTTTTCTGTAGGAAATGTACCTGCAAATATAATTTTAGGTAATGGAGACATTACAGCTGGAAATGCTAATTTTAGTGGCAACGGTAATATCGTTGGAAATATATACACTGGTAATGCTAATTTAGGTAATCTAGTTACAGCTAATTATTTTGTTGGTAACTTTCAAGGTCAGTTTGCTAATGGCAATTCAAATATAGATATACCCGCTGCCAACGGTAATATTAATTTAAGTTCAGGTGGAAACGCTAATATTTTAATAATAACAGCAACTGGTGCCTACATTCAAGGCACATTTGATGTGACAGGAAATACTAGCATTGGTAATGTAGCTATCACGCCTGACACTATTGATATAGGTAATACCACTCTAGATGCTAATGGATTACAAGCTGACAGTGCCAACATTGTTGGTAATTTATCATCGGGTAATGCAAATTTTGAAAATTTAACCGCTAATTTTGCCAATGTTGATGCTAATCTATATGTATTAGACACTGCTAATATTGGTAATGTACGAACTGATAATCTATTATATGCTAATGGTCAACCTTGGGATTTACAACAAGCTGCTGGCTTTAACACTTATATACAATATAATGATGGTAGCAATAATTTTGGCGCAAGTCAAAATTTAACATATGATGACGCCAATGGTATCTTTACTGTTGGAACTAATGCCAATATAGCCGGTAATGTTGCTATAGGTAATAATTTGTCTGTATCAAATAATATACAGACTGGAACTGTCAATGCTACTGGAAATATTAGTGCTGCACAAGCTAATGTTAGCGGGAATATATATGGAAATAATTTTAGTTCAGTAAATGACTTAACAGTTGGCACAAATGCTAACATTATTGGTAATCTTGTTGCAAATAATATATCTATAAGCAATAACTTAGGTATAACAGGTAATGCCAATGTATCTAGTAATGTTAACGCAAATAATATAAATGCATCAAATAATGTAAATGCTACGGGAAATGTATCAGGTGCTTATATTTTAGGTAATGGCTATTACCTAACCAATATTAATACTTCAATAATTTCAAATGGTAATTCTAATGTTCAAGTATTACAAAATAGCAATGTATCAATAAGTGTTGCAGGAAACTCTAACGTACTTGTAATTTCAGGTACAGGAATTAATGTCAACTCTACTATAAATTCAGGTAACATTACCGCAAACGGAAATATATCAGCAAATGCAATTGCTGTGACCGATGCTAATGTTTCAAATGCTACTGTAAGTGGCTCAGTAGTTACTGCTCAAATTACGGCACCTGTCGGCAATATTACAATTGCTGCTGCTACTGGCAATCATTCAATATTTTTACAACCAACTGGTAATGGTACGGTTGATGCTAATTTAGCTAGAATTACTTCGGTCGCAACACCTAATAATGCAACTGACGCAGTTAATAAACAATACGTTGATGATTTTATTCAAGGGTTAATCGTCCATGAGGCTTGTTTAGTTGCAACCCCTAATACTCTAGCAAATATTACAGGTGGGGTAATATCATATAATAACGGCGCGAATGGGGTCGGGGCGAATCTTACAACAACCACTGCATATACGTTAATTGATAATGTAAGTGTTGCTAATGTTGGTACTAGAATTCTTGTTAAAAATGAATTAAATGCAGCTTGGAATGGAATATATGTTTATTCTAACAGCACTGTCATAACAAGAGCAAGTGACTATAACAGTGTTCCTGAAGTAACAGCAGGTGACTTCACATTTGTATCAGCCGGAAATACTTATGCAAGTACTGGTTGGGTACAGGTCAGTCCCGTAACTACAATTGGTACGGATCCGATCGTATTCACACAATTTTCAGGATCCGGTACCTATTCAGCTGGTTCAGGTATTGCATTAAACGGTACAACCTTCTCAGCTAATACAGATGGAATTACTACAGGAATTGTTGGAGGCAACATTGTAGTAATAGCTAATGCACAATTTACCACTCCAAACATAGGTGCTGCAACAGGTACTTCTTTAATTGCGACTGGAAATCTCAGTGGTAATAACTTAAGTATTAGTAATATAGCAAACGTAGGACTAGATTTAAACGTATTTGGTAATATTCAGGGCAATAATATTAGCTCTAACGGTAATGTTACTGGTAATAATTTATCCGCTACTAACAATATTGGTGCTGGTGCTAATATTATTGGTAGTAATATAACAAGTAACAACTCAATAATTGCCAATGCGAATATTACTGCAAACGCAGGATTATATGGAAATACATTAGACTTAAATCTAAGTGCTAATATTTTAGGTAACATTTTTACTGGTGCAAATAAGATTAACCAAATTGTTAATCCTTTAGCTACTACACTAGAAATTAGAGGCGGATGGAATAATACTGCAGGTATACTTAATTTAGTTACCGGCGACTTTGGCAATAATGTTAATTGGGCAAAAATAGGCATCGTTGGAAATTCTTCAGGCAATGCTATAATTGACAATCAAGCAAATTTAATTTACTGGAGACAACCAGGTAATGTTAATAATGTAGTTACTATTAATACCATAAATCCTAGCTCAGCTAATTTTAGTACAGGAGCATTAGTTGTAGCAGGTGGGGTTGGAATTAGCGGAGAATTATATGCTAATGGTAATATAATAGTAGGAAATCTTACAGCAAATATATCTTCAACTAGTTTTAATTCAGGTGCATTAGTTGTATATGGTGGAGCTGGTATAGGCGGTAATCTTAATATTTTAGGAAATTTTAGTACAGCCAATAATATAACTGCACAAGGTAATGCAACGGTATCAAACTCTGTTACATTAGGTAACACCTCCCTTGCTTGGACTACGGTTACGACTACATCTACTGCGGCTAATCAAACTCTTGCAAATTTACAAATTACTGGTTCTACCATTACAGGAATAGAATTTTTAGTTAAAGGGATAGAATCAGCAGGTGCTAAATACAGTGTATCATCCGTGTTACTAGTTACTGACGGAAGTAATGTAAACTGGACTACATATGGTACTGTAAGATTGGGTAACTCTACTGGTGATTTGGCAGCAGGCACAATAATAGATGGTGGAAATAATTATGTACAGTTATGGATTACCCCTTCTAGCGCAAATTCCACTCGGTGGGTTACACAATTTAGAACAATTTAGATATGGCAATTAAAGCTTTTAATTCTGATTATGGTTTTTCAGTAGGTAACACAGTAATTGATGTTATATATGCCAACGGCGATATAACCACTGGCAATATTACAGTTAATAATCATTCAAATTTAGGTTCTGTCAGTAATATTACGATTACCGGTGGTAATGCAAATTATGTTATTCAGACAGATGGCCAAGGTAATTTAAGTTGGGCAAATATTAGTGTCGCGGCCGGCATTGCTAATGGTACAAGCAACATCAGTATCCCCGTCGCTAATGGCAATATTAATATTACATCCAATGGAAATACTACTTTAACTGTTACCCCTATTGGAGCAAATATTTCAGGTAATGCTAATATTAGTGGTAATGCTAATGTTGGTAATTTAGGATTTGGATCAGGAAATATTACTGGTACTGGTAATATAACTGCCGGCAATTTAATTGGTTCATTGGCTAATGGTACGAGCAACATCAGTATCCCTGTTGCTAATGGTAATATTAATCTTACATCCAATGGAAATACTACTTTAACTGTTACCCCTATTGGAGCAAATATTTCAGGTAATGCTAATATTAGTGGTAATATTACCGTTGGTAATTTATCTTCTATTGGTACAGCTAATATTGGTACATTACAAGTAACAGGTAATGCTAATATTAGTGGTAATGCTAATGTTGGTAATTTAGGATTTGGATCAGGAAATATTACTGGTACCGGTAATATAACTGCCGGCAATTTAATTGGTTCATTGGCTAATGGGAACAGTAATATAAATGTCCCTGTTGCTAATGGTAATATTAATCTTACATCCAATGGAAATACTACTTTAACTGTTACCCCCGAAGGAGCAAATGTTCAAGGCAATTTTGCAGTTAGTAAGCATTCAAATTTAGGTGCTATTGGCAATATTACTATTACCGGCGGAAATGCAAATTATGTAATACAAACAGATGGACAAGGTAATTTAAGTTGGGCAGACGCAGGCGGTGCAGCTTCTATTTCTAACGGAACTAGTAATATAAATATTCCTGTGGCCAACGGTAATATTGAACTTACTGCCAATGGAAATACTACTTTAACTGTTACTTCTACTGGAGCAGACATTCAAGGTAATATTAATGTCGCAAATGGATTTAGTGTTAATGGTTTTTATGGCAATGCTGGTCAATTTTTAACAGCCAATGGTAATAATGGGTTTAATTGGCAAAGTCATTTTTTCACAGGTAATGTTCCACCTGAGGCGCCGATACCCGGTGATATATGGTATTATGTAGATGATACTGCGGTTCCTCCTACTAATGTTCTTTACATGTGGATTTTTGACGGTACTAGCGAATATTTTTATGACTTCTTACCTCCTACTTTCTTAAATACTTAAAGGTAATATAAATGGCATTTCCCTCTCCAGCAACGAACGGGCAACTATATGTAAACGGTGGTTATACTTACCAATATAACGCGACTAGAAAAACTTGGACTAAAATTAACGTTAATACTCAACAAATTGCTACAAGTTTAGTTACCGGTAATTCCACAGCTAACACTACAGTTACTGGAAATACAGTAGCAGTTGCTAATACTACTGCTAATACATCTACAACTATAACTCCGTCAAATGTTGTAGTTGCCAATTCTACTGCTAATACTAGCATAGCGCCGGCCAATGTTGTAATTGCTAATGCTACTTCTAATACCACTGTAACACCTAATACGGTCAGTACAGGTAATTCTACAGCTAATACTACAGTAACTCCTACTACAGTTACTATTGCCAATACTAATTCTAATACTACGGTAACTCCAAATGCGGTCACCACTGGTAATTCAACTGCTAATACCACAGTAACTTCCACATCTGTTACTATTGCTAATGCTACTTCTAATACATCCATAACACCTAACACTATTACCACAGGTAATACTGTTATTTCAAATAGTAATATTACAGTAGGTAATAGTATAGTTAGTTCGAACACCGTTACTAGTAACACATTGTATGTTGATGATATTTTTGCTAACGGAAATATAACAGCTAATGGTAATGTTATTGCAAACAAATACGGTGTTATTGGTAACGTACTATATGTTGGCCCCGGAGCTTTTTCAGTAACTGGATTTAATAATCCAATCATTCTTGGTACTAAAGCAGGCGGTGACTTTGTTCAATCATTGATTATTAATACTGCAAATACTGGATCTGCGGATTGGGTCGCTCAAGCTGATAACGGTAATGATATTCGTGGTTATGGAGATTTTGGATTTACTGGATCTAATTTTAGTGACCCTACATATACATTATTAGGAAATAATGATGCCTTCGTTTTTTCTGTGGGTGTGGGGGGTCCTAATTTAGGTGGTAATTTAGTTTTTGCAACTAGCAGTTATGGACAAAACAATGATATAGTATTCGCCACTGGTGGGTTTTTAGCAGCAAATGAAAAGATGCGTTTTATACACGCACAAGGTCAATTATACATAGAAACAACTACCCCTGCTACAAATACAACAACTGGTGCTTTAAGAGTAGCAGGAGGTGTTGGTGTAGCTGGAAATATGTATGTTGGTGGATTAATAAATTCAGCATCAAATATCAATGGATCTAATCTTACAACAGGTGGTAATTTATCCGTAACAGGTAATGCTAATGTTGGTAATCTAGGATTTGGATCAGGACAAATTACTGGTACAGGTAATATCACCGGTGGCAACATAATTGGTACTATTGCAGCCGGGACAAATACTATTAGCACTACAGGTAATGCTAATGTCGGTAATCTAGGATTTG
>Ga0164295_10001407_pt1 | contig 19906 bp, 16 predicted proteins | sample GEODES006metaG_FD_111798 | JGI IMG/M metagenome (GOLD analysis project Ga0164295, IMG submission 111798) | Oligotrophic lake water microbial communities from Sparkling Lake, Wisconsin, USA - GEODES006 metaG | ecosystem: Environmental > Aquatic > Freshwater > Lake | place: USA: Sparkling Lake... | reverse complement strand
GGTATATTAATAGCAAGAAATTTTTTTGAACGATGGAATATACTTGTTAACATGTTTCCATGTGCGTGAATAGTATATGTTGCTTCTTTTATAGTTGGATATTTTACAGATTGTATCATATTATAATACCATTATAATTTTATTTTTCTTAATTGTGTTGATTTTTTAGATTTTCTTCTAGGTGTTCTTGGTGTAGTATGGGTTTTTATCTTATATAAGGGATGATTTATTGAAATATTTTTAATCCTATGTCTTCTTGTAATTCTTCTTGTAATTTTTCTTTTATGTTTTCTTTTGAATTTTGTTTTAATACCACTAGCTATTGCATTATGTGGTGCTGGTGCAACTCTTGTGGATCTAGGATTAAAAATAGATTTAAATCGTTGAGTCATACTTAGTTTTTTAGTTTGTGAATTATTTATAGTCATATTTTCTGGTTCTGGAGCAACTCTTCTAGAGCTACGTGTAAAAGTAGACATTAATCTTTTACTCAAACTTCTCTTTATTTTTGCTTCTTTTTCTGCTTTTGCTGCTGCTTTTGCTGCTTCTTCTGCTTCTCTTGTTGCTTTTCTTGCTTCTTCTTCTGCTTTTCTTGCTTCTTCTTCTGCTTTTCTTGCTTCTTCTGCTTCTTCTTCTGCTTTTTTTGCTGCTTTTCTTGCTGCTTTTCTTGCTGCTTTTCTTGCTGCTTTTTCTTGTGCTGCTTTTTCTTCTGCTGCTTTTTCTGCTTCTGCTGCTTCTTCTCTTGCCAAAGTGATAAGCTTATTCTGTTGCGCTGCTGCTTGTGTTGCTTTTTCTAAGTCTGATTGTTCTATAATTTGTTGCTCCATTCGCTTATATAACTTATCCTCTGATTCATCTAATACGGATAATTTTAAGTTAAAATTAACAATTTTAGATAACATATTTTTATGTGATTTTTGTATAGTTTTAAATATGTCTTTTATTACCCTTGAAATTTTTGCATCATATTCATTATTCTCATTTTCTAAATATTTGTCGTGTAATAAGTTAACTATTAGTTGCCATGTTTTTTTTTCTGAATTAAATTTAATAGTGGTTTGTAATTTTTCAACCATTAAAGTTAAAGTATGTATTAATTTTTTAAAAATATCGTCTTTAGTTGGTTGTTCAAATTCTCTTACGTCAATAGTAATATTATTAGGAAGTTCAGAATAGTCAATATGCCAACTACCCACATATTTAATTAACTTACGTATTACTTTATCTATTAAATCCAAATAATGCTCACTATTAACCATATCATATTTATCATATTTAGCAGTATCAAGTTCGTGTGTTGATGTTTTTGAAAATATAAGTTTAAAATTTTTATTATCATATACATAATCATAACTAAAACTATCTTGTATGTCTGCTACATAATCTGTATCTAAATTTTTGGCAAATTCTTCTAAATTTGTGGCATGCAAATTATTACTAATTATAGACTCAGTATCTAAACTATGATAATCTAAATAATCATAGTATAGTCTATCTATTTGCTCTGGAGTTAGAGTTTTCTTATTTTGAGTCATAAATTCTATTACTTTATCTTTATCCTCTCTTAAATAATAATTCTTATCCTCACCATATTCTTCAATATTCATTTCACCTAAGCAGAAATTTAAATAAATTTTTATTGTATTATTAACACCATACTTTTTTTCACAATGTGCTTGAATTATTTTAATTGCTTCACTTAGCAAAATTGCTCCGCATTTATTAATAGTATCAAGTGGTGCCTCACGCTTATTTCCTTGTGTTTTTATAAGTTCTTTATAATCTTCACTATATTTTGTATTAGTATCATAAAGTTTTTTCTTATCTTCAGCGTCTGTATATTTATAATATTTTCTTATTGAGTCATCTGCACAATCTTTTGCATTATTAGCATCCATATTGTGAATAATCTCCATTCCTTTAATAGTACTGGTTCTATTAGCGCGCGGAATACAATGTACTATACCACTATAAAATTTAAGTATGGGTCCTGTATCGGGTATTAACATCGCCTCAGGAAATATATTTTGTGTGCCTTCTTTATATTTATATTTATGAGTAGGTTTTTCTATCTTAAATAATGCATTTTTATATTTAGCTTCAACTTTCTCAAGATTATCACATATAAAATAATTTTTTTTACAATTAGTGACTATTATTTTTCCAAATGTTGCATATGTAAATAATTCTACATTTTCTGGTATATTTATAGCCATATATTTTTTTTCATTTTCTTTAATGCTTGTAAAAATAGCTCCATGCGAATGAATAATATAATTGTATTCTTTCTTTTCGGCTTCTGAACCTTTCATTAAACCTTTTATTGAACCTTTCATTGAACCTTTCATTGAACTTTTCATTGAACTTTTCATTGAACTTTTCATTTTATAGTACTATTATTATAGTATAATAATATATTTTATAATATTATTATACTTTTTACTTTGTCATAATTATCATAATAATTTACAATGGGAGTAATTTATAACCATTACTTGTTTTAGTTATTCTAAATTCTTGGTTTGAGCTATGAATTTTTTGATGGCAAGCCTCACATATATTTATTAAATTGGCTTTATGATTTTTATTAAATTCTCCGTTAATAATTCCATTTTTTGCATTTTTTTGAAACTGTAAGTGATGAACTTCTGTGCTTTCAGAAGCATTACATATTTCACATTGTATACGTAATTTATTTGAATTGTAGCGACTTTTCTTTGCTTCTAATATACTAACATTATATTTGTTATATTTATTTCGAATGCTATATGCTCGTTCAATAAAATCATCAGGTAAAGCCAATGATTTACATACTTCAAGACCATACATAGAATCGCCTGAGCCTTCTCTCAATTTCCTATCATATATCAATGTATTTTGATTATAATCAAAATAAACGCTCATATGATAAATTTTCATTTTGCAAAGATTTTTAACTTCTTCATAGTCTAATACTTCGTGAAAATGTGTAGCAAATAAGAATGTGCTTTCTAATGTATGTAATCTCTCCAAACTAGCTACAAAAATACTTAATGCCGATGTAGTTTCTGTTCCAGAACATAATTCGTCGCCTAAAATAATACTTTTAGATGTAGCATTTTTTAAAATAGTTCGCAATTCAGACATTTCTACAGCAAATGTAGAGAGACCTTTAAATATATTATCATTTCCCAAAATTCGCGTAAATAAATATTCATATGGATAATAAGTAAATTCTTCGCATGGAACATACATTCCTGCTTGTGCCATTATAATTGCTATTCCCAATGATTTAATAAAACTTGTTTTACCAACAGCATTTGTTCCATATAATAATATTCCATTAGTATTAGAGCCGATGGAGAGGTCATTTGTTACATATAATTCATTACTATTTAAATGCTCTATTAAACAATGTCTAATTTTTTTAAAATTAACATATGATTTTGCAGTATTTTCACATAATTCATTATTTATTATAGGTTTACAATAATTATATTTAACAGCATTATATGTTCTAGCATAGCATACATCTATTTGTGCAATAAATTGAGAGATTTTGCCTAATAATGATAAATCTGAATTATTTGAATTATTTGAATTATTTGAATTATTTGAATTATTTGAATTATTTTGAGTAGAACTAGTAATAACTATTAAACTATTGAAGTCAGCAATAATATTTTTATAATTTTTATTTATTGTAATTATTAAATCTTCTCTCGAATTTTGAATTGTTTGTGCAATTTTTACTATGTGTGGACAATCAATAATATTATTTGAGTTATTTGTTCCGTGATTTTTGAATACAATAGTTGATAAATCTAATTCAATATTTTCGTTTTTTTTACTATATTTGGAAATATAGTTTATATTACATTTTGCTCCAGATTTTTTTATAATTTTCTGCAATAATTCGTTTAAAATAGTTGCTCGGCGTTTTGTAATGAGTAATAGTGCTTCGTTTTTTGAAGTTTCATGAATTTTAACATAGGATACTCCATATGATTCATTATTTTCTTCATTTTCTAAATTACTTTCATCATTGCATTCTTCATTGCTATTAGTTTTTTTAGCTTTTGATTTATTTTTTGAAGTTTTTGGTTTCTCATAATCACTTAATAAATTAGAAAAATAACTACCAATTACTTCCAATTGTTGTTTAGAGTCAATATTATTTTTAAATAATATGTTTTGTTCCTCGTTATAGTTTTCATTAATAAAAACTAATTCATCAAGACTATAACTATGTAATTTATCAATAACAATAGCATCAAGTTTATCTAAATTAAATGTTTGCTCAATATATTTATTTATAATAGTACATAAATTAGAAATATTACAATTTATATGTTTATTTATATAACTAGCTAGTTCATTATTTTCTTTAATAGTAATTATTTTTTCAAATAATTTTGAAACACTTGAGAGATTGCTATATAATACTGCAAAATCTTTTGGGTCTATTTTACCTAGAAAAACTTTGCGTTCTAATTTTTCAATATCTCTCACATTTAATAAATATTCTCTAATAATTTTATAAAATTCTGTTTTTATTAGATGTTCAGTAACATTATAACAATCATTTAAAACATCTACATCACAAAGTGGATGTAATAAATCATAATGAAATTTTCGTTTTCCGGCATTAGTAATACAATTGTTTAAAAAATTTGCTACGCAACCCAATTTACCATTATGGCGCTGGTCACTAATCATATTTAATTGTTTGAGAGAATGATTAGCTAATATTAATTTACTATTAACATTATCAAAACAAGGATAGCTAATATTTTTAATTAGTGATGGGTTATGCTTATACATAAAATCAATTAGAAAACATAAACTTTGATTAGCAATATAGTAATTTTGAAACTCGTATTTCTCTCTATAAGAACCTTGTCCGTATATTTTATCAATTAATTCTTGTTGATATATTTGCTTTTCACAATTAAATGCTACTTTTTCAAAACTAATTATTTTATTTTTGTTTTCTTTTTCATTTTCTTTTTCTTTTTCATTTTCTTTTTCTTTTTCTTTTTCATTTTTGTTTTCTTGTGTTTCATCTAAATAAATTTTATAAATTTTATCAGCATGAATATTCGCAAAACTAATTACATCATCAATATACGTGTTTTTATCATTCTTTTTATCATTCTTTTTAGTACAGTTATTAGCATTATAAATATTATTTGTAATATTTGTAATTATTATTGCTTCAGCTGGATTATATATTGAAATATATTTTTCTAATTGGTCATATGTTGTTGGAGTATTTAAGAATTGATGACAATATTCATAGCTTATTATTTTACCTGTGAAAATATTTATAATGTTTAATCCAATAGTAATAGTTTCTGTTTTAACTGATTTACTAAGTTTCGAATAATGAATCCATATACATATTGTATTATTGCTTAAATTACTATTTATATTACTATTTTCATTATTGCTATTTTCATGACTTAAACTATAATAATCATTATTATCAAAAAATGTTCCTGGAGAATATATACTATCTAAACTGCGAGTAGTATTTTTAGTATCACTTGTTTGGTCATAAACTAATACAGTATAACCGTGTGCAATCATTTTTTTAACATATTTATCTTTTTGTGCTAAACCAAATCCAGCCATTACTATTTCATTACCATCTAAAATTGTATTTTTATTAGCAATAACCATATCATTAATTTGAGTAAAATCTAATATATTGCTACCTTCATAAACATTTTTTTCTTTTTTGATAGCATAACATTCATAAAAACTGCCTACTTGCATCAATACTAATGTTTTTTCGCCATAAAGCTCTTTATACTTTTTTGTAATGTCTAAATATTCTTTTACTAATGCCATAATATTTTGTTATCTATTATGATAACAAAATATATTTTTAAATACTAATGTTTAATATTTAATGTTTTTTTGCATATTTGCGTCTTTTTCTTGTTCCTCCTTTTTTGGAATATTTTTGCATTGTTTCCATAGTGCTCTGCAACTTTATTATTATTTCAGCTAACTCTTGTTTAAGAGCTAGTTTTAACGTTTTTAGGATTTTTATTTGTCTTGCAAATTCATCTTTTTCAGCTTTTTTCTTTGCATCTCTGAACTTTTGTTCAAGTTTTAATATTTGTGCGCTTTTTTTAAGTATTTTGTCTTGTGTATCAGATTTTTTTAAATTTAAAGTTTGTAGAGCTGTCGATTCGCCATACGTTGTATTAAGTTCATCAAGTGCTTCTTGTTGATCAGGTCTTCTCACTGATGGTGTAGCACTTCTTTGAGTAGCAGTTCTATGTCTTGTATCTGTTGGTGTAGCACTTCTTTGAGTAGCAGTTCCTTGAGTAGCAGTTCTTTGAGTAGCACTTCTTTGAGTAGCAGTTGTATGTCTTGTATCTATTGGCGTAGCACTTCTTTGAGTAGCAGTTGTATGTCTTGTATCTATTGGCGTAGCACTTCTTGGTGTAGATAATTCAATAGCAACATCATGAATGCGAGCTCTTGATTGTCTGAAGTTAGCTAGTGACCTTTTAAATATATTTTTCATTGTTGAAGTTTGAGTTTTTGATGGTGATTTTTTTCTGCTTGGAATTATTCTATTAAGAAATGACGACATTATATATATTTATAAAATATTATAATAAATTTTTAATGTTTTTTAATATTTTTTAATGTCTTTTAATATTTTTTAATGTTTTTTAATATTTAAATTTTTTATGCTTTTTATGTTTTCGTCGTTTTTTCGTGCCTCCCATACCTTGTCTTAGCCTAGTTATTTGATTTTTTAATTCTTCTCTGTCATGTTTTAAATTATTAATCAGTTGTGTGTGGTTTTTAGTAAATTGTCTAAATTCAGTTGCAGTATTAGATTGTAGCTCTTGTATTTGTTCATCGTCTAGTTGAACAAAATCTTGATTAACTAAACTCTCTGCCTTTTCTCTAGGGGATAGTTTATATTTGTTAGTTAAAGTGTGTCTATGACTATGTCTGAACTTTTTATTAAAGTCTTGTTTGTGTTTTTCTAGTTGCTGTATTGCTATATTAAGCGCAGCAATTTTACTCATTGTAGTATCAATATTTTTTTTTCTAGTAGTAATATCATTTATAGGTTGAATTTTAGCTCTAGAACTACTTGCTTTTTGTGTAAAATTTCTTTTTAGCGATGGCATTTATATATATATAAATTTATATATATTTATAAATTTATAACTATTTTTAAATATTTTAGTGTTTTTTATGTTTTCTATGTTTGCGTCTTTTTCTTGTGCCAGCTAAATTATAATTATACGATGTATAACGTGAACGGTGATTTGCATGATAGTTTTTTATTTTAGCATGTATTGCTTGATTAGCAGCTATATCTTCAGCAGTTAGTCTTGTCGCATCACTTAATTTATCATAATTTTCATTTCTTATATTAAGTATCTTAGGAATTTGCCCATATAGATCTGGTATATTTTTATCAGTAATATTATTTAAAAATTCATCACATCCTTCAATTACACTTCTAAATCGTGCAATGCTTGCTAATTTAGACTTAGAAGGACCAAATACACTCTTATATGCTCTATATAGTGTGCTGTTTTTTGGTTTACTTGTTGTCCTACTATTAGAAGCAGATGATACTGATACTACCCTAGTACTTCTTCTTGACATTTATATAAATAGTGAATATAATAAATATACTAAAGTTTAGTATATTTATTATTTTATTATATTATTTTTACACACAAAATGTGCAATCATTTTTTCCTTTTTTAGAAACAATTGAACCACTTCCTCTAACTCGTGTTAATACATTATTTATTAAATTTGTATCTTGATTTTTACCATTTGATTGAATATAATCATTATTATTTTTTATACGCGTTGATGCTATACCTATTGTAGACAATCTTAATCTTTGTATTCTTAAATCACTGCTTGTATTATTTAATGGTTTTCCATAAATAATAGATGATGGTTTTCCTAAAACTGAACTATAATCAATATTTTTATTCACATTATTGGGAATATGTGAAGAAAAATTATGTGCTCGTCTACCTAAAATAAATGTGCTAGTTCTATCTGATACATTGCTACCATTTGATGGCATACTTTTAGATGTAGACATTATATATATATATATATATAGTTTAAATAAAATAAATTATATCATTTTCATTCTCATATTTTGTCTAAATTTATTAATATTATTATTAAATGAAAAAATATTATTAGTAGTTATTTTTTCTAAATAAGATACTTTATTAGTATTTGTATTACTATTTGTATTTGTATTTATAATTTGTTCATTTAAAATATTGCTATACTCAAAATATATTTTGCGTGCTTCAGCATCTGGGTCAATAACTACTTCATGCACTGGCTCAGACACAACTTCAGACACTACTTCAGCAACTACTTCAGGCACTGGCTCGGGAACTACTTCAGGCACTGGCTCATAAACTACTTCAGCAACTGATTCGGGCACTACTTCAGGCACTACTTCAGGCACTGGCTCAGACACTACTTCAGACACAACTTCAGACACAACTTCAGACACTACTTCAGACACAACTTCAGCAACTACTTCAGTAACTGGTTCAGGAACTACTTCAGGCACTGGCTCAGACACAACTTCAGCAACTACTTCAGCAAGTGGTTCAGACACAACTTCAGGCACTGGCTCAGACACAATTTCAGTAACTACTTCAGCAATTACTTCAGACACTGGTTCAGCAACTGGTTCAGGCACTACTTCAGACACTGGTTCAGACACAACTTCAGCAACTACTTCAGCAACTACTTCAGCAATTACTTCAGGAACTACTTCAAACACTGGTTCAGGCACTACTTCAGACACTGGTTCAACAACTACTTCAGATACTGGTTCAGCAACTACTTCTAAACTAGGAGAATCTTCCATATTTATAATATAAATATAATATTATAAATATTATAAATTATTTTATAAAATTATTTTATAAAATTATTTTATAAAATTATTTTATAAAATTATTTTATTTAAAAAAAATTTATTTTCTAACTCTATTAATAGCGTGTTGTGATTGTGAATTTGATGCGCCTCCATAACTGCTATCATTATGAGTTTTATTTATAGCTTGTAATTTTTTAAATCTAATATAATCCGAGCCATCGTAAACATATTTAGGATTTCCAGAATACATTGCATTTCCATTTTGAGTAGAAGTTCCGTCACCACCAACTTGTATGCGTGATAAATTATTACCCCCAACTTGATTAGGTAGTCTACCATATTTAATATCATTAGGTTCAATATTATTAGTAACAACATCGCCGGCATTATAAGCAGTTCTAAAAGGCCCTAATACATTTTTTTTATAAAGTAATGGAGATGTTCCTAAACCAGCGTTAATCATATTTCCAAAAGCCCTTGTTAATTGACTACGACTTACTGCTCTATCATTACCACTTTCCATATGTCCGTGTAACTTAGGTTGTATGCCTTTAGGATTTCCACCTAGTTGAGTTTGTGTGAAAGTCATAATATATATTATAAATAATTATTATAAATAATTATTTTAAAAAATTAAATTTAAAATAATTTACCTTAATAATATTCTTATTCTTAACATTCTTAAAGAATAAGAACTATTAATAATAGGTTTTCCATAAACAATAGATGTTGGTATATTTAAAACTGCACTGTAATCTACATTTTGTTTTGAATTTCTAGAATAATATGAAGCAAAACTACAAGTAATATTTGGGTTATTACGTGGTAAATTAGAGTTGTATCTCAAAAAAAACATATTATATATTAATATATATTAATATATAAAAAAAAATATTCTTAAATACTCTCTTTTAAAAAATATATGCACAATAATTTATATACATAATAATTTATTCACACATAATTCGCGGAGCAACATTCATTGTTATTAGTTCTTGAAACATTAGTTTGCAAGCATAAGGTAGTTCAACATATTTAAAATCATTTCTATTGCTACACGTATTACAATAATGAATATGTTCTTTATTGTTAAATGAAGCAATCATTCCACATTTATTACATACAAATACGCTAAATGCATCAGAAGCATCATAAATTCTGCCTTTAGTAAATCGGGATGCTCCATGTGAAATCATACAATCACGCTCCATTTCACCAAACCGTAATCCACCATCGCGCGACCTGCCTTCAGCAGGTTGTCTTGTTAAATTTACCATTGGTCCAATTGATCTACTATGTTGCTTATCATTAACCATATGTTTAAGGCGTTGATAAAACGCAGGCCCAATAAATATGTTCATAGTTAATTGCTCACCCGTTAAAGCATTATACATTAATTCGTTTCCTTTTGATTCATAACCCAAATCATTTAATTTATCAATAATAGTAGAAATTTCAAAATCACCAAAACTTGTTCCGTCTCCAAATAATCCCAGTTCAAGTAAAACTTTCCCCAATAGTGTCTCTTTTAATTGAGCAATAGTCATTCGACTAGGAATAGCGTGTGGATTAATAATAATATCGGGTTTTAATCCGTTTGCTGTAAATGGCATATCTTCTTCAGGAATAATGTTGCCAATAGTTCCTTTTTGTCCATGCCTACTCGAAAATTTATCACCAATTACTGGTTTGCGAAAATTTCTAATACGAACTTTGCAAAAATTGTATCCATCACCATTTGATTCGACATAATTTTTATCAATATAACTTTCTTCATGTGTTCTATATGAAATTGAACCATCACTATATTTCACTGTTTTCGTAAAATCATTTTTATTTTCTTTAATTGGAATAACTTTGCCAATAATAATATCCCTATCTTCTATTAGACTATTTTCAGGAATAACACCTTGATTATTTAATTTATCATAATTTGCAAATTTAATATTTTTAGTTTTTGTTTTATCGGGCTTACACCTCATTTCTTCGGTTCCAAAAAGTTTTTTATCTTCATCTTTTTCTGTGTGATAAATAGTTGCTAAAAACAATCCACGGTCAATTGCACCCTTATTAAATAATAGCGAGTCTTCTTGATTATAACCAGTATGACTCATAATTGCTACTATTACTTGTTGTCCAGATGGAATATTATTTAATTTAATAATATTCATAATACGCGTTTCAACTAATGGACGCATTGGATATGTTAACACATAAGCTGTTTTATCCATTCGATTATCATAATTAGTGACATACATACCAATAGCTTGCTTACCCATTGCTGATTGATATGTATTACGAGGTGATTGATTAGAATCAGGAAAAGGAATACACGATGCTAAAACTCCAAAAATAGTACTCGGATGAATTTCACAATGACTATAATGATAAATATTGTTATTTTTGGAGTTATGTAAATCACTTACTCTCATAGCAATCATTGCGTTATTTTGTTCATACGAATCTACATATTCAATAATAGAATCCTCTAACTGAATAGCAACAACCAAGTCGTCCCAATTTAATTCTCCACATTTAACTTTTTGAATAATAGTATCACAATAAGCAATTTTATTATTTTTAACTTTTAATAAAGGGCGCGTAATGCGTCCGGCATCATTACAAACCCTGATTTCTTTTAATTTACTATTAAATATAATAGAAGTATAAATATTAATAATACCCTTATATTTTTTTTCTTTTAAATTATCATAGATTTGTTTGGGTTCTTTTGTTATTCCTACCCATGCACCATTAATAAATACTTTCACATAATCATCTAACTCTTTATATGAACCGTCATAAGTATCAATATTAATAATACTAGGTAAAATATAGTCATAAAGTCCTGAGCTATTAGAGTTAATAGTAATATGTGCTAAATACGCTAAATTTTTAACAATACCAATTGATTGACCTTCTGGTGTTTCTGCTGGACATAAAAATCCCCAAGTAGAGTTATGTAATCTGCGAGGTGGAACCAATTTTCCACTTTTGTCAATTGGTGTATTTACGCGTCTTAAATGACTTAAGCTTGATAAATATGTTAGTCGATTTAATACTTGCGCAACTCCTACCTTATTACTATTAATTTGTTTAATACCAAAATCCCCCGTTGCTAATGCTCGTTTTATACCTTGTTCAATTGTAGTTGATTTAACAATTTTATAAATATTTGTTTTTGTGATTATATTTTCATAGTCATCATTAGATTTCCATGAACCCGTATTAATTTCACGAATAATTTGTTTTTTCATATCTTTAACTAGTTTATTAAAATAATTTCGTAATAAATTATTTAGCAATGGTCCTGTTAAATCTACGCGTTTATTAATATATGAATCCCTATCACTTTCTAGTAACCAACCAAATGAAGTTTGAAGTAAAATATTTGTCATATATCCAAGCATATAGATTTTCTGTTTTTCTGTCTTACAATGTGGGAATATATCATTATTTAATACTTCAATAGCAAACTCGTGTTTTTTTTTTGAACCTGTTTCTTTATCCATATTCATAGGAGTATAAATCACATTGGCGACAATATATTTGATTGCTGCTTCTTGTGTTACAACTTTATTACCTTCAATAATAGATGCCTTTAATGAAATTAACATTTTTTGCATATTTTCTTTAGCAATATTGAGCATAATTAATTCGCAAATTTCTTTATCGCTAATAATATTAAATGCTCTAAACATAATAAATAATGGAATCGGAATTTTAATGCGTGGAATTTGTAAATAAAGAGCATTACCATAACCATTATTTCTTGATGCAATTAAAATATTAATTTGCTTTGGCGAAATGCATTTCCAATCAGGAATACACTTCATTTCTGCTTTCCAAGACCATTTATTATTATTTTTTTCAATATTATAACAATAAATTTGATTTTCAGCTGCTCGTTCTTGACTAATGCAAGTTTTCTCTGAACCATTAATAATAAAATATCCTCCTGGGTCCATATAACATTCGCCTGTTTCATTGTGATTTAAATGTTTATATTGATTTAATACACAAAGGTCTGATTTTAACATAATTGGAAGTTTTCCAATATGGACATTTTTAATCTTTTTTTGATAATTTAGAATATTTTTGTAATTTTCACCATTACGAATAATATACTTAATATTTAAATCAACAGTCATTGCAGAGGAATATGAAAAGTTACGCAAGCGAGCTTCTTGAGGAAACATAATTTTTGTTGAACCATTATTTTCGTAAATTTGTGGGCGATATATTGAAAAATTCTCAAATGTGATTTCTATTTCTAACCTATATAGATTTAATTCTTTAATATAATCATGTTCAGAAGCAATAATTAATGGATTAAACATTTCTATAGTTTGTTGAATTTGATTATTTACAAAATAATTATATGATTCTAATTGATGCTTAACTAATTGTTTAAGATGTTTGTGCTTAAAATATGCTTCAATAAGAATCCATGGAATTTCTGTGTCTAGAATTGGAGAATTCATAGTTTTATTAATTATAGAATTTTAATATTTTACAAATCAATTTTTAATATTATTTTTATATTGATTTAATAAATAGTTTTTATGATTTATTATAATTTTTATGATTTATTATAGTTTTTATGATTTTTATAATTTTTATAATTTTTAATAATAGTAAAAAATTGGTTAATTATTCATATTTTAAATATAAATTATTACAATAATATGACTACACAAAAAATATTACAAATAAACCCAGAGTTATTTCAATTTAATGGTGGAAAAAAGAGTTTAAAGAAAAAAGAGAAAAAAACCAAACCAATTCAAGATAAAACACAATCATTAAAATCTAATAAATTAAAAAAGGAATTATTAAAAAAAGTAAAAGATTATCAAAAAAATAAAGAAACAGAAGTTATAAAAGACGAAAAGAGCAAAGAGAAAAATGAAACTATGCCCGGTTCTAATTTATTTGATTCGCAAGACTTTGAAAATAGTGATTTTGAGAGAGAATTTAATAAATCTCTCACATTTTTACATGATTTATCCAAAAAAAATAAAGATAAAAATAAAAAAAAAACATTGAAAATATCTAATGCAGACATAAATATTGATATTCCCAAAGATTGTTTAATATATAATTCAGCAAAAGAACCTAATTATGGCTGTTTAAAAAATGGTTCAAAACCCACATTTAGAGATTTAAATAAAACACAAAAGCATAATACAAATAATCCAAAAAGACTACAACTAGCACTAGAAAATAATATACATTATGATCATTCAGAGTTTCATAATAAATATCAAACAAATACTGATATTATTAGAGAGACTAATAAACCGAATATTGAATTAAAAATAGAAGAAAAACCAGCACCTGCTATTAATCTCTCACATAGCAAAGTAAATAAACAAGATACAAATGAAATAATAACTGCGTCATATGATTATAGTGATAATTATGCTATTAAAAAAAAAGATATTAAAAAAGAAGATAACATAAAAGAAGATAACATAAAAGAAGATAACATAAAAGAAGATAACATAAAAGAAGAAATTCTAACAAAAGATGTTCTAACTAAAGATGTTCTAACTAAAGATTTTGCACCTAACGAAACTATTATAAGTAAAGAAGAATCAACAAAAGAAGAGTCGTATATTCCAAAATTACGCAGAATTACAAGAACATATAAGTATAAATTAGGAAAAAAAAAAGATAAAAATCATATAGGATTGCTTATAAAAAATAGAGACACTCAAAAAAAAATAAAACAAGAAGTAGCACAATTAAAACAACAACCTATTCAAGATGTTAAAAACTTTTTACGAGAAAAAAATTTAATAAAATTAGGTTCACAAGCACCTAACGATGTATTACGAAAATTATACGAAGATAGTATGCTTGCCGGTGAAATCACAAATACAAACAACAACAACTTGGTTCATAACTATTTAAATGATATATAAAAATGTTTAAAAGCTACAATTAATGAATATAATTGGATTATATTTAGATTATATTTAAAAATTGATTTAAAATTATTAGTTATATTGTCTAAATATAACTAAAAATGGGTAAATATATTTGTGAAAATGAGTTAATAGACAAATCTTCACCAAATGACCTAATAAGCAATATTATATTAGATTATACTAATAAACTAGTTAAAGATGTTGTTACAAAAAAAATACATATTTCCAAACCATTTTTAAAGTGGGTTGGTGGAAAAACTCAAATACTAGATAAACTTATTACAGATTTTCCAATTGAAATAAATAATTATCGCGAAATATTTTTAGGAGGAGGTAGTGTTTTGCTAACTTTATTATGTTATGTAAAAAGTGGTATTATAAAAATACATAATAATATATATGCTTACGATTTGAATGAACCATTAATTTATATGTACAAAAACATTCAAGCACATCACAATGAATTATATAGTACACTGCAAACTATTATTACAGAGTTTAATGAATGTGGAAATGGAACAATAAATAGAAAACCTACAAATATAGTAGAAGCAAAAGTTGCAAAAGAAAATTATTATTATTGGATAAGAAGTGAATATAATAAATTATGCATAAATGAAAAAAAAAGTATATTGGGTTCTGCTATGTTTATATTCTTAAATAAAACTTGTTTTAGAGGTGTATTTAGAGTTGGACCAAATGGATTTAATGTTCCATATGGACACTATAATAATCCAGAAATTATAAATAAAGAACATTTAGAAGAAATAGCTGATTTAATACAAAATGTAATATTTGAATGCTGTGATTTTAATACATCACTAACACGCGTTGAACATAATGATTTTGTATATCTTGACCCTCCATATGCTCCCGAAACAAGCAATTCATTTGTGGGATATACAGAAAATGGTTTTAATATAGAAAATCATAACAATTTATTTAAATTAATACATAGTTTGACCGAAAATAATAAAAAAATAATGTTAAGTAATGCTGATGTGGATTTGGTGCGTGAAAACTTTTGTAATTGTGCTAAAAATGAGAAATATAGCACCTTAGCAATTTTATGTAAAAGGTCAATTAATTCTAAAAACCCAGAGGCAAAAGCAAAAGAAGTTATTATTAAGAATTATTAAGCAAAGCTACATTATATTTAGCAAAGCTACATTATATTAAGCAAAGCTACATTATATTTAGCCACATATCAAATGTTTCAAAATAATTTTCATCATCACCAAATAAAACCGTAATATTGTTTTCATTAAATATTGTATTTAATATAGTATATTTTTTATCATTAGAAATAAGTTTCTGTTTCAAAAACTCGCTTACACAAAATCCATAAAATACAGTAAAATCATTACCTAAAGCTAATTCATATTCTCTTTTAAGCGAAGGTCCAGACCATAATTTGGTTTCTACTGAACCTTCTACATTTTGCTCTTTTTTTTCTAATATTTTTATTACTTTTTTACCGTTTGTATATTCAATAATATATGCTTCGTCTGGACATCTAAACAAATCAATATTATATTTATTTTTCATATACATTTTTAATCCATTTTGTAATACAAACACAATTGTTTTAGTTTCAAATGTTTTTAATAAATAATAATCATATGCTTTTTTTGGTTTTTGTGTAAAACTAGCTTTTATGTAGCCCATTTCTAATAATCTTTGTTCATTATTAGTTTTTTCTTCAAATTTTTTTCCATAATAATTTGTATTTGCACCACCAGCACCAGTTCCTCTATTACTATTACTATTACTATTACTAATATTAGGCATTTGTGCATATGATTCACTCATCTTTTTATGAGTATAATCTATTTATATGTTTATAAATTAAAGTAATCAATTTTTTAATATAACAAATATTTATTTTTTTTAAATACTAATTTTAATATTATTAAAATCAAAAATATAGAAAATCCTGCATAAAACATTTTAACAAGTAATTCATCTTCAAATTTCAATACTTTTTCAATATTTATAGATTCTAACATTTTATCAATGTCTGAAAAATTCTGTATTTTATCCATATTTTGTTTAATAATATTATTACTAATAGTGGGTTCATTATTATCAAATGTTTCTGGTGTAGAACCGGGAGTTGAACCAGGTGGTGGAGTTTGTATTGTTGGAATAGTTATTGCTCCAGAGCCTAAATTCTCTGGTTTTATTCTTCTAAGATCATCAAGAGCAAAGTATACAGTTGGACTATTTCCACTATAATTTCTAGTACCTCTAACACCGTGCATGTTATAGTCAACTAAATGACATTTAACACTTGCTTTCATACAATAAGGTTTAGTACTTCCAGCAAAAGAATTAACTAAATCAATAATACTTGTTCCTATATTTGTTGCACTATAAAATGCCGATGGTATTACACCGGTGAGGTTCTCATCTGCACGTCCACCTGTTAAAAAACTTGAACCATCTGTTATATTATTTATATACTTATGTATATATGGCGTTTCTCCTGATGGTGTTATAATATTTCCAAGACTATCTACAGGAGTGCATTTAATATTAGTTTTTAAAACATACTTATTACCTATTACTCCTTTTCCATTATATAAACATTCATCTGCTGTTGCTTTATCTGCATCTGATACTAAATAATCTACATAATTAAACATACCACCAAATACCCTTGCCGTATTATCCAATGTCCATCCGCCACTATTAAAACTTCTTGTGTCTACCATTTCATCGCTTGATTTTACACAAAAAGGATAATTATGTTGAAAACCAAAAATTTCATCAACAACACATTTTTCTGAATCACTCATAATTCAACAATTAAAATAATACTATATAATAATTTTATTTAATAATATTATATAGTGTTATTTTTAAGTATTATTTTAGTATTTATATATCAACATTTTCACCTTCTACATTATTTAATATAGATTCGGTTTTACTCGTATCTGCTTTTTCTTTTCTATACTTATTTGTTCTATTTTCTGTATCTTTTTTCAAATTTTCATCACCGGAAAATTTACAAGCACTATTACCTTCAATTATTTTAAATGTATAATCATTGTTTACAAAAAATATTACAATTAATAAAATAACTAATAACATAAATAGTATAAATTTATATGACTTTAAGTAATTTATTAATTTATTGTTAAAAAATTTATTGTTAAAAAATTTATTGTTAAAAAATTTATTGTTAAAAAATTTATTGTTAAAAAAATTATTTTTTTTTGACATAATCTAATATATGATAATAATTTTATAATTTTATAATTTTTATAATTTTTATAATTTTATAATTTTATAATTTTTATAATTTTATAATTTTATAATTTTTATAATTTTATAATTTTATAATTTTATAAAGTAATATTATAACATTATATTAATATGAGACTTTATTTTAACCAAATAACTCCAAACATTATTTCAAAAGAATTACTAAATAATAATGTGACAATTGTTCCTAAAATTATAAAAAATGAATTACCTACTAATAGTAATGACTACACTCCTTGGTTGCCAGATTGTCCTATAAAAAAATATAAATTTAATGCTAATCCTATTAGACATTATAGAAAACAATATGTAAATACAGATACAAATAATTCAACAACATTTAGCAATTTATCTTTAGTAGGAAATTTAGATAAACCAGGTGCTAATATTGTTACTAATGTTAATACACCAAAAAATGATTCAACAAGTTGTAGTTTGAGTATATATACTTATTTGGATAAATATGCTGTGTGTAAAAATGTTGCAGGGGACAAATTTTATGACCCAGAATTAAATAAAACAATATGTACTTCATTCAATCCTAGTGCTTTAGTAATTAAAACAGCATCTACAAATTTATCAACTAATTATGCTTCATCACATAGAGAATATTTATATAGCAAAAATAAAACATTTAATCAAAACTTACCTTTAATAACAAATGAAACACATACTATTACAAATGGAGAAACTAGAATAGAATGTAATGAAGAAATAGTTTGTCGCACATTTAATCCATCAAATAAAAAATTTCAATGTCAAGGTCCTGTTACTTCGAGTGCTAGAATTTCTAGTTTGAAGTATGGTTGTGATGATAGTGTTCATTGTAAAAAAACTAATACAAATACATTATATAATAAAAAATCTATAGCATGTGTTGGATGTGTTAATGATACTACAAAAATACGTAGAAAACGCATTAACATTTTACAATGAACTCTTTATTTATAATAAATTGATGTTTTTTACACCAATTTATAGATTTTTGTATATTAATATTTACTAATACATTTAATTTATTAAAATATTTATTAACTATTTCATTACTAATATTTGCACATGACAAGTCAATTTCTCCACAATTACTATTAATATTATTATTGATACTATTATTGATACTATTATTGATACTATTATTGATACTATTAGTATTAGTGTTATTATTTTCTATAATAATATAGTCTTCGCTAAAGAGTTCAATAGTAGCATCATTAATAGTATCATTGGTAGAATCATTCATAATATCATCATTAGCATGTAAAATAGTTTTGTTAAAAATATTTAAATATTTCAAAAATGAATTATAATTGTTATTTAGTAAATTATACTGAATATTTAAAATTTTAAATTCTCTTATTAGGTTGATAGTATTTTTAATATTTTCCAATTGTTGTTGTCCATATATAGAATTAATTTCTTGCAACTTTGTAATAAATAATTGATTAAATTGAATATTAAATAAACTATAAATCGTGTCAACTTTGTTAATCAACAAATCAAAATTTTCTATAATATTTGTAATAATTTTTTTATTATTATTTTTAAAATTTCTACAAATTATATATTTTTCGGAATTAGCACATCTGCTCGTATTTGGCTTAAATATAAATACATTTTCATATAAATTACACAATAAATATATAACTTCTATTGTTTTTATTTTGAATACATCAAATATTTTTAATATAAAATTTCCTCCTTGTTTTTGCATTATTAGTGCAAAAAAAACTTGTGATAATATTAATTTAAATGACATATCTTCTTGATTATTAAAATCAAGTGAAAAATCAAATCCACCATC
>Ga0164295_10001406_pt1 | contig 19907 bp, 22 predicted proteins | sample GEODES006metaG_FD_111798 | JGI IMG/M metagenome (GOLD analysis project Ga0164295, IMG submission 111798) | Oligotrophic lake water microbial communities from Sparkling Lake, Wisconsin, USA - GEODES006 metaG | ecosystem: Environmental > Aquatic > Freshwater > Lake | place: USA: Sparkling Lake... | reverse complement strand
TCTCAGGAAAATGCCGTTAAATTAGTACTACCTACCTCGCCCCGAATGGGGAGAGATTTCCTAGAAAGGGAAATTAGTGCGCAGTTCAAATCCTGTTTTAAATCGCTCGAACCGTGGCTTTGCTCAGATGGATGCAACACGTCTAGATAGCGATTCACTTGAAGCAACTTACGCAGCACCTGCAGCATCTTCACTTCGCACCGGTCGCGTGACCATGGACGATGTGGTTATGCGCACCGCAACTTTGTTTGCCGTGTTGGTTGCAGTCGGTGCATTTGCATGGGGAGCTAACAACCCAGCACTTGCAATGGTTGGGTTCCTCGGTGGTTTTGTTCTTGCAATGGTAAATATCTTTTCAAAGAAAGTTCGCGTGCCATTTATCGTGGCTTACGCAGCAGCACAAGGCCTTGCACTTGGAACAATTAGCCGTATATACAACGAAGCGTATTCAGGCATCGTTGGCCAAGCAGTCATCGGAACGCTTTGTGCATTCGGTGGAATCTTGGTGGCATACCGCAGTGGCAAGATCCGCGTAACACCTAAGTTCACTCGCATCATGCTCGGTGCGCTTATGGGTTACCTAGTTTTCTCACTCATTACTATCTTTACTGGGCGCCCAGGTGGAACTACTGGTCTTCTAGTAGCTGTTGCCGCAGTTGCACTTGCAACATTCTTCTTAGTTCTAGATTTCGATCAGATCGAGCGCACTATTGCGGCAGGGGCTCCACAAGAAGAGTCATGGCGCATGGCCTTTGGTTTGATGGTCACAATCGTTTGGTTGTATTTGGAAGTTTTGAGATTGCTCTCAATTCTTCGCAATAGCGACTAAATAAATTTACTACCGGGATTGCCCGAGATGCGAACTCTGCGTCTCGGGCAATTTTGTTGCTGCAAATACTGCAATAAACATTAATAAGGCACTTACTGCGAAAGCTGGGCGGAAACCGTAATGATCTGCGATAAAACCGAGAGCAATTGGTGCGATCATCGCACCGGCATCGCCTGACATTTGAAAGAGTGCGATAACTTGCCCGCCCTTGCCTTTCATAACATCGCCGACGATTGCCGATGGCGTTGTTGATAGAAAGGCTGCCCCTATGCCAGAGAAAGCCATAGATAGTAAGAACATCCAAGGTTGATATGTGAAGAGCAAAATAGCGACTGAAAGTGTGACTAGTGAAGAGCCGATAAGTGCTGAGAATCTGCGCCCATTCTTGTCAGAGATACTTCCTGCCTTTAGGAGAAGAATTCCTTGCACGACAGATGCGATCGTAAATCCGATTCCGAGGAAACTAGCGGTTGATTTCAATTCTTCGACCATAAAGAGCGGCAGAATTGAGCGGCTCATACCGAAAAATATTGAAGAGCTGCAGAAAGAGATTATCAAAGCGATTAGATAAGGCTTGCTTGATAGGACATCACGCAGCGAAGTTTTCTCCTTGGAACTCTTCTCAGTTGGGCGTGCTGCTAGAACTGAATTTCTAAGGAGAAAACCACCTGCAGCACTGGAGATGACTAGTAGAACCGCATAAATAAAAAGTGGCGCGCGAAGTGAGATCGCAGTTAAGAGGCCACCGATAACTGGGCCAGCCATCATGCCCAGTAAGAAACTTCCGTTGTAAAGAGATTGTGCGCGGGCTCGTCTGGTGTCATCAACTGCGCGCAGAACTATCGAACCTGCTGCGACCGAGAACATTGAAGATCCAAGGCCACCTGCTGCGCGATAGACAAGAAGTTGTTCGTAATTCTGAGAGAAAGCGGCTGCAAAAGAAGAGAGTGCTACAAAGCCAACTCCGGTTGTGTAAACGATTCTTTCACCGAATTTATCAACTAACTTTCCAGCAAATAGCCCGCTAGCAAATCTGGCGAGTGCGAATGAAGAGATAATCAAGCCAACTTGTGCGTTATTGACGCCGAAAGACTTGGCAAATAGTGGAATTGTTGGTGCGATGATTCCGAATCCAACTGCAACAAAGAAAGATGAGAAGACGAGAACGCCAACCTCGCGCGGAAATTCTGCGAAAGGATTGGTGAACTTAGTCTTTGGGATCAATTCGAATTAACCGAGAGTTTCGCCGGCTGATTCTTCACGAGCAGCAGCATAATCTTTATTGGTACGTAACGGTGTCTCACGAAGATACAAAGCAAGCAAGAAACCCAGCGCTGTAATTGGCGCAGCAGTTAGGAAGACCACGTGGAAAGAACTAACGAAAGCATCCAACGCAGTTGTTTGAATTTCCGGTGGCAGGGTCTGCAAAACCGCAGTATTACTTTGGATTTCCTCTAACTTGGAAGCATCAAAACCAGCAACTGCTTCAGGATTACTGGTGGCTAACTTATTAAAGTTATCGGTCAAGTTATGTCCTAAACGGTTTGTCAGAATTGTTCCAAATATTGCAGTACCGAAGACGCTGCCAAGTGAGCGGAAGAAAGTATTAGAACTCGTTGCAACGCCCATATCTTTAAAGTCCACAGAGTTTTGAAGAGCAATAACAATTGTCTGCATTGAAAGACCAAGGCCGGCGCCAACTAATATGGAATAGATAGATAACTGCCAGAATGGGGTTTCGGCGTTTAATGTGGCCATTAGCAAGATGCCAACAGTCATCACCGCAGTTCCGATTATTGGGAAGCGCTTGTAATGACCATGCTTAGTGATCGCTTTACCGCTGTAGATAGAAGTAGAGACGATTCCAAGCATAAATGGAATTAACTTAAGGCCAGCTTCAGTTGCGGTATCGCCTTTAACTACCTGAAGGTAGAGAGGCAACATCACGATGGCACCGAACATGCCTGCACCGATGATGAAACCGAGCGCCGATGTTAGTGAAAAAGTATGGTTCTTAAATAGAGATAAAGGCAGGATCGGTTCTACTGCTTTGCCTTCCCAATAAATAAATATGAAGGTAAGTGCAACACCTGCAAAAAGGAATTCAAGTGTTGTTGAGTTACCCCAACCTCGTTCTGGGCCATAGATTGATACCGCTAACAAAGTTGTGCAAACTGCAGCAACCATTAATAGCGCACCCAAGTAATCGATCTTGTGGTCACGTTTAACTTTTGGAATATGCAATACGGCAGAAGTGATGACAAGGGCTGCAATACCGAATGGGATGTTTATGTAGAAAATCCAGCGCCATCCAGTGATGCCAAGAATGGTTGCGTGATCTGAGAAGAATCCGCCAAGTAGAGGACCAGCAACTGATGAAAGCCCCCAAACCGCACCGAAGTAACCTTGATAACGGCCACGTTCACGCGGCGGAACAATGTCACCGATAATTACGAAAGTAAGCGCCATCAGGCCGCCTGCACCAAGACCTTGAATTGCACGTGTTCCAATTAGCTGCGACATGTTCTGTGCCGCTCCGGCTGCAAATGAGCCTATTAAAAATGTGACAATCGCGAATTGGAAAACAATTCGGCGGCCATAAATATCTGAGATTTTTCCATACAAAGGCGTTGATGCAGTTGATGTAAGCAAGTAAGCAGTTACTACCCAGGTGTAATGGTTTAGGCCATTGAAATCTTCAACGATGCTTTTCAGGGCTGTTGAAACAATTGTCTGGTCTAGGGCTGCCAAGAGCAAGCCGGTCATAAGGCCACTCAAGATAATCATGATCTCTTTGTGCGTATGTTCCTTTACTGGGCCATGGCTAGACATTGGTGCCTCTCGGGAAATCTCATTTTGTGGATATATTTAGTAATCCAATAGCGGTAAGTTTACTCCGTGAAATCAGTTATAGCCGAAGACCTAGTTAAAACTTATCGAAATGGCGCAGTTCGTGCCTTAGATCACTTATCACTCGATGTTGAAGAAGGCACTGTATTAAGCGTGCTTGGACCAAATGGTGCTGGTAAAACAACTTGTGTGCGCATATTGGCAACTCTCTTGCGCCCAGATTCAGGTCACGCGATGGTTGGTGGCATTGATGTTATTAAGCATCCTGAGAAAGTTCGTGAAGTAATTGGTTTATCAGGTCAATATGCAGCCGTTGATGAGATTTTAACTGGATGGGATAACTTGGTGATGTTTGGCCAGCTTTATCACCTTGGTAAAAAAGAGGCGATAGCGCGAGCAGATGAACTGCTTGAAAGATTCTCACTTACCGAAAGTGCAAAGCGCCCAATTAAGACTTATTCAGGTGGAATGCGCCGCCGCCTTGATTTAGCGGCATCACTAATTGTTAAGCCAAAGGTTCTCTTCTTAGATGAGCCAACAACTGGACTTGATCCACGTGGTCGCCAAGAAATGTGGAGCGTTATCGAAGAGTTGGTAAAGGGTGGCGTTACTTTGCTACTTACTACTCAATATCTTGAAGAAGCTGATCAGTTAGCCGATGAAATTGCAGTAATCGATCACGGAAAAGTTATTGCTCGCGGAACTTCTGATGCGCTAAAGAAGCAGGTCGGTGGAGAACGCTTAGAAATTGTGGTCGAGGCGCACAATATTGCTAAGGCTATGGAAGTTGTTGCAACCATCAGCGGAAATAAAGCCACATTGGATGAAGGCCTACGCATGATTTCCGCACCCGTATCAACTGGTGCAACTGCGCTAATTGAAACGCTGCGTTCATTAGATGCAGCAGGAATACATCCACTCGATGTTGGGCTAAAGCGCCCTTCACTTGATGACGTTTTCCTCTCCCTGACTGGCCATGCCGCTGAGGAGACTCCAGTAGAAGAAGTGACAACTGGTCGCAGAAAGAAGGCTAAGAAATGAGCGCTTTCAAAGACACGATGATCATTACGCAGCGTCAGTTGCGTCTGTTAACTCGCGTGCCAGAAGTTTTGATCTTCTCAACAATTCAGCCAGTTATGTTTGTTCTTCTATTCCGATATGTATTCGGTGGCTCAATTGAGACTGGTCAACCAGGGGGATATGTTCAACTCTTGATGCCCGGAATCTTTGTGCAGACAGTTGCATTTACTTTGGCGGGAACCGCATCAGGGCTAGCTGAGGATCTTAAGAAAGGTCTGATCGATCGCTTTAGATCTCTGCCAATCTCGCAATCTGCTTTAGTTGTAGGAAGAACTCTTGGGGATTCCTTACTGAATATCGTTGTTCTAGCAGTCATGGGAATCGCTGGATATGTGGTTGGTTGGCGTCCAACATCAGGTGCGCTTAGCGTGGCGATCGGATTCATTTTCCTCTTGTTATTTGGTTACGCACTTTCTTGGGTAGGAATCTACGTCGGCCTTTCCGCATCGGATGCGCGAGTAGTTCAAAACGTCAGTTTTATCATCACATTCCCGCTGACATTCTTATCAAATGCTTTCGCTCCAACAACTGGCATGCCACGGGTTCTGCAGTACTTTGCAGAATGGAACCCAGTTTCAACGATGGTTGCTGCATGCCGTGAACTCTTTGGACTGGAAAACGAATTTGGTGCAACAGCTGGGTCGTTCCCGAGCGAATATCCCCTGATCACCTCATTTATCTACATGATTATCATCATGGTGATATTTATTCCGATCAGCGTTAGAAAATATAAGCGCGCAGCGGATTAAAAACTAGATTAATTAGTGAGATTCGCGTGAGATATGTTCTCCGCTAGATCCAACTAAGAAATCTAGATCGCAGCCAGTATCGGCCTGCATGACGTGGTCAATGTAAAGCTTCTGCCATCCGCGGTCGGATTTAGCAAAGCCATCAACAGTTGCGGTATTTGGCTTGCGAGCTACCAGGTCGGCATCCGTTATATCAATATTTAAAGTTCGCGCCTGAACATCTAAAATTATGTAATCACCAGTTTGAACTAACCCAAGTGGGCCGCCGGCTGCTGCTTCAGGTGCAACGTGTAATACAACGGTGCCATAAGCAGTTCCGCTCATACGACCATCGCAAATTCGCACCATGTCGCGCACACCTTTATCGAGCATTTTCTGTGGCATCGGCATATTAGAAACTTCTGGCATTCCCGGATAACCCTTAGGGCCACAACCGCGCAGAATCAGTACTGAATTTTCATCTACATCTAGATCAGGATCATTAATGCGGGCTTTGAAATCTTCAATACTGTCAAAGACCATCGCCTTACCGCGATGCTTTAACAAATTGGCACTTGCTGCAGCAGGTTTGATTACTGCGCCGAGTGGTGCCAAGTTGCCGCGCAAAACCGCAATGCCCGCACTTGGTTGCAGCGGTTCTTTGCGTGTTCGAATAACGTCAGTGTCATAAATTTCGGCTTCAGATAAACCTTTAACTAAAGGCGTTCCGAGCACTGTTATTGCCTTTGGATCTAGTAAATCTTCTAGCTCTTTAAAGACAGCGCGCAAACCTCCTGCGCGATGGAAATCCTCCATTAGATATTTACCGGCAGGCTGCAAGTTAACTAGCAGCGGAACCCGAGAGCCCGTGCGATCGAAATCATCGAGCGTTAGATCAATTCCTAAGCGGCCAGCGATTGCGAGTAAGTGAACAACAGCATTTGTTGATCCACCGATGCCAGCCAGCGCCACAATTGCGTTAAGGAAAGAGCCTTTAACCATAATGTCACTTGGCTTTAAACCTTCATGAACCATTTCAACAATACGTCGCCCTGATTCTTGCGAGTACTGCAATAAACGGCTGTCAGGTGCTGGCGTTCCTGCAATACCTGGAATAACCATGCCAAGTGCTTCGGCCATAATTCCCATAGTTGATGCGGTACCCATAGTGTTGCAATGACCACGGCTTCGAATCATCGCAGATTCGGAATCTAAGAACTTTGCTTCGCTAAGTTTCTTAGCGCGAACTTCTTCACTTAACCTAAAGACATCTGTGCCACAACCAAGCGGTGTGCCTTGAAAAGTTCCGGTCAACATTGGTCCACCTGGAACAACCAACGCTGGAATATCTACCGAAGATGCTGCCATCAACAATGATGGAATTGTTTTATCGCAACCACCAAGTAAGACAACGCCATCGATTGGATTGGCACGAATCATTTCCTCCGTTGCCATGGCAGCCATATTTCGCCACAACATCGCAGTCGGACGCACCAATGTTTCACCAAGTGAAACCGCCGGCATATTTAGCGGAACGCCACCGGCTTCCCAAATTCCATTTTTTACATACTCCATCACTTCATTTAAGTGAGAGTTGCAGGGAGTTAAATCTGATGCGGTATTGGCAATTGCAATATGTGGGCGACCGTCGAAGGCATCTTTTGGTAAACCGCGGCGCATCCATGCACGGTGAATAAATCCATCGCGATCTTTACCGCCATACCAATGGGCGCTGCGCATGAAAAACTCCCTAAGTCTCTTATTTACAGTGTCGATATTGTGTTGAGTATAGTGACGGCATGAAGGCCTTGACCATAACTTCTCCAAATAATTCCATTGTGGAAGATGTGGCAGAGCCAATCGCTGGGGATAAACAAGTCGTTGTTGATGTAACTCGCGTTGGTATTTGCGGAACTGATCAAGAATTCTTTACAGGTGAGATGGTTTACCTGCATAGCAACCAAGCTAAATATCCAGTGCAAATCGGCCACGAATGGTGCGGCGTTGTTTCGCAAATCGGTAACGGAGTAAATCCAAAGTGGCTGGGTCAAAGAGTCACTGGTGACACGATGCTTGGTTGTGGCACTTGTTATCGCTGCACATCAGGTCGCCAACATGTCTGTGATGATCGTTTCGAAATCGGAGTCCGCAACGGTTGGCCAGGGGCATGCGCTGAGAAGTTATTGGTTCCAGAACGCGCACTTCATGCGCTCCCAGATTCAATTGATGATGCCATTGGCGCACTTATTGAACCTGCTGGAAATTCACTGCGCGCAGTTGAGGCAGCGTTGGCCGGACCTGGTAAAGAGATTTTGATTTATGGAACAGGCACGATCGGATTACTTTGCGCACAGCTTGCCCAAGCATCAGGTGCAAACGTGCATTTAGTAGGCCGCAATGAGCGCACTATCAAGTTAGCGCATCAAATTGGTATCAAGAACGCTGGTACTAAATTAGTTAAACCAAGAACAGGTTTCGATGGAATTATCGATGCCACCAATCACAAATCTATCCCTTACGAAATTGTGCAAGCAGTCGAACCCGGTGGCCGAGTTGTTTACATCGGAATTTCCGGTGAACCCAGCCTTATTGATTCGCGTGATTTAGCACTTAAAGATGTCACTGCAGTTGGCATACTTTCAGCATCGCCTGGACTAAAAGGTGCGATTGAAATCTTTGCCCGCGGTGAAGTAGACCCACGTCCGCTAATTGCGGCAACAATTTCGCTAAATGAAGTGCACGATGTCTTTATGGGCAAGCGTCCGCAAGGTGCTGGCGATGGGCCAAAGATTCATATCGATCCGCGGATTAAGTAGAGAGAAGCCACCATGTCAGCCACCTCATCAGTTGAATTCAACGGTCAAGTAGTTGTTATTTCAGGTGCCGCAACCGGTATCGGCAAGTCCAGTGCACAGCTAATTGCTGCACGCGGTGCCAAGATCATCGCGTTAGATTTCAATAAAAACGCCCTTGATGAATTAGCTAAAGAGTTAAACCTTGCTGCTAACCAAGTGCATATCTGCGATATTTCGGATCAAGCACAAATCAACAAAGCGGTCGCAGCGATTCTCAAAGATCACGGCCAGATAGACGCGCTAATTAATACTGCTGGAATTGTTGGTCCATCTAATACGCAATTTGAAGATGTTAATTGGCCAGATTTCGAAAAAGTTCTACAAGTAAATCTCTACGGCGCAATCTGGTTAACCCAAGCCGTTATCCCTTCAATGAAAGCCAAGAAGTACGGGCGCATCGTGCACTTGGCATCAATTGCTGGAAAAGAAGGCAACCCAGGACTTTCCCCTTACAACACATCAAAAGCCGGCATGATCGGTTTTGTCAAAGGCGTTGCTAAAGAAGTCGCCCCACACGGAGTCATCATTAATTCACTTGCACCAGCGGTTATCAGTACACCCATGAATGCAAATACATCGGAAGAAACTTTGAAATACATGATCAGCCGAATTCCAATGGGCCGAGTTGGTCAACCCGAAGAAGTTGCCGAGATCGTTGCCTTTATGGCATCGAAAGCTTGTTCATTTACAACCGGCTTTACCTTCGACGCAAGTGGTGGACGAGCAACTTACTGATTAGTAGTTAGTTGCTTCCTTGATTTCGACTTTAATTTCTTTACCGTTTGGTGCTGTGTAAGAAACTGTCTCACCGATCTTGGCTCCCATGACTGCGGCGCCAAGCGGTGACTTCTCGCTATAAACACTTAGGTCACCGGATGCTATTTCGCGTGAACCAAGCAAGAACTTCTCTTCATCGCCAGCAATAATTGCAGTGATAACCATGCCGGGACCTACAACACCGTCGGCTGAAGCTGGTGGTGTTCCGATGTGTGCGTTTTCTAGCATCTGCTTTAACTGGCGGATGCGCGCTTCCATCTTGCCTTGTTCGTCACGAGCTGCGTGATAGCCGCCGTTTTCTTTTAGATCTCCTTCAGCGCGCGCTGCTTCGATCTTGGCGGTAATTTCTTTGCGGCCACCTGATTCAAGATGTGCGAGTTCACCGCGCAAACGATCGGCGGCTTCTTGGGTTAGCCAAGTTTGTGGGGTACTCATAAGAGGCAACGGTATACGAAGTAATTATTCGGCGCGACAACGTGCAATAGTCGCAGTAACAGGGGCGGTTCGTGCGGGAATCACAGTAGTTTGCTCGGTTAGTGATGTTCCTGCAGCAATTTTGTCATCAATTTGGCCTACGACATTCTTATCCTGATCACTAGCCGTGAGGGTGCAGATAACAACTTGCATAGGGTCCGTGCGATTGACTGTGTAGCGGATAGAAATTTCTCGTTCTGCTGTGACGTTAAATGAGATTAGCTCATATCTAATTGCGGGATTGGCGTGATGCAGACCCGCCCAAATAAGCCAACCACCACCGACTAAGGCAAAAACGACCGCTGGTGTGACCCATCTCTTTTGTGGGCGCACGCCATATCGATCGTTGTAGTCAAACTCTTCGCCCGATTGCATGGGAGTATTGTCTCATGCAAAAAGATGTTGATATGGGCTGGGCAGGTTCGCTCACAGTTCTGCTTCTCTGTATAACCGTAGCTATTTTGTTGCGCAATTTCTATAAGCGCTACATGCGAATGAACGCTCGTAACGATGAAAACCAGAGTGATAATTAAAAAGTTTTTACAAGCCCTGGGTGTTATTGCAATTACCTTGGTTTTTGTGGGGCTCGGCAATTGGCAGCTGGATCGCGCCGGCATTGTTAAGGAGTTAAATGCCGCAGCTAAAGTTATTGACCCTAAGGTTTATTCACTCAGCCAATTAGCAACCCCAACTGTTGCCCTAGATTCTCGAAATGTAAATAAGCAGGTTTCACTTAGTGGGTTCTATATTTCCAATTTCAAAGCACCGCTGCAGAGCGATAGAGATGGCGTTGTCAGCGATTGGGAAGTTGCTCTGTTGCAAGTAGATGGATCGGGTCCGCTTTCAGGAATCTTGGTAGTTCGAGGTTTGTGGGCAGATCGATTATTAAATATGGATATAGCAATGTCGACCAGAATTGAATTAGTTGGCACCATGCAGCCACATCAAAATGATGATCGCGCTGAAAATGTGCCAGGAGTTATATCCCGCCTTGATAGCAGCGTCATTGTTGGCCAAGCCAACTTGCAGTTATATGACGGCTTTATTGTCGCCCAATCAGAGGTAACGGCTTCAGGTGAATTGATACGCACCCGCGTCGTTGCCGAAGTGCCAGTTTCCCGAGTCGCAGGTTATTACTGGCAACATATTTCCTACGTTGCAATCTGGTGGCTGATGGCAGCGATAGTTCTTTACCTTCCCTTCTATCGCCGTAGGATTACCTCATGAGCGGTGCGGTAAAGAGATTTCGAGTTATGGCGGTAATCGCCGGGGTTATGTCACTGCTTTTGTGGTTTGTGGATTTGCCAGTGGCTTATTTATTTAACAATGAGGACTGGAAGAGCAAAGTTGCCTGGATTCCATTTGTGCATGGCTGGGTCTATGCGGTCTACCTCTTAGCCGCATTGCAATTTTCAGTAAAAGCCCGCTGGGAGCTCCGTCGAGTAATTTGGTTGGCTCTAGCCGGCACCTTGCCGATTGCCTCATTTATCGCAGAACGAAAAATTGTTAAAACCTATTCGTAAAGCGATTAAATCCGCGCTCTACCCATTTTATGAGTGGCGCATTGTTAGTGATCTTGATTTCTCAAAGACCCCGCGTCACGTTGGTGTGATCCTCGATGGCAATCGCCGTTTTGCAAAAGCCAATCCTAGTTCGGTAGATCCCAAGGGCCACCGCCGTGGCGCCAGCAAAATTGTGGAATTCCTCGGCTGGTGCGATGAGGCAAAAGTTGAAGTGGTCACCTTGTGGTTGTTATCGACAGAAAACTTTAAACGCACCCCGGAAGAGTTAGATGGTTTGCTAAAGATTATTGGTGACACTGTCGATGAACTGCGCGCCACAGGTAAATGGAATATCAAAGCCGTTGGTGCGCTCGAACTTTTGCCGCCTTGGCTAAGCGAAAAATTGGCTAATTTGCCGCCTGTAATAAATGGTGGCGTCGAAGTAAATGTGGCGATTGGATATGGCGGGCGCCGAGAAATCGTCGATGCCGTAAAGGGATATCTGCAGGATAAGAGCGCTCACGGCGTGAACTTAGAAGATGCTGCAGCCGGATTAAGTGCTGAGGAAGTGTCGAAATATTTATATACCGCAGGCCAACCAGATCCGGAGTTATTGATCCGCACATCGGGTGAGCAAAGGTTAGGTGGCTTCTTGTTATGGCAGAGCGCCTTATCAGAATTCTATTTCTGCGAAGCATATTGGCCAGATTTTCGTCGCGTCGATTTCTTGCGCGCACTTCGTGCATATTCACAACGCCAAAGACGACTTGGCGCGTAGTCAGTCTTAACCAATCGTTAACTAGCCGCTATGGCGTGTCGCACCTAAAAGAGCGCTGCTCCGTTCTATCTTTTTCTAGTCAGAAGCAACATCCATCCGGATAAAACTAAAGAGAATGCGAGAGCTGGCCATTGGCTACTCCAGTATCTACAGCTAAAAAAAGAGCTTTAAAAAAGACTTATGTTTTAGATACCAGCGTTTTATTGGCAGATCCGAATGCGCTCTTAAAATTCGAAGAGCATGAAGTAATTATTCCGATCGCAGTAATCGGAGAACTCGAAACCAAGCGAGACCACCCAGAACTTGGTTACTTTGCCCGCGCAGCGCTGCGATCACTCGATGATCTGCGAATTACCCATGGCCGCCTGGATAAGCCACTAACGATAACCCCAGAAGGTGGCACGCTTTCGGTGGAATTGAACCACACAGATTTAAGTACCTTGCCACACGGTTTCTTGCGCGATGGCACAAATGATTCACGAATCTTGGCAATCGCAAAAAATTTAATGTCAGATGGCAAGCAAGTAGTTCTTGTTACCAAAGATCTGCCACTTCGCGTTAAGGCATCAGCCGTTGGCGTTGAGGCGCAAGAATATTTAGCCGAACTTGTGTCCAATAGTGGATGGACCGGCATCGAAGAGATCAACGTTGGTCACAGCGTTATCGATGAACTTTATTCATCTGATCGCGCCGATCACGAGTGCGCCCATCAATTGCCGGTGCACACCGGAATCGTTCTGCATTCAGAAAAAGGTAGCGCCCTTGCACGAGTCACCGCTGATAAACGTTTGCAGTTGGTTCGCGGAGATCGCAACGCCTTTGGCCTGCACGGTCGTTCGGCCGAACAACGAATTGCCTTAGACCTTTTATTAGATCCAGATATCGGAATCATTTCACTGGGCGGTCGCGCCGGAACCGGTAAGTCGGCCCTGGCTCTTTGCGCAGGGCTGGAGGCTGTAATGGAAAAGCGCCTTCATAAGAAAGTAATTATTTTCCGCCCCCTCTATCCAGTCGGCGGCCAAGAGCTCGGATACTTGCCGGGCAGCGAAGGCGAAAAAATGTCGCCATGGGCCCAGGCGGTTTTCGATACTTTGGGCGCCCTTGTTTCGCAAGCCGTTATTGAAGAGGTAATGGCGCGCGGACTTATCGAAGTTCTGCCTCTGACCCACATCCGTGGCCGCTCATTGCATGACTCATTTGTAATCGTTGACGAAGCCCAATCCCTCGAACGCGGAGTTTTGCTAACCGTGCTCTCGCGAATCGGCCAATCATCTCGAGTAGTCCTGACCCACGATGTCGCCCAGCGCGATAACTTACGGGTCGGTCGCCATGATGGCGTGGTCGCCGTTGTTGAAACGCTCAAGGGCCATCCACTCTTTGCCCATGTCACCTTGACTCGCAGCGAGCGCTCGCCGATCGCCGCTCTGGTCACTGAAATGCTGGAAGGGCCAATCTCTTAAAGCCCAGCGATGCCCCGAATAAGGCCCTCTTTAAATCTCACACTCACAATTCGGACATATAGGACTTTGCCCTAACTGAGCAGGACTTTTCTCTGTCCACAGGTAGCGGCTTTCCTGAGAATTTGCGCCACACGCATGAATTAATTTGCGACATCTCACCCCACTTGCCACCCTTAACGCATTCCCCGGCAGTTCCATTCGCCTATTTATAGGCAGATGGGCCATGGGCAAAAGAGAGAAGAGAGGAGGCAGGCGATGGATAGATTCTCAATTACCAATTCACATAGCTTTAAGTTGCGCGCCCTCTGGACCCTGGTCGGCTCTTTCTTGCTGATCTCCACCGCCCAGCCAACTGCCTATGGTCTCGACTTTCCAATGACAACCAGTCTCTCCTTGCCGCAATCAAGCAAACTTACGATGTCGATTGCCTTAAATTCTGAGGTCGACCTTTCCGAAGGCTCCGCCCTTTACACCCAGCTCGATCAGCGTATGGATCTTTTTGCATCCCAAATGGCTTTGGCCGCAGCGATTAGTAGCCAGGTCGAAATGGCTCGCACAATCGTTGGCGCCAAGAAAGTCGCCAAGACAATCATGCTCTCTGAATATGGCTGGGACGGGGATCAGTACTCCTGCCTCAATCGACTATGGACGAAGGAAAGCCATTGGAATTACAAGGCGCGCAATAAGAAATCAGGTGCCCATGGAATCCCGCAGGCTCTGCCGGCTAGTCGCATGGATGTAATTTCAACTGACTGGCGCACCAACCCTGTGACGCAGATTCGTTGGGGACTTCGCTATATCGAGGCGCGCTATAACGAGCCATGTAAGGCTTGGGCAAAGTTCAAACGCAGCCGTTATTACTAGAGTTTAAACTTCCGGCTTATTGCCGATGGTAATCATTTTGGAAGTCTCAGCAAAAAAATCATTGCCCTTGTCATCAACAACGATGAAGGCTGGGAAATCAACGACATCGATCTTCCAGATGGCTTCCATTCCTAGATCTTCAAAATCTAAAACTTCAACTTTCTTGATGCAATCTTGAGCAAGGCGGGCGGCCGGTCCACCAATTGATCCCAGATAGAAGCCACCATAGTTTTTGCAAGCATCGGTTACTGCCTTAGATCGATTGCCCTTTGCCAGCATTACTAAGGATCCGCCGGCTTTTTGGAATTGATCAACGTATGAATCCATGCGACCGGCAGTTGTCGGACCAAAGGAACCAGATGCATAACCAGTTGGAGTCTTTGCGGGACCTGCGTAATAAACGGCATAATCCTTTAAATATTGCGGCAGCGGTTTGCCGGCATCAAGGGCATCCTTAATTCGGGAATGTGCCAAATCGCGCGCGACAACGATTGTGCCAGTAAGTGCGATACGAGTTTTTACTGGGTGCTTGGAAAGTTCTGCGCGAACCGCTTCCATTGGTTGATTTAAATCTACTCGAACTAAATTATCGTCAAGATGTTCATCGGTCGTATCTGGCAAGAATTGTGCTGGATCGCGCTCTAACTCTTCAAGGAAAATGCCATCTTTAGTGATTTTGGCTTTTGCTTGGCGATCGGCCGAGCATGAAACGGTAATTGCAATCGGCAGCGACCCACCGTGGCGTGGCAAGCGAACCACGCGCACATCGTGGCAGAAGTACTTGCCACCGAATTGTGCGCCGATTCCTAAAGTGCGAGTTAATTCAAGAACTTTTTCTTCAAGTTCTATATCGCGGAAACCATGTCCGGTTGCGGCATCCCCCGATGTTGGCAGTGAATCTAGATATTTCGTACTGGCTAACTTTGCAGTCTTAGCTGTGTGTTCTGCACTGGTTCCACCAATAACAATTGCTAAGTGATAGGGCGGGCATGCTGCAGTTCCTATAGATCGCAATTTTTCTTCAAGCCATGTCATAAATGAGGCGGGATTTAGAACCGCCTTTGTCTCTTGATATGAGAATGATTTATTGGCGCTGCCACCACCTTTAGCCAGAAACAGGAAGTTATATTCATCTTGATGATCTGAGTCTGAGTAAATCTCGATTTGGGCGGGCAAGTTATTGCCGGTGTTCCTCTCTTCCCATGTAGTCACAGGCGCCATTTGCGAATACCGCAGGTTTAGCTTGGTATAGGCGTTATAAATTCCTTGCGTGATCGCAACTTCATCTTTGGCGGTGGTCAAAACATATTGACCCTTCTTGCCCATCACCAGTGCAGTTCCAGTATCTTGGCACATAGGAAGAATTCCACCGGCTGCAATATTGGCATTCTTCAATAGATCTAAGGCAACAAAGCGATCGTTAGGTGAACTTTCGGGATCTTTTAAAATATTAGCTAACTGCTGCAAGTGTGCCGCGCGCAAGTAATGTGAAACATCGTGGATTACAGTTTCGGTTAGAAGTGTTAACGCCTCAGGTGATACTTGTAGAAACTCACGATCCCCAAGTTTAATAACACTTACGCCCTCTTTACCAAGGTTGCGGTACTTAGTCTTATCTTCACCGATTGGCAGTAAATCAGAGTATGAAAACTGGGGAGTCATTATTCAGCCGGCTTCTTTGCGGCATCAAGTTTTTTCTTTGCCCCATCTAGCCATTCTTGGCAGATCTTGGCTAACTCTTCGCCGCGTTCCCAAAGTTTGAGTGACTCTTCTAGCGTTGCACTTCCATCTTCAAGTGATTCAACGATTTCAGCGAGTTCATCACGAGCCTGCTCATATGAGGGCTTTGCATCCTTTGCGACCATGGGGTAAATCTACTCGCTTGCCAGCACGCTGGCACTTGCTTCGCCCTTTGCCGCACGAATGCGCAGCACATCACCAGCCTTTAACTTTGTGGCATCGCGCACAATTTTCCCGTCGCCAATTTGAACCACCGAATACCCTCGGTCCATAGTTGATTGCGGTGAAAGTGAACGCAAATGAGCAATTACACCCTTTATCTCTTTCTTTTCAATATCTAGCAACGCCTTAAACCCACGATGAGAACGATCACGTAGCGCCGACATTTCATCTTTGCGCACCTTAATCATCACGCCCGGATCTTTCATTACAGGGCGATTGCGCAACTGGGCTATTTGATTTAACTCGTACTCAACGCTGGCAAATACGCGGCGATACATGCGGTCGCGAATTTTATTTATATCTGAAATCTCTTGTTCAATATCTGGAACCTCTCGCTTTGCCGCATCGGTCGGAGTTGAGGCGCGATAGTCCGCAACTAAATCAAGGAGTGGAGAATCTTTTTCATGGCCAATTGCGCTGACAATAGGCGTCTCACAACTTGCAGCTAGTCGAACTAAGGATTCATCGCTAAATGGCAGCAGGTCTTCAAATGAACCACCACCACGAGTAATGATGATGACATCTACATCTTCGATCGCTTCTAGTTCGCGCAGAGCGGCAGATACTTCAACAACCGCTGCAGCGCCTTGCACCGCGACTTCGCGAATTTCAAATTCAACGGCTGGCCAACGACGCTTAGCATTCTCAACAACATCTTTTTCAGCATCGGTATTGCGACCGCAGATTAACCCAACTTTGCGCGGCAACTTAGGCAGAGTAACTTTGCGATCTGCGCTAAATAAACCTTCGGCTGCCAGCAGACTCTTTAGCGCCTCAAGGCGGGCCAATAGTTCACCGACGCCGACTTGGCGAATTTCTTTGGCAGACATTGTCAGAGAACCATTTTTAGTAAACCAAGAAGGTTTTGCGTGAATAACTACTCGCGCATTTGCAGGAAGTGGTTGCACTGCGGCCAAAACATTTTTGTAACACATCACCGAAAGGCTCATATCAACTGAGGTATCGCGCAGGCGCATAAAAGCCATTCCACCGCTGCGTTCGTTGAGTTCTGAGATCTCGCCTTCAATCCAAATTGGTCCCAAGCGATCTACATAATCTTTGATCGCCTCAGAGACCACCCGGACTGGTGCGGGGGACTCACTTGAAGTTTCGAACATGGGGCGAGCCTAATAGACTCACCCACATGGCTAAGAGAGTTCTCCTTGCAGCGCCACGCGGATATTGCGCCGGCGTAGACCGCGCGGTTATTACCGTTGAGAAATCGCTGGAGCTCTACGGCGCCCCGATTTATGTGCGCAAAGAGATCGTCCACAACAAGCATGTGGTCTCAACCCTAGAAGCTCGCGGAGTCATCTTTGTAAATGAAACCGATGAAGTTCCAGAAGGTGCAACTGTAGTTTTCTCGGCGCACGGTGTTTCACCGGCCGTCCACGAGCAAGCAGCTGCCCGTAATTTGCGAACAATTGATGCCACCTGTCCGCTGGTTACAAAAGTGCATAATGAAGTAAAGCGCTTTGCAAATGAAGAAACTGAAATTTTGTTAATTGGTCACGTTGGTCACGAAGAAGTTGAAGGCACCGCCGGTGAAGCACCTGGCAAAGTTCGCATCGTCGATGGTTTAGATGAGGCTCGCACAATTGTTCCAACGCCTGGCAAGAAGCTGGTCTGGCTTACCCAAACAACGTTAAGCGTTGATGAGACTATGCAATCTGTTGCAATTTTAAAGGAGCGTTTCCCAGAAATTGCTAACCCGCCATCTGATGATATTTGTTATGCAACCCAGAACCGCCAAGAAGCTATCAAGCAGATTGCACCGCAAGCAGATCTAGTACTTGTGGTGGGTTCAACAAACTCTTCAAATTCAGTTCGCTTGGTGGAAGTTGCTAAGGAGTACGGCACAAAAAACGCTTATCTAATTGATTTTGCCGAGGAAGCAGATGAAAATTGGCTTACTGGAGTTGAAACTATTGGCGTTACAAGTGGTGCATCTGTGCCCGAGATCTTGGTTCGAGATTTGCTGGCCTGGCTTTCAGAACGTGGCTTCGGTAATGTTGAAGAAGTTACCGCAACTCAAGAAACTTTATTATTTGCACTGCCACCTGAATTGCGCAAAGAGCTAAAGTCTGCGGGAAAGTAAGTTAAACGCGCGGCTTTGGCTTGCGCGCCTTTGCTTTCTCGTTAAGAAAGATAAACCAGCCATACAAGGCACTTACTAATAAATAAGGCGCAATGCTGGCAAGGGATGCGATGAAATCCAACCCGAGACGAGATGGGCTTATGCCGACGGTGAGAATCAAATAAGTAATAACCGTTGCGGCAAATGCCAGCGGCGGGGTAACAACTGCAACGTATGTGGTGCCACTGCGACCAAAGCGGATTCCGCCAAATAAAACGATGCAGATTATAAAACCGCTAACGATGCCGGCTCCGCTGCGAATTAGAAGTTCAAAACCTGCAAATAGTGCGATAAAGAAACTTTGAAGGACAGCCACACCCTCTTTCTTAAGTCCGGGACCAGTCATTTTTAGTTTACTTTGCGCAGTTGTGCTCATTCTTCATCCTTTACTTCTTCGGCATCAATAAAGTCATCTTCAGCACCGAGTTCAGAGCTCTTAAGTTCACGAACATCGGCAGGTGCATCGGGATAACCAAGTGCGAGTTTATCTTTATCACCCGATACTCCGTAGCTAAGAATCTTGGCAGCAGCACGTTTGACAGTGGACTCGGCAGTTGGAATTAACTCACCGTATGCCTTAGAAAGTGAGTTGATTGCCGCGCCAACTTTAACAATTCGCGTGTGGAGCAAGGTCAAATCTTTCATAAATAATCCAGCAGATTTAGCGATATTTTCAGCGTTAAGTGCCACAGAATTGCGTGAATAAACGTTGCCAATCGTACGAAGTAGCGCCATCATAGAAGTTGGAGTTGCAATGGTGACATTTAATTTAAAGGCGTTCTCGAGGAACAATGGATCAACACGCAACGCCTCGGTTAGCAGTGATTCAAATGGAACAAAGAGGATTACAAAATCAGGTGAATCTTGTGATTCGTGATAGCCGCGCTTAGCCAGGGTAACGACGTGGCTTGCCAAATCTTTCTTATGTTCTAGAAATAAACGCTCACGTTCGGCTGGGTCTTCAACTTCATGTGCCTCGATAAAGCGATCAAAGGGGAATTTGGAGTCGATAAATAACTTGGTGCCGCCGGGCATGCGCACGGTGATGTCAGGAATGCCTGATGAATCCGCATCTGTTGTTGAACGTTGTGCGGTGTATTCAATACCTTTATGTAATCCGGCATCTTCGAGCATTAACTCAAGTTGAGCTTCGCCAAATTTTCCGCGGGTCTGTGAATTAGATAGTGCGCCAGCAATTGCTTTTGTTTGTGCAACAAGTGATTCGTTGTGGGTGGACATCGCGCGCACTTGGGTGCGGATATCAGATTCAGCTTCGATGCGACGACGATCAGCATCAGCTGCTTCTTTCTGCAACTTCTCCATTGCAACCTTCATCGCTTCAACTTCAGTTGCAAGTTTGGAACCAGCCATCGCGTTATCGCGTTCTGATTTATATAAATCACGTTCGGCACGTGCGGATGTGAGATCGGCATCTGTTGCACTAGATGAAGATGTGCGACGGTTTGCAACGAAAAATCCGAGGGCGACCCCGATTAGGAGCCCAATGATCAGTGTAAGAATGGCCACTACTGCGCTTGACATGGGCCTATCGTGGCAGGAAGCACCGACAATCGCGCGTAGGCTCTACTCCTTATGAGCCTTTCAATTGGA
>Ga0164295_10001405_pt1 | contig 19915 bp, 22 predicted proteins | sample GEODES006metaG_FD_111798 | JGI IMG/M metagenome (GOLD analysis project Ga0164295, IMG submission 111798) | Oligotrophic lake water microbial communities from Sparkling Lake, Wisconsin, USA - GEODES006 metaG | ecosystem: Environmental > Aquatic > Freshwater > Lake | place: USA: Sparkling Lake... | reverse complement strand
CTTGATGTTGTGCTTGATGTTGTGCTTGATGTTGTGCTTGATGTTGTGCTTGATGTTGTGCTTGATGTTGTGCTTGATGTTGTGCTTGATGTTGTGCTTGATGTTGTGCTTGATGTTGTGCTTAAAATTGACAAAGTCTCTGGTGTCGGAAACAGAAAGAATGTATCGAGAGAGCGGTCATAAAGAACACCATGTTTCGATAAAAATTCTACGAGCAATTGCACAAACATCAAACCCCATATCGATCGAGTCTATTATTGCATCCGGAGATGTTGAACTTGTGTGTTTAGCTCTTGAATCTGGAGACATTGTCGATGATGCCGTTTTCAAGCATGCATGTGAACATGGGCACACAGAAATTGTTCGTTTGCTCCTTGAGCCAGAAAGAGGAGTTCATTTAGCGGCACGCAAAAATTTCGCACTTCGACTCGCGAGCGCAAAAGGGTACGCGGAAATTGTCCGTTTGCTCCTTGATTTGCCATTGGATCGTGGAATAGATCCCGCAGCCAATGACAATGAAGCGCTTCGACTCGCAAGTTACAACGGCCGCACGGATGTTGTTCGTTTGATTCTTGATTTGCCGTTGGAAAGAGGTGTGAATCCTGCGGCATGCGACAGTCTTACGCTTTGGAACGCATGTGTACGTGGACATACAGAAATAGTCCGTTTACTCCTTGCACTGCCATTGGAACGTGGAGTGAATCCTGCAGCAAATGACAATTTCGCACTTTGGTCCGCGAGCACAATCGGACATACGGAAATTGTTCGTTTGCTTAAAGCAAAAATACCATGGTATCGTCGTTTGTTTCTTTAGAAAAATTGACAGGTCCATTTTGCTGAACCCCCCACATGGACCCGTTATTGAAAACAGAAAGAATGTATCTGGAGAGCGGTAACAAAGACCAATATTTTTCGCTCAAAATTCTACGAGCAATTGCACGAACATCAACACCCATATCGCTCGAGTCTATTATTGCATCCGAAGATATTGGACTTATGTGGTTAGCACTTGAATCGGCGGGGGGCGATGATATTGATGAAGTATTCGAGCATGCATGTAAACACGGGCGCACAGAAATTGTTCGTTTGCTCCTTGAGCCAGAAAGAGGAGTTAATTTAGCGGCACTGAACAATCACGCATTTCTGGCTGCCTGTGTGAGCGGGCACACGGAAATTGTCTGCATGCTTCTTAATTTGCCGTTGGAAAGAGGCATTGATCCTGCTGTTTGTAACAATTGGGCACTTCGATTATCGTGCCGAAATGGTCGTTTGGACATTGTTCGTTTGCTCCTTGAATTACCGCCAGAAAGAGGTATTAATCCTGCGGCACATGAGACTGATGCGCTGTTATGTGCATGTGAACATGGAAACACGGAAATTGTCCGTTTGCTCCTTGATTTGCCGTTGGAAAGAGGCGTCGATCCAGGTTCAAAAAATAATTGGGCGCTTCGAATTGCAAGCACACACGGACATACGGAGATTGTTCGTTTGCTCCTTGATTTGCCATTGGACAGTGGAGTTGATCCAGCTGCATGCAACAATGCATTTTTTAATGCATGCGTTAATGGGCACACAGATATTGTTAGGTTGCTCATCGAGTCAAACCGTGGCGTGATTGCCCAAAACACTGCAGCGCTTCGATTTGCAAGCCGCCAGGGGCATACGGAAATTGTTCGTATGCTTCTCGAGCTGCCGCCAGAAAGATATGTAGATTCGGCGATATGGACCAATGAGATAAATGAGATACTTCGACATGCGAGTGAACGTGGGTTTACGGAAATTGTTCGTTTGCTCCTGGAGCCAGAAAGAGGTGTTGATCCTACAGCACAAAACAATGCAGCACTTCGAATTGCATGTCAACGCGGACATACCGAAATTATTCGGTTACTTAAAACAAAAATTCCATGGTATCATCGTATGTTTCTTTGATGTGCTAAAAATTGAGATGTGCATCATCCATTTTGCCGGAGTACATGTCGGAAACAGAAAGAATGTATCGAGTGAGCGGTAACAAAGACCAATATATTTCGATCAAAATTCTACGAGCAATTGCACAAACATCAACACCCATATCGCTCGAGTCTATTCATATTGCATCCGAAGATATTGGGCTTGTGTGGTTAGCACTTGAAAAATCGGAGGGCGGTGATATTGATGAAGTCTTCATATATGCATGTGAACACGGGCGCACAGATATTGTTCATTTACTCCTTGAGTCGAAAAGAGGAGTTCATTCATGTGCATTTAATAGCATTTTGAAATATTGTTCCCGCTCCGCTTCATTTTCCAGCAGTTAAATTGGATACATTGGACGACGGACAAACGGAAATTGTCGCATGTCCTTGAATTGCCGTTGGAAACAAGCAGTAAACACCAATTTGGCACTTCAAAATGCGATCCACCAACAAAGATTGTTAGCCTCGACCGTGGAGCACTTCGGTGGGCAAACTGCAAAACGTTTGTTTACGAAAATTCCATGGTATCGGCGTCTTTTTCACTGGTAAAAATTGACACACGCATCATCCATTTTTGCGAGAGAGCCAATGGATCCCCCGTTTGCAGCGATCAAAATCCTACGAGCAATTGCACAAACATCAACACCCATATCGCTGGAGTCTATCATTGCATCCGGAGATAATGGACTTGTGTGGTTAGCACTTGAATCGGCGGGGGGCGATGATATTGATGCCGTATTCGAGCATGCATGTTCACGCGGATACACGGAAATTGTTCGTTTGCTCCTTGAACTTGACCGTGGAGTAAAACCAGCAGCAGGGGAAAATTTCGCACTTCGACTCGCAAGTCAAAACGGACATTTGGCAATTGTTCGTTTGCTTCTTGATTTGCCGTTAAACCGTGGAGTTGATCCAGCTGCATGCGTCAATGAGGCGCTTCGAGTTGCAAGTCAAAACGGACATTTGGCAATTGTTCGTTTGCTTCTTGATTTGCCGTTGGACCGTGGAGTGAATCCTGCAGCAAATGACAATTTCGCACTTCAAACTGCAAGTCTCCACGGACAAACGGAAATTGTTCGTTTGCTCCTTGATTTGCCATTGGACAGTGGAGTTGATCCAGCTGCACGACACAATGCATCACTTCTAAATGCGAGTTCGCGTGGTCACATGGATATTGTTCGGTTGCTCCTTGCGCTACCGCCAGAAAGAGGCGTGAATCCTGCAGCACAAAACAATCAAGCGTTTCGAGATGCATGTTTAAATGGACACACGGAAATTGTTCGTTTGTTCTTGGATTTAGAGAGAGGTGTAAATCCTGCGGCAATTGACAATGAAGCATTTCGACTTGCGAGCTTTAAGGGCCACACGGATATTGTTCGTTTGCTCCTGGATTTGCCGTTGGAAAGAGGTGTGAATCCATCTGCGCGCAACAATGATGCACTTCAAAACGCGAGTTCGCGTGGTCACATGGAAATTGTTCGTTTGCTTCTCGATTTACCGTTGGAACGAGGCGTAAATCCGGTGGCGTATGACAATCAAGCGTTTCGAGATGCATGTTTAAATGGACACACGGAAATTGTTCATTTGCTCTTGGATTTGCCGTTGGAGCGTGGCGTAAATCCAGCAGCATTTAACAATGCAGCACTTCGATCCGCGATCCAACGCGGCCACACGGAAATTGTTCGTTTGCTCCTTGATTTGCCGTTGGAGCGTGGCGTAAATCCAGCTGCCGAGCGCAATGCAGCACTTCGATCCGCGAGCCAACGCGGCCATACGGATATTGTTCGTTTGCTCCTTGATTTGCCGTTGGAAAGAGGTGTCGCAGCAATTAACAATTAGGCACTTCAAAATGCGAGCGAAAACGGACACACGGAAACTTGTTTTCAAATAAAAACCAATGGTATCGTCGTCTTTTTCTGTGCTGAAAAATTGACAATGGAGCATGTCCATTTTGCCGGCACTTATGGAAAGTTTATCAACGAGGTTGTCACTCCTGCGAGCAATTTCACATGCAACATGCATTGTATCGCTCGAACATGCCATCAAAGTAGGAGATGTTGGACTCACGTGGTTAGCACTCGAATCAGGAGACATTGTTGATGATGCAAAATTCAACCATGCATGTTCACACGGATACACTGAAATTGTTCGTTTGCTTCTGTCGTTGGAGATATGTGTGAATGCAAATGACAATTATGCATTTCGAAACGCATGTTTCAATGGACATACGGAAATTGTCCGTTTGCTCCTTGAACTTCCGTTAGACCGTGGGGTAAATCCTGCATCACGCTACAATGAAGCACTTCAATTTGCAAGCCGAAATGGGCATACGGAAATTGTTCGGTTGCTCCTTGAACTTCCGTTGGACCGCGGGGTAAAACCGGTCGGCGATTACGCGCTTCGGTTTGCATGTGTGTATGGACACACGGAAATTGTTCGTTTACTCCTGGATTTGCCGTTGGAAAGAGGAGTAGATCCTGCTGTGAATGATAATCAAGCGCTCAACAGTGCAAGCACACACGGACACACGGAAATTGTTCGTATGCTCCTTGATTTACCGTTGGAAAGAGGTGTGAATCCAGCTGCACGCGACAATGCTGCACTGCGAGTTGCAAGCCGCACGGAAATTGTTCGTTTGCTCCTCGATTTGCCACCAGAAAGAGGCGTGGATCCAGCTGCCGACGACAATGCAGCACTTCAAACTGCAAGTATAAACGGAAATACGGATACTGTTCGTTTGCTCCTTGATTTGCCACTCGTAAGAGGTGTGAATCCAGCCGCAGATAACAATTATGCGCTTCGGGCTGCAACACACTTTGGGCACACGGAAATTGTTCGTTTACTCAAAGCAAAAATTCCATGGTATCGCCGCATGGATCCGCGATTGGCTTTAATGTGCTGAAAATTGACAATGGTCATGCCCATTTTGAACCCCAATGGACATTTCCAGTAACAAGAGCGGATGCAAAGAATTGCAAATTCTGCGAACAATTGCACAAACACCACGCGCGATATCAATCGAAACTGCGATTTATTTGGGGAATGTGTCGCAAGTGTGGTTGAATCTGGAAAGTATGGATGGAGTACTCGACGGGTTGTTTGAATATGCATGTGAGTTTTTTAAAAATCGCCAATGCTATTCAAAAACCTCGCTGTTTAAACACACAGAAATTCTTCGTTTACTCCTTGCGCTGCCGCTGGACCGTGGCGTGGATCCTGCAGCAAACGACAATCGGGTACTTCGATGGGCATGCGCAAACGGACACATGGACATTGTTCGTTTGCTCCTTGAATTGCCGCTCGTGAGAGGTGTGAATCCAGCCGCATCAGACAATGAATCACTTCGAAGCGCAAGCAAAAACGGACATACGGAAATTGTTCGTTTGCTCCTCGAGCTGCCGCCAGAAAGAGGTGTGAATCCGGCCGCACAAAACAATGAAGCCCTTCGATTCGCAAGCCGAAACGGGCATACGGAAATTGTCCGATTGCTTCTGGCGCTGCCACTGGAAAGAGGTGTGGACCCAGCAGCGGAAGAAAATTATGCATTTCGTTATGCATGTAGCAATCAACACACGGAAATTGTTCGTATGCTCCTGGCGCTGCCACTGGAGAGAGGAGTATTCAATTTGGACAATCACACACTTCGATATGCAATTCGAAACGGACATACGGAAATTGTTCGTTTGCTCCTTGAACTTCCGTTAGACCGTGGGCCGGCTGCATGCGATGCGCTTCGAATCGCATGCGTGTATGGACAGACAGAAATTGTTCGTGTGATCCTTGAACTACCGCCAGAAAGAGGAGTGGATCCTGCAGTGCGCCAAAATCAGGCATTGCAATTTGCGTGCGAACACGGGCGAACAGAAATTGTCCGTTTGCTCCTGGAGCCAGAAAGAGGTGTGGATCCAGCCGCAGATAACAATGCAGCACTTCGGCTCGCGAACGGACACATGGAAATTGTTCGTTTACTTAAAGAAAAAATTCCATGGTATAATCGTATGTTTCTTTAGCGCTATAAAAATGACCGTTTGTTTTGTCCGTGACATCATCATGGCAGCTAAAAAACGAGATGTTTCGCTTAAATTTTTGCGAGCTATTGCGCAAACATCGTGCATTATTTCACTCGAATCTGCGATTGAGACAGGAGATGTTGGACGTGTGTGGATGGCATTTGAATCTGGGGAAACCGTCGATGGAAATTACTTTAAATTTGCATGTGAACGCGGACACACGGACATTGTGCGTCTTTTACTTGAATTGCCGTTGGATCGTGGAGTTGATCCTGCTGCACGGGGCAATGAAGCACTCCGATACACATGTTGAAAAGGGCATACAGAAATTGTCCGTTTGCTCCTCGATTTGCCGTTGGATCGTGGAGTGAATCCTGCTGCACGGGACAATAACCCACTTAAATGTGCTTGCTATTACGGACATACGGAAATTGTCAGCATGCTTCTTGATTTGCCGTTGAAAAGAGGCGTGGATCCATCTGCAAATGACAATATCGCATTCATTTGCGCATGCCAAAACGGACACATAGACATTGTTCGTGTACTTCTTGAACTGCCGTTGGAGCGTGGAGTGAATCCAGCTGCAAACGATAATTCCGCGATTCGAATTGCAAGCGCAAACGGACGCACGAAAATTGTTCGTTTGCTCCTTGAACTGGAAAGAGGCGTGGATCCATCTGCAAATGACAATATCGCATTCATTTGCGCATGCAGAAACGGACACATGGAAATTGTCCGTTTGCTCCTGGATTTGCCGTTGGACCGTGGAGTAGATCCGGCTGCAGACGACAATTGGGCGCTTCAAACTGCATGCACCCACGGACACATGGAAATTGTTCGATTGCTCCTGGATTTGGACCGTGGAGTAAATCCATCTGCGTACAACAATGAGGCGCTTCGAACTGCGAGCCAAAATGGACACACGGAAATTGTTCGTATGCTCATTAATTTGCCGCTGGAGAGAGGCGTGGCTGCAAACTACATTCATGCGCTTTGTTTGGCACGCCAACGTGGGCACGGAGAAATTATTCATTTACTACAAGAAAAAATCCCATGGTATTATCGTTTGTTTCTGTAGAGTGCTGTTGAGTGCTGTTGAGTGCTAAAAATTGACCCCCTCATGGATATGTTCGAATCATCACATTCAATGCTTTCAACGAAATATGCGACCATTTACACCATTCCAACCCCTCATTTTCTTGAACACGAAAAGCCAGTCATTTTACCGCTCAAAATATTGAGAACAATTGCCAAATGCAATTCCCCCATAGTACTTACATCCATCATTGAAACGAGAGACGTTGGACTTATGTTGGTAGCGTTAGCATCTGGAGATATAAATGCTGCCGCTTTATTCATTTGTGCATGTGACCTTGGGTTTACGGAAATTGTTCAACGAATTCTCAAGCTACCGCAAGAAAAAAGGCGCATTGTGGACGGTATTCGGGCGCTTCAAGCTGCACGTTTTCTTGGATATGGGTCCGTATTTGGGATACTTCTTGTGGAGGAAGACCTTGCACAAATACCACTTCTTGAAACTTGGGCACTCCAGCGTGCAAGTTTGCGCGGACACACGGAAATTGTTCGTATGCTCCTGGAACTTCCGTTAGACCGAGGCGTGGATCCATCTGCAAATGACAATGACGCATTCATTTGGGCATGCAGAAACGGACACACAAAAATTGCCCGTTTACTCCTGGATTTGCCGTTGGAAAGAGGAGTGAATCCGGCTGCAAACGACAATTACCCACTTGAAACTGCATGCACAAACGGACACACGGAAATTGTTCGTTTGCTCCTGGATTTGCCGTTGAACCGTGGAGTGAATCCATCTGCGTGCAACAATGACGCGATTCGAACTGCAAGCATCAACGGTCATACAAACCTCTACGGATACACGGAAATTGTTCGTTTGCTACTCGAGCTACCGCCAGAAAGAGGTGTGGATCCAACAGCAGAAAACAATGAAGCGCTTCGATTTGCAAGCCGCCATGGGCAAACGGACATTGTTCGGTTGTTAAAAGCAAAAATTCCATGGTATCGTCGTATCTTTCATTAGCGCTAAATGACCGTTTCATTATGTCCTTGCGACAACAGCGAAGAACGAGACACACACTCGAATCTAACACAGGAAATGTTGGACGATGAATTTGTGCAATGAATTTGTGCAATGAATTTGTGCATGCATCTTTACTACTCGATTTAGAAAGAGAAGGGCTCATTGATTTTGAAACGCGACATACGAAAATCCTACAAATGCTAAAAACCAAATAACGCACGCGTTAAGGATGCAACCGCACACGAATTATTCAAATTGTTTCTTGAGTTTAATTCAACATAAATAGCACATTTCAAGATCGCGGGGCAAAAGTTGACATCCAATGTTTTTTTGTCTTTTGGATATGTCCCTTCAGTTCGAATGTGAGAGTCACATGTTATTGCGTACAATTGCGCAAATTGCGGCACCGGTGTCACTTGATGACGCCATTGAAGCAGGAGATAAATATTTGGTGCGGCTACTAATTGAACATGGTGCGACTGCCGATAATGAATCATTTATTACAGCATGCCGCAGCAACAACACGGAAATTGTGCGTATGCTCCTTGAGCTAGAAAGAGGTATAGATCCTACAGCACAACACAGTGCAGCGTTTCGTGTTGCGTGTTATCATGGTCGCACGGAAGTTGTTCGTTTACTCCTTGAGCCAGAGAGAGGCGTGGATCCTGCTGCATGTGACAATCACGCAATTCGTTGTGCATGTGAAATGGGGCATACGGAAATTGTTCATGTGCTCCTTGAGCTGCAGCTGGAAAGAGGCATTGATCCTGCTGCACACGACAATGCAGCACTTCGGCATGCATGCGCAAACGGACACACGGAAATTGTTCGTTTGCTCATCGATTTGCCGTTGGAAAGAGGAGTACATCCTGACAATTACGTACTTCGACATGCATGCACAATCGGGCAAACGGAAATCGTTCGTTTGCTCATCGATTTGCCGTTGGAAAGAGGAGTAAATCATGCTGCAAACGACAATTACGCATTCATTTGGGCATGCAGAAACGGACATACTGAAATTGTTCATTTGCTCCTTGAGCTGCCGCTGGAAAGAGGCATTGATCCTGCTGCATACGACAATGCAGCACTTCGATTTGCAAGTGAGCGCGGGCATACGGAAATTGTTCGTATGCTCATCCATTTGCCGTTGGAGAGAGGAGTGGATCCAGCTGCCAACGACAATTACGCGCTTCGATTTGCAAGTGAGCATGGGCATACGGAAATTGTGCGTTTGCTTCTCGATTTGCCGTTGGAAAGAGGCGTGGATCCTGCAGCAAAAGACAATAACGCAATTTGATTTGCATGTAGATATTTGATCCTTGATTTGGACCGCGGGGGTGGATCCGCGAGCCTTCCAATGTGTCCAGTCTAATTTTTCTGCTGAATCTAATCCATCGCGGAACTGCAGCATGCAGAAATTACACACTCGAATTTCACGCCCAACATAACAAAAAGGTGTTAAAAGAAGGATTCAACTGGTTTCTGAGGTGGGGTTCCTACGGAAATTGTCTCACTGGCATAAATGCATACATCAGGGCATTCGGCAAGAACATTGGCGACGACAGAAGCCACATTCGGCGATACCATGGAATTTTTGTTTTAAGCAAACGAACGATTTCTGTGTGTCCGTGTGCGAGACGAAGTGCACTCTCGAACTGCAGCCCACGCGGTAACTCAAGGAGTACGCGAACAATTTCCGTATGCCCATGCTCACTTGCAAATCGAAGCGCGTAATTGTCGTTGGCAGCAACTCCTCTCTCCAACGGCAAATGGATGAGCATACGAACAATTTCCGTGCGTCTATGGAAACACGCCAACTGAAACGCTGCATTGTCTAATGCGCCAGGACCTCGGTCTAACGGAAGTTCAAGGAGCAAACGCACAATTTCCGTGTGTCCGCGTTCAGATGCAGTTCGAATCGCGTAATTGTCGCTTGCTGCAGGATCAACTCCACGGTCAAGGAGCAAACGAACAATTTCCGTGTGTCCATGGAAACATGCCACTCGAAACGTTTTCGCATTGAATTCTGCTGAAAATGAAAATTCGAGAAGAAGAAGACACATAATGTCCGTGAATCCGCGTTCGCGTGCACAATTGAATGCATTTTCTAGACGTGACCCACATGATAGCAACAATTGAACTTGAGAAATGTTTCCTGTCGTTACCGCAGCTTCAAGCGTTATTACCTCGGTTGTTTTTGCAATTGCGCGCAGAATTTTGAGAGACATTTCTCCAAGAAGATGTTTCGTGAATCAAACGGATAGATTGTTGTTGTGCCTCGTAGGTCCCTGTCAATTTTTAGGCATTGGCCACAAACATCCTTAAATCAGACGAACCAATGAAAAATCCAGCAATGCAATTTTTGCTTTAAGCATTTGTCGAATTTCCGTCTGCCCATTGATGATTGCAGAATAGAATGCTTCATTGTAGTCAACACCTCTTTCCGGTGGCAAATCGAGGAGCAAACGAACAATTTCCGTTCGAACTAACCAAACCAACGTCATATTTCCTGTTGCAAACACGTCGATGTCGCCCCCCTGGTCCAAAAAGCCGCACTCGTTTAAACCGCTCAAACGCTTTCACCTCTAAGGGGCGATGGCAAATCCATTTCCGATACTCTGGGTTGGACCCGTCGGTTCCGGAAAACTTACGGCTGCTCGAGAAGCCTTTGGTTATAATCCGGTCGAAGAACCCCGTTTGCGCACACTCGTCGTGTGTGATTTTGAAGTGCGTTATTGGGAATTTTCCAGTCACATGGAAATTGATATTCTCGATTTATCCATGAAAGACAAAGAAATTCTTCCTGAACTCTTGTCGCAATTGCTGGCATCTCGCGATGTTGTGTCCGCGAGCAGCAAACAATTGCTTTTACGTCGAATACATGGACTCTCGCCCGCAGCCGCTCAACGTTTCCGTGCATGTTTAGAAGAATACGTGTGGAGTTCGCGCGCACCTGCCGTCGTATCATGCACCGCTCGTACATTTAACGCTGTAGTTGCGATTGTGCAGGATGGATTTGTGGTGCGACGGTGCTCCAAAACGAGCGTTTCGGAACTCAATGGCGTCCCCGACGCGGAATTTTACATGCATGAAATGGTGCAACAAATGGTGTGCGCGTTAAACAAAGGACCCCCGTGTCTTGACGCGATTCTTTGGTTGCGCGCACGTGTGTATGATATTCTTGGAATGATGGTTGTTGGCAGTGATTTGGTAGCCGGAATGACGTGGGCTGTGGTGCGATTAGCCGCCGCGGGCAAATTGGAAACCGCTCGGGCCAAACGGGCACTGGATGTGCTTGCACAAACACGTTGGATACCGTCCTACCGCACCCCATTAATGTTAGAAACGTTGCTACTCGGTGTGTATCATGCATTGCGTGTCAAAACCAAAGACGCAAGTAGAGACATACGAGGATGATTGCGGAACTGTATCGCCGCAAACAATGGGATGCATGGCAACATACGCATGTGCCTGAAATCGAAGACATACCGCCATCCAAAGCACAATTGCTTGCGCGGATGAGTGGTTCGGATTCATTTGACGGAGGGCGGACATCCCGTTGGCTCACGCAACTCACCCATGCAACATGGCGCGCAGTTCGCGACAAACGGACGGGTCATACGGTGCATGTGGTGAGTGATCGCGCCTACGAGGAACTTACGGGCGATGTGGTGTTGGCCCTGCGTCTTTTGGAATGGATGTCCGCGCGCCGCCCGATAACATTTTACTGGTGGGACCAGCCGTGGGTGCGCGAGTTACCCGCCGAAACAACGCCGGGCCGTCTACACATTAACGGTGGATGGGCTGTTCCAGGCCGTCTGGACGTTCATGTGTATCGTCGTGAGGAAGTTCATAAAGTTATGCTGCACGAAACGGTGCATGCATTAAAATTAGACGTGGATGAACGTGCAGCAACCGCGAGTCACGCACAATTTGAGCAGAGTCTTAATCGGAAACTGTGGCCGCATTTTGGTGAGGCATATACGGAGTTGCTGGCGGAGTGGTTGTGGGCAATTGCTCGCGGCAAGTCGTTGGGTCATGCACGACGTCTGTGGGTTGCGCAATGCGCGTGTTCGGCATCTCAAGCGGCCATTGTGTGGGCTCGCATTAAAGATGTGTCATCAGAAGATACCAATGTGTTTGGATATTATGTTTTGAAGTGGGTATTGATGGCACATTTGGACGATGTGCTGTTGCGACCCACGGCGTCAGTACCGTTGTGGTTTGGATGGTGGCAGGCGACGAAATTGGCAGCTGCACCTACATCAACAACTGTGCGTTTGGGTATGACGTGTGGAGCGTCATGACCACGTTGAGCAGTTTATGCGCAACAACTGTGCGTTGAAGCGTCATGAACACGCTGAACCTTTACACTTTAATTGTTGCGCAACAACTATTAAAATGCAAAATCAACCGTGCAATCAACCGTGCAATCAACCGTTCACCGCTGAATTTTTACTTTGCAACCTTAGCAGCGGCCCGTTTGGCCCTACGGGTTGCCGCACGCCGAGCGAGTTTAGCCGCACGCGCAGCCTGCGCAGCATTTGAATTCAGGGCGGCAAAATTCACAACCGCGGGAACAACAGACACTGCTGAAACAGCCGATGCAGCCGATGCAGCCGAGGCAACGGATGACGACGCAGATTTCGACGACGAACGCTTGGTCCTACGGAGCCGTCCGAGATTAAACAATTTCTTTTCAATGTTTGCAACGTGCGCCGCATGTGCCAAGGATTTGTGCACATTGCTGTAATTGAAAAGACTGTCGTCACTGCTCGCACTCGAATTGTGTGCCATTTCCTTTGCCATCTGTGACTGTTCGTATGACAAAATTCCAACAATTTCACCGCCGTCTTTTGCTGTGGCACCCTCCACCAGCACCATAAAACCAACACGCACTGCGGTCGTGGACGCCGGATTCCTGAACGAACCCTTGTGGCGAAACAGGGAACGCACCGGAACCTGACGGATCTCGCCGTTGTCATACATTTCGACGTCGAATGTGCTGCCATAGTGTTTTAACACCGTTGCCAACCGAAGACCGGGCATATTACCCGCCAGCCACTCCGTGACGAGCTTGTCGTTCGAGGTAATGCTGGCGAGTGCAACTTTGCCGAGCGATTTGTCCATTTTCTTGGACTTTTTGGCACCCATGGGTGCACGCGAGCGTCCGGGCTTTCCAGAATCAGCCATTGTTCTTGTTCTGCTTAAACTTTAGGTTTTTTTACACGCAACGTGCGAGACCGGTGCAAGTGGCGAACGGGGCGGCCACGGCCCACACGGGGGATACGACGAACGCGGCGTCGGGTATTCCAATGGACTCCACCACCAAACGGCACATTTCTCCGAACCATTTCTCCATTGCCGCTGTTTATCACGTCGTCCTCTCGAGCAAGTCGTGCATCAATTGCGGCGATAACAGATTCATAAAAATCTCGGGGATTGATACCAATACGGGGGATTATGGTGTCCGCGAATGTGCTAAGATATGCGTGAATCATTTGCTGAAATTTAAAAATATCTCGCGTTAAGCGCCCTCGCGCAGTAGATTTAGACTTCCCAAAATCGAGCAACAAAACGCGACCGTCGGGCGTAACCCAAAAATTATCGCCCTTGATATCGCCGTGCGTAAACCCGTGGTCCCACAGCCAAAGAAGCGCCTCTGCGCATTTTCGAAACAATACCAGTTTTTCGCGATTGGTGGAGACGATAAGTTTCTCCATCAAAGTTGTACCGTCAACCCAATCAAAATCTAAAACGATCGTGTTCTCGTCTGGCCGTTGAGTGGATGAATATTTAACGACATGTTCAAATACTTCATCTGGACCAACTTCAGCCAACAGCGCGCGATACACTGCATCTTCGTTTTCCGTGTCCTCAAAAACTAAATTTCCGGATGATGCGATTTTGCGAACACCGACAATTTGACCCGTGTTGTTCATTAAATGAAACACATTTCTTTCGGGTCCAATTCGTGTGGCGCTTGCCACACCGCGTTTAAAATTTTCAGACCCAATCCTTCGCATAGCCGCATTTGTTTGGACAAGAGGCACACGCTCCATTCTATGTAAAATTATGAATTTAAATCAATGCTCAAGGGGGTCCAAAAAAATGACGTCCCTAACCAGCACGACCCCCCGTGTGCAAACTCTAACCATGGGCATACGCGGACTCAACACATACATTCGTCAGAATCATCCGCGTCTACGTCGTCCAATTCATTGGACCGACCACCAACATCAAACATGGGCCATTGACGGTACGTGCCTAATTTACGGTGCAATCGCCAACAATTTGTCTCCCATTTCAGTTTTCGCATCTCTTCTGGTTCGGATGCGCGCAGCCAAGGTTCGCGCCATTGTCGTCTTTGATGGCAAGCCACCCGTTAGCAAATCTGCAACATTGGATGAACGGCGGCGCATTCGCGAAGCAGCACTCACCGAAATGGCAACAATTCGTGAATCGAATCTTCACAATCCCTTTACGGTCAAACGGTTATCCTTGTTGCAACGTCGGGCACCCATCGTTACCCGTGAGATTCGTGACGCGGTTAAGCAATTTCTTTACGCCGCTGGCATATTGTTTATTACGGCTACGGGGGAAGCCGATAACCTTCTCGCAGCCCTTGATCTACCGGTTGTTTCAAACGATACAGATATGCTCGCATTGGGCGTTTCAACGCTTATTCTTCCAGAAACCGCGAGTTATTCCATACTAAAGGCCATTTCGCTCAACGGTCTTCTGGATGCGCTCGGAATTTCCTACACGCAATTTGTGGATGCATGTGTCTTTATGGGCACGGATCACAAACCATCCGCATGGCAACCCCTTTCACCTGCAACTGCAATTGATGCTGTTAAACGTGGTCTCGATTTCGGAATTGAAGCGCACGTGCTCGAGGCTCTTGAAATTGAAGCTGCTCACATTATGGAGCGTCCAACAGTTGAATCGTTGTTGAGCGAGTGGCAATTGGTAAAATGGCGTGCAGGAGCACCGCCGGTTGAGCCGGAAAACCTTAACACGTTGGCTGCAACGCACAATTGGCCGCGTGATTGGTCGGCAACCCTAACCGTTGCATGCTGAGTGAGCCAACGTTCTTTTTGAGATCACAATGCTTTTGGAAATGCGGCGCTTCTGACGAGCAAAGAGGTGCAAATTCGGAGAACCATGATGTCAAAACAACAGGGGGCAATTTAACATTGACGGACATCGTTGTTTCGCTAACTTCTTGATTTAGAGCCCAAAGATTCGTTGTCACAATATTTTGTCGTTTTACTATTAAGTTTGTCAATAATAGCAATACATTTTTCTTGTGTAAAATCCCCACGTCATTTTTTGATGTGTTTGCGAACGTGTGATTCTGGCAAAAGTACAGGCCGCCAACGGATGAAAATTGACGAGTCTTTTAACCATTCGACGAATTTGAAATGGAACTTGAACGAACATTTGACATTCCAATGTCGCTCAAAATCTTACGTTGCAAACACACCCACAACAGCAGGCCCCACGGTAGGTACTTTTTGCCTGTACTTTTTTGCCCGAATTGAGACCAAACGGATTTAAACAAAAGTACCGAGATTTGGCCCTGCCACAACAGTTCCATTCGTTTGGACTGTTGGAAACGGAAACACCTGTTATTACTGAATCAATCATTAGGATTGCATGCTTCTTGAAAAAAACGTCAAAAATACCAGCGTTGTTTTTTGCTGGGCGTGTGAAGAAAACGATGTTGTTAGAAAATGTCTGAATGTTGAAATTAATTATGCAAACCTTGAATATGGGCTCGAGATTGCATGTTTAAGTGAACATATTGAAATTGCATGTATGATCATTAAATTGGGAATACTTAGGCTTGGATATAACAATAATTTACTTCTTCGACGTGCGAGCGAAAAGGGATATACTAAAATCGTCCGTCAGCTTCTGGCCGCTGGATCACAATGGTGCAATGAATGCCAAGGTAAAAATCTTCACCTTGTAAATCCTGCAGCACAAAGCAATGCATCACTTCGGGCTGCAAGTTATTACGGGGAAATTGTCCGTTTGTTACTGGATCGAGTGTGGTCCGTTGATGTGTGCAGAGGGCGATGAAGAGTGCGCGTTTCAACATGCATGTACATTTGGACATACAGAAATCGCGAGCTTAATGCGTATGGGCATCTAAGAATCCTTGGTTCAGTTGGTGTGAATGGGGGGATAAAAAATTGACACTCTCTGCAGCCATGAGCACCATCATGAGCACCACCATGAGCACCACCATGCAAACTATCCTCCTCAAAGAAGTCAACAGTCTTCTTGCCAGAATTCAATTTGCAACAGATCTCCCGTTTGCACACCTTGCTCCACATTATGCAGCTCTTGCACGTTATGCGATTAAAACATCATTTTCAGACACACAACCAGACACAGTTACAAACTGTATGCCGCTCCTCGTCCTGCGCGCAATTTCAAACAAACCAACATCCTTTCATACTGCCGTTCGATCCGCCGATATTGGCTTGGTCTGGCTAATGATCACCATTGCCGTCATCAATGAAGAAACGTTGCGAATTGCATGTAAAACGAACAATGCACGACTGGTCCACATACTCGTAGATCAAATTGTTTACTCAAACAAACAACTTAAACTTTACGATCTGTTTCTTTGGGCATGTCAGCAAAATCAAGTGGTCATTCTTCGAAAGATTTTACATCGCATATCTCCAACGGATGTGCATGGCGGATTGCAAGAATGCATGTATCAATCGAACATTGAACTCTTCCGTTTGATATTGCAATTGAAAAAACCGCTTGGTGCAAACAACCTACTCCAAACAGCGTGCGAACGGGGAAAGACCGAATTTGTCCGTATGCTCCTCGACATGCCACTTGACCATAATGGTGTCGCTGGTCTTATGCATTGGGGACATCGCAAAACGAATCCTGCAGCAGATGACAATCGTGCAATTAAAAATGCATGCATATACGGTCATACGGAAATTGTCCGTATGTTACTTGCGTTGCCACCCGATTGTGGAGTCAATCCGTGGACCGAAAGACACGCATGTGCATTCTGGTTCGCATGCAACCGCGGGTACGCAGAGATTGTGCGGCTAATTCTGAATCATGGACCCGTACATGACGGAATGTACAATCGCGCATTTAGTGATGCATGCACATTTAGCGATGCAAACAATCGCGTCGAGTGTGTTCGCGTAATGCTTGAACATGGAGGAATTCACCCAACAACACTTTCGACCATTCAACAACAGAAACTCCACGCGGATATTCTGGCTGAAATTAAACCAAAAATTCAACCAAAAATGCAACAATGGCTCCAAAGTTCTGCGATGTTCGCGGCGTCTTTCTTTCAAAAGAAAAAATAGACGGATTAAACGTTCTGGTACATTGTTTTGGGTGTGCTCATGTGAGACCCCCCGCGATCAAATTGCGCGTATTTTGAACTGCCGAAACATTCATTGCCGTTGCCCCAATAACCGTCGGCAAAATCACCAAAAACAACAAATTGTTGTTCAACCACACGAGTTCATTAATTTGGCGTTCAGGTCGCGAATACCAACCAAGAACCAACAACCATGCAGCAAATGAAATGCTGTATGCACACGCGGTAATAATGGTAACGGCTGACGCAGCTTGAACGGATTCTAACGGGATAAGGAGCGCGAAACTAATTATGGATACTGCTACAGCAATTGTTATGACCGATGCATGCACCGCAATAGTTTTCCAATCCATGGTCTCTCTATGCGGATACAGTCAATTCATCCGAGAAGCGTACTCGTCGTTTTTTATTGCCACCGATTGCTTTGAGGACAACTTCCTCACCCATCGCGTACATCATAAACAATGCAATTAGAAACAGCGACCACAGTGGCAAAATCCATGTCCACAAGGAGCTAATGTCCAAATCCCCCATCACTTTAATTTGGATAGATAGAATAAAGACGCCATGAGAAAAACCCGCAAAACACGGCGGCTTGCAGAAAAAATTAATCTGCAGCAATGTAATCCTGCAACACTCAAAACCACGCGCACGACCTGTTTGCCGCGTGAGTCCCTTGAGCGTCTCCGGGATGAGTGGAATAAGCGATTTCCGGAACACCGTATTCATGGCGCGCTTTCAAAAGATGCGTTGTGGGCACAGGTTCGGGATCGAATGCGCCGACAGTTCGAATGTGAAACCGAATATTGTGCGGTCAAACGGCTCGGAGGAGGCGAGGCACGCTATTTCCGCCCACCCAAACCCGAATCTTGGACTAAAAAACCAACGGAATGGCACGATAGTTTGACTATTTCGAACGTTCTCGACCAATACGAGGATGCATTTCCTACGTTTGAATTCATTGGTCCCGTATCCATCGATTTTGACAAACAGCTCTTCGGGAGGTGTGTGTCGGATGAACTTTGTCATTTGAATCTTGCGTCCATGTATGCGCAGGGAACACGCTCTATTGGCATCGTTTTTAATCTGGACCCGCATGACATGCCTGGGTCACATTGGGTGTGTGCATACATTGATTTGACTGCCAAAGCCGTGTATTATTATGACAGCTACGGGATGGAGCCGGAGCCGGAGATTCGCCGTTTAATGCAGCGGTGCAGTGAACAGGGGTGTACAACATTGATGTGGAATGATGTCCGGCACCAACGGAAAGGAAGTGAATGTGGCACGTATTGTTTGTATGTGCTTATTTCGCTGTTGAAGGGGCGTTCCTTTCGGGACATCTGTATGAAGCCGGTGGATGATGACACTATTAATGCGCTGCGCGATCTTCTTTTTGCGACAGAAACGGTTCGTCCAAAGGTTGCTGATGCTGTTAAACTGCTGAGTCTGTAACGGTTGTTGGTGTGTCCCTGCTTGGAACCATTTCCGTTTGCAACAATTGGTCCCTTTTAGACCTCGGGAAAATGTCAACAGATTTCCGCGAACATTTTCCCGACGTCGTTGTATTCGCTCGTTTCCCTGATCGCAAAACCCACGGTAGAATAAGACGAAATGGCAGAATTGCATCTTAAACTCCGTAAGTTCAACGTGAAGGCAATGTATCGGGACCCAATGGTCTTCATCATTGGAAAACGACGAACGGGAAAGTCCGTTTTGATTGCAGATTTGCTGTTTCACCGCAACTCATGTGGAGTCGCCGTTTCGGGCACAGAATGTGTTGAACCCATTTATGGCAAATTTATGCAGAAACAATACATTTATGATACATATACGCCAGAACTCATTGAAAATGTCATTAAGCGACAGTTTTACATTAAACGACAATTTGATAAAGACATTACTGAAACGGGGACATCGAACATTGATCAGCGAACATTTATCGTTTTAGACAATTGTTTCCACGACGACAAGTGGTCCAAAGATGTCGGGATTCGTTTCTTGTTTATGAATGGGCGCTGCATTAGCACAACATGTATATTCGCGATGTCATACGGAATGCCTATACCGCCGAATTTGCGTGGAAACATTGATTATGTTTTCATTTTTCGCGAATCCCATTTGGCAAATCGCGAACGTATTTGGCGCCAATATGCGATGGACATATTTTCCGAATTTGACACGTTTTGTCAAGTAATGGACCAGTGCACACTGAATTTCGAATGTCTTGTTATCGACAAAACATCGTCCAGCAGCAAGATTGAAGACAGGGTGTTTTGGTACAAGGCTGAAATTCATCCAGACGCCGATGTTTCGGATGTCTCTGCTGTAAGCACAACGACCGATGCTCCTGATGTTTCCGTTGGCACTACAACGACCCCCTGATTAGTGTTGGATAGCTCGATGCAGTAAATAAGCGGGCCCCATAGTGTGCATGTCAGTTTACAAGTTCAATCCAGCTTAGTTTAGAATTAAAATTCGAGCTTAACATGCAGCAAGTACTTAAGTT
>Ga0164295_10001404_pt1 | contig 19923 bp, 15 predicted proteins | sample GEODES006metaG_FD_111798 | JGI IMG/M metagenome (GOLD analysis project Ga0164295, IMG submission 111798) | Oligotrophic lake water microbial communities from Sparkling Lake, Wisconsin, USA - GEODES006 metaG | ecosystem: Environmental > Aquatic > Freshwater > Lake | place: USA: Sparkling Lake... | reverse complement strand
TGTAAAGGTTCTGCTCCTTCAGCGTGTCAATCTGCCCGGTCAACCAAGTCTGGAACGGCGCGTTCATTTCTCTAGTTTATCGGGAGTCCGAATTTGCGGTTTTGCCCTTATAATGAAAGGCAAACAAATGGCCCTGCATGCAATGGTTTTGTTGGCGGTTGTGGCGCCAAACCGAATTTCTGTACCGGAAGTTTGGCGGCTCAACGGCTCTGCCTTTGCAGGTCTCACGATTGGCAAATCCACGGACGGCGAAGCCAAAAAGCGTTTCGCCACCGAGAAAGGTGCCATCCGCCCCGAGGCGCTCCGGTTTACAAAATTGGTCACAAACGACCCGACCATTCACGCCCTGCTTGACGGTCGCGGTGCCAGGGCCGTCATCCAAGGTTTTTGGCTGGACTACGGCAGCCAGCCCGTTTCCGAAGGCGATTTCATCACTCAGAGCCATCGAGAGCCTGAGTTGCGCTTTATGTCGACTCGGCATGAAGACTGGAAATGGCTTCACTGGCCAGATAAGGGCGTCGCCGCCGTGGTGGTCAACGGTTGGGTCGTTGGCGTTCTTCTCGCAGATCCGAACAAAATCCAGCGCCAGTTGAAATACCTTGCCGTCACGACAAGCCCGGTCGTGCCCGTCCCGGACCCCGGGGCAAACTGGGACCGGGTTGCCACCTTCGGGTCGGTCGATGTCGACGAAGAACGTGGCCCATACAGATCAGGCTTCACCTACGGCTCGAACTCGATTCCGGACTACACCCGCCGGTGCGTCACCAGTATCGGCCCCTATAAGTCCTTTCGGCACATCCAAGATTCAGAGGGTGAGGTGAAGGTAACGGTGTCGGTTCGAGAAGTGACGGAAGAGGTCGAAGAAGAAGATCCGAAAACAAAGCGAAAGCGCAAACGAACCGAGTTTTGCTACGCAAACATCAGCGTGACCGCCAAGGCAATCATTCCCAGCCCTTACGGCTGGATACAGCGGACGGGAGAAGCGAGTTGCCGACAGTCTTCGAGGTCCTACGAACGCAGCATCTTCGAGACGATCGACGAAGCGATCGAAAACATGCGGGACCGGATCGTTTACGCCGCGAAAAATGCCGCCCCGCCATCACGCGAGTCGTTCCGAGCGGCGAATGTCGACCAAGTTTTGTACGCGACCACCCTGGGCCAATGATGCTAATGCACCCTCGAATCTTCAGCGGTAAGAATGAAACCCGGGCGGAGGTTGCATGCCGCTCGTAACTTTACTATTGGTCAGCGTGGCAACAGTGCCAGACCGGCTTCGCGTCCCGGAGCCGAGTAACTTCGCGACCGGGCAGTTTGGTGCGTTCCAAGTAGGAAAAACCAATTCCCGGGATGTCGCCGAGCTTTTCCAAACCGAGAAGCTTCAAGACATTCCAAATCGGCTGCGAATTCTGACCCGAGCCGGCAGCGACCCAAAGGTCTTTGTCCTCTTCGAAGGAAACCAGCCAACTTCAAAACTCCGAGGAATCCATCTCGATTATTCGGCTGCCAGAACCAAAACGGAGTCCATCGTGAAAGCAATGGGATCACAGCCCACTCGGTACTTTGCGCCCGAGCGCAAGGAAAACTGGAGCTGGCTCGTTTGGCCAGAGCAGGGAATTGCGGTTGTAGATCTGGCCGGTGCTTGCCAGACCGTGACCTTCCTTGACCCCGCACGGCTAAAGTTCTCCCTCTCCACGTTCCGCCCGATCGAAACCCCGGTCACTCGTCCGGCGCCAGTACCTGCGTGGGACGGAAAGCTCACGTTCGGCAACGTCGAAGTGGTCAAACATCACGTCCTCAACCGACATGGTCGGTGGGAGAAAGCCTTCGACGTCGTCAAATCTTTCGGCATGCAAAGCGATCTCGCTTTTCAGTCCTTGCACCCCGGAACAATTCGGGTGACCTGGACTGGTGGAGAAAGGATCGTTGTAGACACGCCGCGATTGCCGCGCCGGTCCGATCAAGACTGCCCACCACCGCCAATCGGCATCCCGCAAGAGCCACAGGGGATCGGGCGCAGGTCCGACGCTCCCATTCGAGTTGTGGAAACCGTCAAGACGGTGACCGTTGAGGTGACCATCCCAACGCCATTGGGTGAATTGCATCTCAGCAAAGACGTGTACGAATCTTCCCGAAACGGTGCATTCATCGACGAAGTTCGAATGCTGCGCAATGCTCTCCGAATCGCACGCAACGAACTCGTGATACTTCGGGCCGAAATGACATCGAACCATCCCAGCGCGCTTCGAAACATAGCGGTAGAACAAGTTCTCGACTGGAGTACGCGGAGCGTGTTCCCACCCGAAGAGCTTGGGCTCGGTTCTTTCGAGATCGAAGACTAACAAGCAATCCAAAGCCATTGCCGGGAATCATGTAGCCCATGCCCCGAGTTCTTGCTGCCGCCGATATCGGCTCCAACACCGCCCACCTTTTGGTTGCGGCAACCGATGGCGAACTCGTGATGCGACTAGACAACTATAACGAGTGGATCCCTCTCGGCGAAGTCGTTTCTCGGGTTGGCGCGATTCCAAAGGAAATCGTTCAGCAGCTTGTGCTTGCGGTCCGAGAATTCCGGCGAATTAGCACCGCCAAAGGGGCCGAGAATCTGTACGTCTTCGCGACCGAAGGCATGCGCGCCGCCTCGAATCACGACGAAGTCCTTGCCCGGATCAAAAACGAAACCGGCGTCACCGTCGATCTCATTTCGCCACAGCGAGAAGCCGAGCTTTCGTATCGCGGCATTCAGCTCGACACCAAGCATCTGCCGATTAGCCTGATGCTGGAAGTCGGCGGCGGAAGCTGCCAAATCGGAGTCGTGGCCGATGGAAAGCTGACGGAAAAGCAGTCGCTCCCGCTCGGGACTGGTCGAGTCATCGCCGAAAGTGGCCTCACCACGCCATGCTCGCCGGAAGCGGAAGCGCGAGCTAAAGCGTACATACGGTCCCAGCTTGAGAAAGTCAACATTGTCGTCACCGGCGGGATTGCCGCCAGCAGCGGCGGCGTTGGCCGCGGCCTCTGGCGCGCCGTACATCCCGATGGCGAAAAGACCATCGCCCGAATTGAGCTTGACTACCTGGCCTGGGCCGCTTCGAGGCTCACGATCGATCGCATCGTGAACCGCTTTAGCGTAAAGCAAAAGCGAGCGGGAACCCTGCTTCCAGGTGCGCTCGTCTATGCCGCCCTCATGGACCACTTCGGGCTCGATGAAATTGCGATCAGCGAATTTGGCATCCGCGAAGGCGCCATTTTGGAAATGTTTCGTAAGGAAAAGAGAAAGTGAAAGAAGCCGCCGTACGCTACATCAACCGAGAACTCAGCTGGCTTGCCTTCAACCAGCGCGTTCTAGAAGAGGCCCTCAACGAATCGAATCCGCTCTTGGAGCGGCTCAAGTTCCTCGCAATCTTTGAGAGCAACCTTGACGAGTTCTACATGGTTCGGGTTTCCGGACTGATCGAGCAGTTCGAAAGCGGCGTCCTAGAAACCTCCCCCGACGGCCTAACGCCAAACGACCAACTCGCCGCAATCTCGGGCACCGCCCAGCCCCTGCGCCAAGAGGCGTCTCGAGTGCTGGTTGAGGAGCTGATGCCGAAGCTGGACGAGCATGGCGTCCAAATCCGCTCCTTCGACTCCTTGAGCGAACGGCAGCGCCGCGAGCTCAATCACTACTTCCAGTCCGACGTCTTCCCTCTTTGCACCCCGCTCATCCTCGACCCCGCACCGAGCATGCCGTTCATCTCGAACCGGTCGCTGAACCTGTGCGTCGAGCTGATGAACGAACGAGGCGAATCTCTTCTAGCCCGCATCAAGGTCCCGACGGTCATCCCGCGCGCGGTACGACTCGGTAAGCGCAAGAACGAATTTGTGCTGCTTGAGGAACTCATCGCGGCGAACGTGGCCGCATTCTTCCCCGGCGTCACGATCAAGGGCGTTCACCTCTTCCGGGTGATTCGAGACGCGGATATTGAGATCCTAGAATTAGAAGCCGCGGATCTGATCGCCACGATTGAGGAAACGTTGCGGCTTCGTCGCTTCGGCGATCCCGTTTTGGTCCAGGTACAGCCAACGATGCCGGCGGCCGTGCAACAGACGCTTCGGCAACTGCTCGAACTAGATGAGGAGGACGTGTTCGAGATCGACGGCATGCTCGGCCTAGAAGTCTTATGGGAGCTCACCAAGATCGACAAGCCCGCTCTGCGCTTCAAGCCGCATTTGCCGTACGTTAACGATCACCTTTCGAGTTACAAGGGGATTTTTGATACCGTCGGTCAGCGCGACGTCATCATGCACCACCCATACGATGGCTTCCGCACCGTCGAAGAGTTCGTCGCTTCCGCCGCCAAAGACCCGGACGTCATTGGAATCAAAACGACTCTCTATCGCGTGGGTAAAGAGTCACCCATCGTCGAGAGTCTGCTCGCCGCTGCCGATCAGGGCAAGCAGGTCGCCGCGATGGTCGAGCTCAAAGCTCGCTTCGACGAAAGCAACAACCTCGGCTGGGCCCGGGCACTTGAGCGCGCAGGCGTTCACGTAACCTACGGCTTCACCGAGTTCAAAACTCACTGCAAACTTTGTCTGATTGTCCGACGGGAGCGCGATGGCGTTCGGCAATACGCGCACATCGGCACCGGAAACTACAACCCCGCCACGGCGCGACTCTACACCGACCTCGGTCTCTTCACCACCGACGAGGCGATCTGCCAAGACATCAGCGAACTGTTCAACTACCTTACCGGCTACAGTCGCCAAACCAAGTACCGCAAGCTCCTCGTCGCCCCCGTCAACCTTCGAGAGGGGATCATCGAGCGGATTCGGCGAGAGATTCGCACCCAAAAGCATGGCGGCGCAGCGCGAATCATCTTCAAGATCAACTCGCTCGTCGATCCAGAAATCATCGATGCCCTGTATGCCGCGAGTTCGGCTGGTGTTAAGGTCGACCTGATCGTGCGCGGCATCTGCTGCCTGCGCCCGGGGGTGGAAGGACTGAGCGAAAACATTACCGTTCGGTCGCTCGTTGGCCGGTTCCTTGAACACAGCCGAATCTACTACTTCGAAAACGGGGCCGAGCGCGACGTTTTGATCGGCAGTGCCGATGCCATGCGGCGGAACCTGGATCGTCGAGTGGAAGTGCTCGTGCCGGTCGAGGATCCGACCTTGGTTCACCTGATCCGAGAAAACGTCTTGGAAAGCGCCCTGGAAGACTCCCTCAAAACGTGGATTCTGGGCCCCGATGGCGTTTACACCCGGTGCAAGCCAAACCCGGATCGGCCGCTCGACGCCCAGTCTTGGTTCATAAACCACCCGCTCACGAAGTATCAGTTCCAGAGCAAAGATTCGTAACGCGGGATTCTCCAGTCGTCAGAATGAAAGCATGGTCGTGATGTGTGCAGCGCTCATTGCGCAGACAAGCGGAATTGATCTGAAAGTGGAGTCCCGCACCGGCGTGGCCATCTCGGCCTTCGCCGTTCCCCTCCTCAAAGGTTCGTGGTTTCAGTACTACGAACCGGACTGGAGCGCGGGATATTACAGCAGCCAGTTTCAGAACCAAACCATCACGAAGCAAGGCAACGTCACGGTTCTGAATTTCGTCGGCAAAGATCCACGCGCTTACGGAACCCAACGATTTGAGCAAGTTGGCAACCAAATCTTGCAAACAAATACATACGGTTGGAAAGGAACCAAGCCTGTCAATGTTGAGGCGACCGCCGGAATGTTCTGGGTTCCACCATTCGCAAATGGTGCGGTGCGCGTTGACGACCAAAGCACCCGAATCTCCCCGACGGCGCCAACCTCTCCCGAAATGGAGGGGCGGCCCATCGGCAAGCCAGGCAACAAGTTCGAGTTTGATACTCAACTCGGAAAGGTCCAGGTGCAAAGCGACCTTACGCTCGATCTGTTCGATGCGCGCGGCTATGGACAAGACTGGGCGCGAACCGCACCTCTGCTCTGGCTCGGAGCCGGAGCCATCACGATTCCACCGAACTCTGAGCGCACTTGGAAACTCACCTGGACGCTTCCCAGCCAGCCCCCATCGCTGAGCAAGTTGCCTCCCGCCAAAGTCGTCGCTCCTGCCACCGGGAAATCCGTACTGGCCAACGACGACGTCCCCGTCCTTATTCCAAAACCGAAGAAGAGTCAGCTGAACTTCGAGAAGACAACCCCGCTCGGAGGACAAATCACCCTGCCCGGTGGCCGATTTACGGGTTTTGACCACTTACTCGGCGCCCTCGATCGGTACTACTCCGATTGGAAGACCCTGCCGGACACCATCGCGATTGACGGCGGTCTTGGACGCCTAGGCCTGGCTCCAGGCGGGTACCGCATTTTGATCAAACCAGGCTCGGCGAGCATCATCGGCGAAGATCCAGAGGGTTTACGCACCGGGATTGAGCGTCTCGCGCGACTGGCTTTCCGACGCGACGGCAAGTTGGTTCTGCCGACCGGCATCATGGTCGATGCCCCGGAGCGAGATTTCCGCGGCGTGCACCTGTTCGTCGGACCAGAAGCGACCGCGTTCCAAACAAAGCTCTGGACCCGCGTACTTCGTCCACTCGGCTTCAACCAAGTCGTACTCCAGTGTGAACGCACGGGCTGGGATGCCATACCCGGCACCCAAACCTCCGAAACGATGAAGAAGGAGGATCTGGCCAAGCTCTTCGCCACCTACCGCGCGATGCATGTAGAGCCCACGCCGATGATCCAGAGCTTCGGTCACATGGAGTGGCTTTTTGCGAATCAGAAGAATCTTGACCTTGCGTTTAATCGCGAGGTGCCCTATGCCATCGATCCACGTAAGCCAGAAGCCCAAGCCAAAATGGCCGAGATATGGGCCGAGGCGATCGCCTTGCTCAATCCGAAAAACCTTCACTTCGGACTGGACGAAGTCGATATGCGCGGCTTTCCGGATGATCCAAAACTCGTGACCGCCCTTTGGCAGCAGCAGATTCCGTTCCTCTCCGACATCGCAAAGAAGAATGGCAAGAAGATGATGCTTTGGGGAGACAAAGGGCTGGCCCCGGGCGAAGCGATCGATGCTGCGCATGGCCACGATGCGACGGAAGCTGCCGCTCGCCGGGCCGCAATTCCGAAGGACGCCCTAATCACCGATTGGCACTACCGAGCCGAGCCTGAATCGGAATCGTTTCGAAAGTCGCTTAACGTTTGGGCAAAGTCGGGCCAGCGCCCAATTGCCTCGATGTGGTTCCGCCCCGAGAACATTCGCGGATTCACGCTTGCAGCGAAAGGCTATGGAACTCTGCAGACAACCTGGGCCGGGTACACGTCCAACGAGGCCAACATGATGCGCGAGTTTCGTCAGTTCTCCGCGATGGTCCTGGCCGCGGACTACGCCTGGAGCGACCGGGGCGAAATGCCAAACGCGCTCGGCTACGACCCGACGGCGGTCTTCCGCGATCTCTATTTCGGCGCACCAAAGCCGGTGAAGCCCCAATACCGGGTTGGACAAACCTTGACCGCTCCGGCAAAAGCGGGGTCCATTCTGGACGGAGTCGAACCGAGTCCGATTGTGCTCGCCGTCGGAACCGCAAGCAGTGCTAAGGCAAAGATCAGCGCCATCCACATGAAGCTCGAGACCGCGTTTGAGGTCTCGGAAGGAGAGATCGTGGCGAACGCAGAAGTTCAGTTTGCGGATGGAAACAAGAAATCGTTCCCGATTCGGTATGGCTGGCACGTGCGAGCCGCGGGCGATGCCCGGCCGACCATGGTGTCGCCGCCTTCTGGATTCCAGATCCCAACTCAAGGCAAAGCCATCCGGCAAGTTGTTCTCACCCCAACCAGCCGGTATTCCGGCCTCAACTTGAACGCGTACGAGATAGAATCCGCTTCACTGCCATGAGACCACTTCAACCCGGAACCCGCATCGTAACGATTGGAGACAGCATCACCGACGCTGGCCGAAACCAGCCAGTTGGAACGGCCGGGTCTGGACTCGGGACCGGTTACGTGGCGTTGCTGAACGCCTTTGCCCTAGCTCGAAAGCCCGAACTTGGGCTTGTCTTTCTGAACACGGGCACCAGCGGACACACCGTGCGAGACTTGGCTCAGCGATGGCAACGCGACGTCCTCGATCTGCAACCGGACGTCGTGACCGTCATGATCGGGACAAACGACGTTTGGCGGCAGTTTGACTCCCCCTTTCATCCGGCGGGGCATGTGCTTCCAGAGGAGTACTCATCCACACTGCGAGACCTCGCCCACCAAACCCTCAGCCAAGGAATCGAGATGCTACTCGCGACCCCGTTCTATCTCGAACCAAACCCAAATGATGCGATGAGGTCACGGATGGACGAGTACGGCGCAATGGTGAAAGAGATCGCCCAGGAGCTCGGCACGGACTTCTTGGACACCCAGGCTTTGTTCGCAAACTTCCTCCAGCACTACTACCCAGCCTACATGTGCTGGGACCGAGTCCACCCAAATCTGGCGGGCTCGGTGATGCTAGCTGAGGGGTTCGCTGGCGTCTTGGGCTTTGGCGGCAGCTTCTAGCTCCGCCTTCGCCGCCTTTTTCGCATCCATCGTGTGCTTGAGCATCTCGTACAACGGTGGAGCTCCCGTCACGACGATAATCGCTAACATTGCGTACTCAAAGTTGTTCTTAACCCACGGGATTCCACCAAGGAAGTAGCCCGCGCCCACGCAGATCCAAACCCAGAGAAAGGCACCGATGAGACTGTAGGTGAAGAACTTCTTGTACTCCATCGCACCCATGCCCGCAACGAACGGAGCGAGGGTTCGAATGATGGGCACCCACCGGGCGATGATGACGGCCTTCGGTCCGTGCTTTTCGAAGAAGGCTTTGGTCGCTTCCAGGTTCTTACGGCTGAGGAACTTCGCGCCTTCTTTATTGAAGAGCCTTGGCCCAAGGTACTTCCCGACGTGATAGTTGACCGAATCACCAACCAAAGGCGCGATAGTTAACGTGATCAGCAGAATCCAAACGTTAAAGCCAGGTCGGCCCGCTGGTGGGTTAGCAAAAATCCCTGCGGCAAACAAGAGCGAGTCTCCCGGAAGAAACGGCATGAAGACCAACCCGGTCTCCGCAAAAATGATCAGGAACAGAATCGCGTAGCTCCACGATCCATACCGGGTGATCAAGTCTCCAACGTGTTCTGGAACGTGCCGTACGAAATCTAGAATCTGCATCATTGGAAGCAACCTAGGATACAAGATTAAGAAAATGTCCGGGCGCTCGGTCCCAATTTTCTAAGACCCTCCGTTTTCAGAAAGGACCTGTTCTTGCGGAAAAAGGAACAAATGAGTCGAAATCTAGTCCATGCTTATTGTTGGAGTAGGCTTTTCGGCAGGCTCCAAGAGAACGAAATGGTAATTAAACAAATTGGCATGAAACACTGCGCGGCTCTCGCCCTGCTTACGATCGGTGCCATTGCCACCGCTCAAGATATCAAGGTTGAGGTTGACGGACGTCCGGTGAAATTCGGCGCAACCAAGCCAATCCGACAGAATGGTCGCGTCCTGGTCCCCATTCGCGGCATCTTTGAATCGCTCAACGCTTCCGTCAACTGGAACTCTGCTACCCGCACCGTTTCCGCCATGAAGGGCAACAAGGAAATCATGCTCTTCATCGGAAACCGAACGGCAAAGGTCGACGGACTTGATGTGATGCTGGACACCCCAGCCCAGATCATTGGCGGTTCCACCCTCGTCCCGCTCCGCTTCGTCAGTGAAGCCCTTGGCGCAGACGTCAAGTACATGCCGGACGAAATGATGGTCGCCATCACGACCGGCGAAGGGATGGGCTCCGGAGAGAACTTCAACAACGGCAACGATGAGTCGATGCCGATTCCAAAGGTCATTGAGGCTTACACGGTACTCCCGATCAGCCTGAACCAGACTCTTTCGAGCACCGGTTCGAAGAAGGGCGATAAATTCACCGCGATCATTCAGACCACCGACGAGAAGGCTTACGGCGGAATTCCGCTCGGCAGCTACATCGAAGGCCACGTGAGTGACGTCCGAGCCAAGAAGGGATCGGAGCCAGGAGTTCTGGACCTCTCCTTCGATCGAATCCGACTTCCAAACGGAAAGACGACCCCGCTCGCAGGCAGCCTTTACAGCTTGGATTCTGAAGCGGTCGATCGTGATGCCGACGGCGTTATGACAGCGAAGAATAAGAATAAGGACAACCGAATTGTTTACGCTGGCTACGGCGCCGGTGCAGGCGTTCTCGTTGGCCTACTGAGCGGCGGAAAGCTGTCCCTTGAGAAAGCCCTCCTCGGCGGACTCCTCGGTTACGTCATCGGATCGGTTGAGAAGCCAAAGGAAAATCCTTCTGACGTGAAGCTCGCCCGTGGAACCCTCCTCGGCGTTCGCTTGAACGAAGACCTAGCCCTGAAGCAGTAAGCCGACGTAGACTCGTTCCATGCGAGTTACGGTTTACAGCACCAAATCTTTCGAGCGGCCATTCCTTGCGGAAGCGGCCGCTCGTTTCAATGTAGACCCCGTGTTCGTCGAGCTCCCACTCGAGCCTTCAACCGTGAGCTTGGCTCGGGGCTCAGAGGCGATTTGCACTTTCGTGAACGACGATCTTTCCGCTCCAGTTCTGCACCTCCTTGCGCAATCGGGCGTTAGGAACATCGCCCTACGATGCGCTGGGTTCAACTCGGTCCACCTTGAAACGGCCCGTGAACTTGGCTTCTCCATCGCCCGAGTTCCGGCCTATTCCCCAGAAGCGGTTGCCGAACACGCGTTTGCCCTTTTGCTCACCCTCAGCCGCAAAACCCATCGCGCTTACAACCGAGTACGCGAAATGAACTTCAGCCTCAATGGCCTCGTCGGATTCAACCTTCACGGCCGAACCGTTGGTGTGATCGGTTGCGGCAAGATCGGGCTTGCATTCTGCCGAATCGCGGCCGGTTTCGGGATGAAGGTTCTGGCCTACGATCCGTTCCCTCCGAAGGATTCCGAGTGGGAATTCGTGCCGATCGAGCGAATCTGGGCCGAGGCGGACATTATCTCGCTGCATTGCCCCCTGACCCCGGACACCCACCATCTGGTCAATCAAGAATCGCTTGCCGCGATGAAGCCCGGCGTCGTCATCATCAACACGTCACGCGGAGCGGTCATTGACACCGCGGCGGCGATCGAGGCGCTCAGTTCACAGAAGATTGGAGCACTTGGGCTCGATGTTTACGAAGAAGAATCTGGGCTGTTTTTTCGAGATTTAAGCGGATCACTTCCGACCGACGAGACCTTCGCGCGGTTGCTGATGTTCCCCAACGTGCTGATCACCGGTCACCAAGCGTTCCTCACGACAGAAGCCTTGGAAGCCATCGCCGAAACGACGGCTCAGAACCTCGCTGCATTCCGAGATGGAACGCCGATCGAGGCTAATCAGGTTCGGTAATCGCTCGGTAGATCTTGGAAAATCGCACCGCGCTGTGTACATCGTGAACACGGAGAATGGCAATGCCCGCCGACTCGGCAATGGCTTGGGTCGCCAACGTTCCTTCCAGCCGTTCTTCGGTTGGCAAGGGCGCTTCTGCCGATCCCAGAATTCGGCCAATGAAGCTCTTGCGACTGGTTCCTAGCAGCACGGGATACCCGGTCTGAACGAAGTCAGTAAGGTGCCGGAGCAAGTCCAAGTTGTGCTCAAGCTTCTTGCCAAAGCCGATGCCGGGGTCGATGTAAATGCGATCCCTGGCGAGTCCGAGCGAGTGAGCAAACTCCGCGCGCTCGACGAGGAAGTCTCGGACCTCATGCACGACGTTCGCGTAGGTCGGGTTTGCCTGCATGGTCCGTGGCTCACCTTGCATGTGCATGAGGCACACCGCGGCGCCAGATTCTGCGCAAACCGCGCCCATCTCTGGATCACTCCAGCCGGTCACGTCGTTGATCAGCGTCGCCCCGGCGCGAACGGCTTCTTTTGCCACGCCGGATTTCATAGTGTCAATTGACACCCTCAAGCCGCGCTCCACTAGGCCCTCAATAACCGGCAAGACGCGTTCAAACTCCTCGTCTACGGAAACCGGAAGGGCGCCGGGCCGCGTGCTTTCTCCGCCGACGTCAATCCAATCGGCCCCTTCCGCGGCCATTTTCAGACCGTGTTCGATCGCAAGCTTTGGGGAGAAGTAGCGTCCGCCGTCCGAAAACGAATCCGGCGTGACGTTCAATATCCCCATGATTTGGGTTGGCAAAGTTAACGGACCTCGCTCAACCCAAATCGCTCGTGCAAGAGCCGAACCGCACGGAGGCTTTCACTTTCCGTAACCAACACGCTGAGGGAGTAGTCGGAGTCGCTCGTCTGCAGCACCTGAATCTGGGCTTCCGCCAGCGCGTGCATCACGTTGTAGAACACGCCGGGCTGCTGCATGTACTCATGCCCCACCAGCGAAACCATCGTGCAGCCTTCGGTCAACTCGGCCGGCACTCGCCGAACTTCCCCGAGCGATCCGAGCAAGGCAGCCTGCGTCTCGACTTCGCGTGAGGCGTTGCGCCCGACTTGGAAGAGATAGACCCGTCGCTCGTTTCCACCGACCGGAATGACGAGGCCATCGAGTACGTTTTCAACGATGGGATATTGATCGCGAGGGACTGCGAAGCCGGTGCTACTTGGGCTCATGTCCAACATGAACAGGTTCACGTCGTAGCGGGCCATCGTTTCGTAGATCCGGGTTTCAAGCATCACGCGCTCCTGTTCGGATGCGGCGCCGCTGAGATCGAATTGGAGATAAACGAGCTTTCCGGTGTGAGTGACGCCGGTCACGCGGCGACCAGGGAATTCTGACTTCGGCACGATTTGTGTACCTTCGTCGTCGCTAAACGTGTTCTTAACCCACAGCGGAATGCCGTACATCATCGCAATTTCTGCCGCGCGTGGGTGAACGACCTTGGCACCCAAGTGGGCGATTTCGGCGACTTCGTCGTACGTCACCGTCCGCAGAGTCGGCGCGTTGCGAACCGCGTCCGGGTCCGCCGTCTTGACTCCGTCAACGTCGGTGAAGATTTCAACCGCTTCTGCTTTCAGTGCAGCGCCAAGCGCGGCACCGGTAGTGTCGCTGCCGCCACGTCCGAGCGTCGTAAGCTCGCCCCCCGGCATGCCGGGACCATCGACAAAAACGCCCTGGAAGCCGCAAACGACCGGAATGTGGCCACCTCCGATGCTCTTGAGCAAAGCCACTGGATTGATGCTGACAATTCGAGCATTGCCATAGACGCCGTCAGTTCGAATACCAGCTTGCCCGCCCCGGAAGGCCATTGCGCTATGTCCGAGGGTTTTCAGCGTGTGGGTAAAAACCACCGCGCTGAGAATCTCGCCGCAGGCGACGAGTAGATCGAGCTCTCTAGGGTCTGGATCGACGTTTGGATCGATCTCGTTGAGCAAGTTGATGAGCGTGTCGGTCGCGTACGGTGCCCCTTTTCGACCGATGGCGCTCACGACGACGACCGGGCGGAAACCTTGGTCTTTCGCCGAAATCACCCGCATTGCGGATTGCATTCGTGCTTCGGGCGTGGCAACCGAAGTGCCACCAAATTTCATGACTTTGATTCGCATTACTCTTGCCCCGCCAAAAGTTTCTCGGTCAGTAGTTTTTCAAGCCGTGGCGCGTCCTTCGCGGAAACGATCATCAGCAACCGGTCGTGCATGTCGCCGATGTGGTCGATCGTGGTGCCGGTCTCGATGACTTCCCGCACGATGTGGCCAATCAGCCCTTCCTCGTCCCGAATGTTCACCGCGTGAACCAAGACGATGGCTCGCTCGGGCCGAATGCTGGAGTCGGTTGCCACCGGTTGAATCGCCATGGCAACCCCGTCCGCGCAATTGTTTGTGACGAGGAACGATAGCCCGGTCGGCGTGAGCTTCAAGAAGTCCACGCTAATCCCGGCTTCGTTCACCGCTTTCAAAACGCGTAAACGTGCGGCCTGGATCTCTCCTTCGAGGTTCGTGATGTGGACCTGGGCGAAACCGTAGCGAATCTCGACGCGGCTGATGCCGCGTCGTTTTTCAAACTCAGTTTCTTGATGTTGGAGGGGGCTTAGATTGGCTACGTTCAACGTTACGAGTTCCCGCTTAGAATGGCTTCTGCCTTCTCAAAGACTTCTGGTTCTGGCTTCAAGGTAGCGGCCAAAACGTTCTGCTCTACCTGGGAGGTTCGGCTCGCACCGATGATCACCGAGCTCACGTTCTGCTTTCGCAGGCACCATGCCAACGCGAACGCTGGCAATTCAAAGCCGAGAGACTCTACGTATGCTTTGAGGTCTTGGATTCGCTGAAGAAGCTCTTGGTTCGCGAGCGTGTCACGCATCCACATGTTGGAACTGTCATCAGCTCCACGCGTTCCCGATGGAGCAGGTTGTCCAGGCAGGTATTTGCCGGTCAGGATGCCCTGAGCGAGCGGCGAGAAGACGACCTGTCCGAGGCCGTGAAGCTCGGAGACGGGAATCACGCTATCCTCGATCGAGCGCTGGAGCATGCTGTAGCTCGGCTGATTGCTCGCGGGCAGATTCGCATTTAGCTGTTTCGCAACGTTCACGACTTCCGAAATCTGGTGCGCCTTCCACTCGCTGACGCCCCAGTAAAGGACCTTGCCGGCTCGAATCAGGTCATCAATTGCCCGTACCGTCTCATCCAGTGGAGTTTCTGAATCGAACCGGTGGAACTGCATCAGGTCGATGTAGTCCGTCTGAAGGCGCTTGAGGCTCGCGTTCACCGATTCGGTGATGTGCTTTCGGCTCAATCCGCGGTCGTTGGTTTCTTGCGACATCGGGAAGAAGCACTTTGTCGCGATGACAAGCGACTCTCGCTTGATGTCTTGAATTGCAATTCCAAGCGACTTCTCTGCCTCACCGGTGTTGTAAACATCGGCGGTGTCGAAGAAGTTGATTCCAAGCTCGAAAGCGCGGTGAACGATTTCGGACGTTACCGAGTCGTCAATCGTCCGACCGTGGGTCAGCCAACCACCGACTCCAACTTCACTGACTCGAATTCCGTAACGGCCTAGCTTGCGATATTGCATGTTGCCCCAAAGGTTACCGAACGATTTCCAAGATCACTCGGCTACCGAACTCTTTTACGAGCCGAATTCGGCCGCTAGCAATCGCTTCAACGAGTAATGGCTTCCACTTACTCTGCGTATCGGCCATCAGATTCGCCCTCACATCGGGATTAAGCGCCACCGGCGTTCCAACCAATCCGGATGCCTGCAGAAGCTCATCTCGCTGAGGTTTCGGCGTTAAGCTCAGGTTCCAGTACAAGTGTGAAATCCCTTGCTTCTGCAGACCATCTACGAAGTCATCCTGAGTCTCCATCGCCTCGTAGCCAACCTCCGTCGTGTGTCCTGGGTTGCCCCAGAAGTACGGCACATCGAGCAAGAAGCCAAACACTTCATCAAACAGCGCGATCTTCGCAGGCTTGACCGTCGAGTTGATCTCCGCCGCTGGCTCTGCAAACGAGATGCGGCGCACCCGGTAAGCCTCTCGATCCGTTTGACCGAACGCGACCTCCAGTTGATCGCTCGTTACAGCCGTAGAGGTCACGTACAACCCGGCAAGCGCCTGAACGGGAATCAGAAGCTGGAACACCTTGCCAATGGCCAAACGCGATACTGCCCCAGCGGCGAGGACTGAAAGCGGGAACATCAGACCAACGATGTAGCGGCTCTGCTGGCTCAAGAAGAACCACATGAGCAAGCTCACCCCGACGCCCGCGATGAGCGTCGCTTCGAACTTTCGCGAACGACCACTCGCCAACCAGGCGATGAGAGCAAGCAGTCCAACCGCACCGAGCGCCCCCATCGGGACTCCTTGCCCCTGAGTTGGGGACGGGTTGATGTAGCGCCCAGGCTGGTAAGAAAGCCCGAAAATAGCGTGCGGCAAGCGGGAGACTTCTAGCGGATTCGCAGTGTAATCCGGCCGTTCGGCGCTGGCGATTTCCCGCCCGACGCCGAAGGTTTGCTGTTCGTTTGCATAGATCTTGGCGTTGTAATCGCTCCAGTTCTTCCCTTTCAGAACACTATAGAAGAAGGGATAAACCGGGTTGCCGGTATTTACAATATTGCGCAAGTACCATGGCGCGCAGATGACGATTGGAATGAGAACAAGGGCGGGCGAGAGCTTGAGGCCATGCCCCTTTCTCGTCGCGGCAAATCCGAAAATCAAGGCGAAGACAATCGCCGTCTGCAATCCGGTGTACTTGCTGGCCATCGCAAGCCCCAGCAAAACCACGCCGAGAACGGCCCGACTTGGGACTTCCGGATTCTGAATCCACTGGCCCAAGTAGTACAGAGCCAGTCCTGCGAAGACCCCTTGACTGACATCGATGTAGCCCGTTCCGCTGAGCCAAAGGACCATCGGCAGACAGCCAAAGCAGACCGCAGCCCAGATTCCGGCCTTCTTCCCGTACGCCGCACTGGCGGCACCAAAGGCTCCCAGAACCGCAAGCACGGCAAACCAAACGCTAAACGCCTTGGCTCCCGCTTCTCCACCCCAACTCAGGCCCCAAATGTAGAGGTTGTCGACGGCAAACGGGAAATTGGAGTGGTGGATAAACGAGATGAAATCAATCTGCCCATGCTGGAGCCAAATCTTTGGAACGGCAAAGTGATAGGCCAGCGTGTCCCAGTCGAGCGTCGTGCTCGGAGCAAGCGCCCCGATGAGGCCAGTGAAAAGCACCGGCACGGCTGCGAGGAAGCTCGAAGGCTGAAAGTCGCGTAAGCCGCCCTTTGCCAACAAACCGAGCCCGACGACCGCGATGGCCCCCACGACGTAAAGCCCCCAGTTCAATCCACCGGGGACCATCCCGACGAAGAACGTGATCCAGCCGCAAAGGCCGAGCCCAACGAGCCCGGCGACGCTGAAGCCAAGCGTGCCGCCCTCCTGCTCTAAATGCTTGCCCAGAAGCGCCTTGCCAATCCCTAGCCATCCGAGGCAAAAGATAAACGTGATGAGTACGGCAAGCATTGCCCGTCAGTTTAATCTGCGGAGACGAAGGTTAGTTGTTGAAACCGATGTTCGATCCAATCGACTGACCACGCCGGCCAATGCCAAACGGCAGGTCGGTTGGGAACGCCTTCAGCCGGAAAAACACTTGCACTTCCCGGCCCGGCCGGAAGCCCGTCTTGTACTCCGACAGGCTCATGACGAGCTCCCAACAGTGAAGGTCGTACACCGCGTTGTACTGGGCAGCATCGATCTCCTTGGTGAAGCCGTTGTACGAAAGCACTGCGCCGACTCGCGTTCGACCCCACTTCAGGTTCGCCAAGTACAAGTTAGCGTTCGACCACCGCTTCTGAAAGCCGTCATAGCGTGCGCCAAGGGTGACGAACGTCGCTCCAGGCTGGTAAGTGAAATCAAGCCGAACGCTGCTCCAGTTCTGGGAAATCGTGTCGTAAGTCGTCAGGGTTCGAAAGTTGAAGTACTGTCTCGGCCGGTACTCCGTGCGCAAGTTGAACTGCTGCCAACCGATATCACTTTGTTTCGATTGATTGAAGTCAAAACCCGTCTGAGCTCCGATTAGGAAGGTTCGCAACGGTCGGGTGGAGACATCGAACGTTGACGTGTGCGTGCGTCCGGTACGGTCCTGCGCCAAAGGCGTGTAGCCTTCGGGCCGCAGATAGTTGTAGCGAAGGTTGGCCGATGTATCTCCACCCAGTCGATAGCCCGCGTTCCAACCCGCTCCCACCACGTACTGCGCGGTGTCATCGGAGTACATGGACTGCTTGAACACGCTGGAGTAGTCAAAGCTGAAACGGGACCGACCGCCAGAACTCTTGTTCATCGTCCAGTCGAAAATGCTCCGCGTGACCCGCGAGCCCTGCAATCCGCCGAACTCACCGATCGATAAGCTGGTTCGGAAAGGCAATGCCCTTCCCTGGGATTTCCCGAGCAACTTCGTTGCATCGGAGGTGAGCGTCAGTACCGGCGTTCGATCCGCCGTTCCGAACCCGCCGACGTTGTCACCCACGGGCACTAGGCGTTGGTACTCCAGCACGGCATTTGCGAACGGAAGGTTCTGGTTGGCCCGAAACCGCACATCTAACTGTTTGGACTCGAACGAGTTCGAGTCTCCGTAAGCGTTTCGGTTTACCGAGTAGCTCAGGTTGCTCGAAGTCTGGAGCTGACCGATGGAGCGATCGTCGCTGATCGAAATCACCTCAGTTTCCGAAACACTCTCGCCGAACTCACTGCGATTTCGTTGAAAGTTCAGGCCGGTATTCGCATCGCGCGACCGAAGGTTGTATTGCCCACTGGTCGTAAATAGCGTGGAGCCAGGCGACGTTAGATAGTTGTTGCGTTGGTAATCGTTCTGAAGAGAAAGCTCGCCGCTGCCCAGCTGTTGCCGGTGCTGATTCTTCATCGTGAGCGTCCCAACCGATCCTAACACCGTATAGATCTGGGTCAGTCCGTCCATCTTGCCGTTGGCGTAGGCATAATCGGTGCCCAAAGCGGGCCCGAACTTGGACATGTAATCCACCCGGAGATCGGTAGCCATTCGGTCGGAAGCAGACAGTCCAAAACGGTTCTTGACGTAATAGCCTTCGTCTCGGCTCTGCCCGACATCGGGGGAATAACGTGACTTCTGGTCTTCGATCGGAATCGAGAGGAACGGAATCGTAATGATGGTTTTGCCAAAGAACCGAATTCGGGCCTTTCGAAAAATAACCCGCTTATTCGTGCGGACCACGGCGTCGGCGGACTCAATTTCGTAGTGCGCGTGATCGCCCAGGCTACACGTGGTGAAGTCGCTTTCCTTGAAATGGTTCTCGCGCTCGGTGCCGTCGGCGGCTACCGATGAGATGTAAACATTGTCGGTAACCGCGCCCTTCAGAAGTGATGGGCGAAGCATGCCGCCTCCGCGCTCGGAGACGTAACTCTCTTCCTTAAAATTGAACCGAACCTTGTCGCCGTAGACAACCGCATCGGCGCCGATGATCTTCACGTTGCCGCTGAGGTCGAAAATTTCCGTGTCAAGATTCCCGTCGATCTGGTCGGCAAAGCATCGATATCCTCGGTACAGGACCTCGGTTCCCCCGGTGATCTGAACCTGCTTTCCATCCCGGTTCAGTGACCCAGCCCGCAGGATCTCAAGCTCATTGTCGTTGGTGCGCGCCGGAGCCCCCGGATTGGTGGTTGCGCTTCCAGTGGGAAGATTGATCGGCGCGCGATTCGGATCCCGATTGATCAGCGGATAGCCAGAACGGAGAAGTTCGTAGCTGCCAAACACCTGGGCCGAAGCGACCGAGGCGGAACAGAGCACGAAGGCGAGGCAAAGGGTTCGCCCACCTTTCACTCCAATCTCCAAATTGCAAACACACCTAGGACAAAGAAGATGAGATTAGGAGCCCAAGCCGCGACCAAAACCGGCACGGCCGAGGACTTGCTCAAGATCTCCGTGGACACAACATAGGCGTTAAAGTACAACAAAACCACGACAAAGCTGACCATAACGCCAACAAATCCGCCCGTCCGCGCAAATACCAGCGCAAACACGGGAGATGTCACGGCAAACACAAAGCAGGCCACGGGAATGCTGTAGCGTGACTGAAGCTCAAGCTCTTCCTTCTTCGGGTCTGCCCCCAGCTTTCGGGCGGTATCAATCGAGGCTTGCAGCTCTGTGATGGTTCGTTCCGCAACCTGACCTGCGCCAAAAAGTCCATCAACCACGATTTTCTGGTTGACCTGGAAGCTCTTTCTCGGCTTGGCCACAATCACGTTTCCATCCTCAATCTCCACGTAGTAGCCATTCTTAAACGTCCACACGCCGCGGTCGTATTGGGCAGTTTCGGCAGTGATGATTCCGACTTTCTTGGGCCCAACCTGCTCAAACAGCGTTATGTTTGAGATATCGAAGCGGTACTCGTCCACCCGACGAATGATTCCGAACGAGGCGGTGTATTGGTTCAGCTCGATAATCGAGTTGGCCTTCATCGTTGGCCGGCTGAGCCCCATGATTCC
>Ga0164295_10001403_pt1 | contig 19927 bp, 21 predicted proteins | sample GEODES006metaG_FD_111798 | JGI IMG/M metagenome (GOLD analysis project Ga0164295, IMG submission 111798) | Oligotrophic lake water microbial communities from Sparkling Lake, Wisconsin, USA - GEODES006 metaG | ecosystem: Environmental > Aquatic > Freshwater > Lake | place: USA: Sparkling Lake... | reverse complement strand
CTTCAACGTGGCGTAGTCCAGTCCATAGCGCTTCATGTCACCAACTTTGTAGTTCTCCACAAAAACATGCGCATGAACAGCCATTTGGCGTATGAGTTGTTGTCCGGCCGTGGTGGACAAATCGCAGGTCATGGAGCGTTTGTTGCGGTTGGCACCTAAAAAATAAGCTGATTCAGCACTGTTTTGGCCGTCAGGGGTTTGCAAAAAAGGGGGACCCCAACCGCGTGTATCGTCGCCGCGAATTGGGCGCTCCACTTTCACCACATCGGCACCCAAGTCGGCCAAGGTTTGGGTGCTCCACGGGCCGGCCAGCACCCGCGATAAATCCAGTACACGAACAGCGTCCAAAGCATTCATGGCCGCATTGTGACTCAAGCAGGCAAGGGGGATAATGCCAGCAAAGTCGAGAGCATATGAGCACCCGTATCCTGTTAATCGCACACGCACCCTTGGCCAACGCTTTGCGCGACTGCGCTTTGCATGTGTTTCCCGATTGCGCCCAAGCCATCATTGCCATTGATGTGCCGCCGAACGAGTCACCTGAACAAACCTTGGCCAGTGCACAGGCCATGATGTCCGAATATGAACCCCAAGACACCTTGGTGCTGACCGATGTGCTGGGCGCAACACCTGCCAACGTGGCCCAGCGCTTGGTCAAGGATTTGCAATCGCAGCTGATCGCAGGCGTCAACTTGCCCATGCTCTTGCGCACTGTCTGCTATCGGCATGAGGATGTGCAGGCCTTGGCCAAACGTGCGTTGGATGGTGGTGCGCAAGGCGTGGTGCAAGTCGAAATCAACAATCCCCCATAACCAAATCGAGTCATCTGTGATTAAACAAAAAACCACTGTGATCAATAAACTGGGTTTGCATGCCCGCGCCTCTGCCAAGCTGACCAAAATGGCGGGCAGTTTTCCGTGTGAAGTCTGGGTGGCGCGTGGCGATAGGCGGGTCAATGCCAAAAGCATCATGGGCGTGATGATGTTGGCTGCCGGCATTGGAACCGAGATCGAGATCGAGACCGATGGCCCGCAAGAACATGAAGCCATGCAAGCCTTGTTGGCTTTGCTCGCCAACAAGTTTGGCGAGGGCGAATAAAGATGAGCTTTTCCATTCACGGTTTGGCAGTGGCACGTGGCATCGCCATTGGCCGAGCCGTGTTGGTGGCTTCCAGCAGGGTGGATGTGGCCCACTATTTCATCGATGCGCAGCAAATCGACAGCGAATTGCAGCGCATTACCAGTGCACGGCAAGCCGTGATGCTGGAGGTGCAGCGGCTGCACCAGTCGGTGCCGAAAGACGCCCCACCTGAGTTGGCGGCCTTGCTCGAAGTGCACATGATGATGCTGCAAGACGAAATGTTGGCCGACGGTGTCAGGCATTGGGTGAAAGACCGCTTGTACAACGCCGAATGGGCACTCACCTCTCAGTTGGAAGTGGTGACCCGGCAATTTGATGAGATGGAGGACGCCTACTTGCGAGAGCGCAAAGGCGACCTGGAGCAAGTGGTCGAGCGCTTGCTTCGTCATATGAAGGGTTTGCCCACCACCTTGCCCCAGCCCGCACCACGCAAGACCAGCAGTTGGCAACAAGACCAGTTGCTCGACGACAGCCACGATGGGCCATTGGTGCTGATTGCACACGATTTGTCGCCTGCCGACATGCTGCAATTTAAACAAAGCGTCTTTACCGGTTTTGTCACCGATGTGGGAGGCAAAACCTCGCACACAGCCATCGTGGCGCGCAGCTTGGACATCCCGGCTGTGGTGGGTGCGCGCAATGCGAGTCAATTGGTGCGGCAAGATGATTGGGTCATCATCGACGGGGATGCGGGGGTCATCATCGTTGGACCATCCCCCATCATCTTGGAAGAGTACAGCTTCAAACAGCGCCAAGCCCAGCTTGAGCGTGAACGCTTGGCGCGTTTGAAGAACACGCCAGCTGTCACCATGGACGGTCAAAAAATCGAGTTGCTGGCCAACATCGAACTGCCCGAGGACACCGCACAAGCCGTGGCCATGGGTGCAGTGGGTGTGGGCTTGTTTCGCAGCGAGTTTTTATTCATGGGGCGCGAGGGCCAATTGCCTGATGAAGAGGAGCAATTCCAGGCCTACAAACGCGCGGTTGAAGGCATGAAGGGCTTGCCCGTCACCATCCGCACCGTGGATGTGGGTGCAGACAAGCCTTTAGACCGTACCGCCAAGGATCAGGCCCATCTGAACCCCGCACTGGGCTTGCGCGCCATTCGCTGGAGTCTGGCCGACCCGAGCATGTTTCTCAGTCAATTGCGCGCCATCTTGCGTGCAGCCCTGTTCGGCAAAGTCAACCTGTTGATTCCGATGCTGGCCCATGCGCGCGAAATTCACCAAACCTTTCAATTGCTGGCCCAAGCCCAGCAGCAACTCGACAAGCGTGGCGTGGCTTATGGCCCACTGCGCGTGGGTGCCATGATTGAAGTGCCCGCTGCGGCGTTGAGTTTGCCGCTGTTTTTAAAGCACTTTGATTATTTATCGGTCGGCACCAACGACTTGATCCAATACACCTTGGCGATTGACCGTGCCGACGAGCAAGTGGCGCATTTATACGACCCCTTGCACCCGGCCGTGCTGAATTTGCTGGCCAACACGATTGCCCAAGGCGCGGCGGCGGGCAAAGAGGTGAGCCTGTGTGGTGAGATGGCCGGAGACCCCCTCTACACCCGCTTGTTATTGGGCTTGGGCTTGCGGCACTTCTCCATGCATCCCACGCAACTCTTGCGTGTCAAGCAAGAGGTGCTGCGCGCAGACACCAGCCGCTTGGCCGCATGGGCACAAGGCGTGTTGCATGCCGACGACCCCGGCCTGGCCTTGCTGAGTTGAAGATCAGGGCAGCACGCCGCCGTTGAACACGGTGACATCGGTAAAGACCGTCTCCAGTGGAAAGCGAATGCCTTTGGCGTGATCTTCGGCGCACCGAATCAACAGTCGACTGCGGTGACGCGCATGACTTTCGCGCATCTCATCCAAGCTCATCCACAAGCTGCGGACAATCCCGGTGTCAAGTTGGCGACTCGGCTCGAACGCCCCCAATTCGCCGGTGAAGGCAAATCGCAGGTAGGTGATGTCTTCATCCGGGTCTTCGGGGGTGGCGGGTTTTTGAAAGCGGGAGAGGTAAATGCCCACCAAAGCGGTGGGCTTGAAATGGAACGCGGTTTCTTCCAACACCTCACGAATGCAGCCCTGGACAGGGGATTCACCGGGGTCAAGGTGACCTGCTGGGTTGTTCAACATCAGGCCTTTGGGCGTGTGCTCCTCAACCAACAAATAGCGCCCCTCTTTTTCAATGATGCCGGCGACGGTGACGCTGGGCTTCCAACGGGTGTTCATGGTGGAAAATAAGCCTTTTATGGGGGACTGTTGAATCTGCGATGATTCTCGCCCATTGAGTAGAGGAGATAACCATGCTGATTGGCGTGCCTGCCGAAACCGCGGCGGGTGAAACCCGTGTCGCCGTGACACCTGAGACGGCCAAAAAAATCATTGCCCAAGGGCATCAAGTTCATGTGCAATCAGGCGCAGGTGTGGCCGCCAGTGTCACCGACGCGGCCTATGAAGCCGCGGGCGCACAAATCACCGATGCCAAAGGTGCCCTGAGCGCCGAGTTGGTATTGAAAGTGCGCACACCCAGCAGCGACGAACTTCAGTATATGAAGTCAGGCGCCGCTTTGGTGGGCATGCTCAACCCGTTTGATGCTGAAGGCTTGCAGCGCATGGCGGCGGCTGGCCTGACCAGCTTTGCATTGGAAGCTGCACCACGCACCACCCGTGCGCAAAGCATGGACGTGTTGTCTTCACAGGCCAATATCGCCGGCTACAAAGCCGTGATGATGGCGGCTGACAAATACCAGCGCTTTTTCCCCATGTTGATGACCGCTGCGGGCACCGTCAAAGCTGCGCGTGTGGTCATCTTGGGCGTGGGCGTGGCGGGTTTGCAAGCCATCGCCACCGCCAAGCGCCTGGGTGCGGTCATCGAAGCCTCGGATGTCCGCCCCAGTGTGAAAGAACAAGTGGAGTCCTTGGGCGCCAAGTTCATCGATGTGCCCTACGAAACCGACGAAGAAAAAGACGCGGCTGAAGGTGTGGGCGGGTATGCCCGTCCGATGCCACAAAGCTGGCTGGATCGGCAAAAACTCGAGGTGGCCAAGCGTGTGGCGCAAGCCGACATCGTGATCACCACCGCTTTGATTCCCGGACGCGCCGCCCCTGTGTTGGTCACAGAAGACATGGTCAAAGCCATGAAGCCAGGCTCGGTCATCGTCGATTTAGCCGCTCCCGCAGGCGGCAACTGCCCGCTCACGGAGGCCGGCAAAATCGTCATCAAGCATGGCGTTACCTTGGTTGGCGAAACCAATCTGCCCGCGCTGGTGGCCGCCGATTCCAGCGCCCTGTACGCGCGCAATGTGCTGGACTTCCTCAAGCTCGTGTTGCCCAAAGACAAGGGCTTCACCGTGGACCTCGAAGACGACATCGTGGCCGCTTGTCTCATGACCCAAGGCGGCGACGTCAAAAGGAAATAAACATGGATCACACCATCACCAACCTCATCATCTTCGTGCTGGCCATTTATGTGGGCTACCACGTGGTGTGGAACGTCACGCCTGCGCTGCACACACCGCTGATGGCGGTGACCAATGCGGTCTCAGCCATCATCATCGTTGGCGCCATGTTGGCCGCTGCGCTCACCACCACGACGCTCGGCAAAACCATGGGTGTGTTGGCCGTGGCCTTGGCGGCTGTGAATGTGTTTGGCGGTTTCTTGGTCACGCGGCGCATGCTGGAAATGTTCAAGAAAAAAGCCCCTAAAGCAGGAGCCAACAAATGAGCATGAATCTGGTGGTGCTGCTTTATTTGGTGGCCAGTATTTGTTTCATTCAAGCCCTCAAAGGCTTGAGCCATCCCACAACATCAATCCGTGGCAATCTGTTTGGCATGTCGGGCATGGCCATCGCCGTGGTCACCACGGCTGCCTTGATTTTCAATCAGGCCGCGCAATTGGGGCAGGTTGATCCGGTGCAAGGTTTGAGTTGGGTGCTGCTTGGCTTGGTCATAGGCGGCGGTGCCGGTGCAGTCATGGCGCAACGCGTCGAGATGACCAAGATGCCCGAGTTGGTGGCCTTCATGCACAGCATGATTGGCTTGGCCGCGGTGTTCATCGCGATTGCAGCCGTGGTCGAACCGGCTGCTTTTGGCATCGTGGCGGCGGGCTTGGGCACCTTGGATATTCCCAACGGCAATCGTCTGGAATTGTTCTTGGGTGCAGCCATTGGTGCCATCACCTTCAGCGGTTCGGTCATTGCGTTTGGCAAGCTGTCAGGCCAGTACAAATTCCGATTGTTTCAAGGTGCACCCGTGGTGTTTGCCGGTCAGCACATGTTGAATTTGGTGCTGGGCGTGGCGACCCTTGGTTTGGGCGTGTACTTCATGCTGACTGGTAACTGGGATGCCTTCCTGCTCATGCTGGCGCTGTCCTTTGTATTGGGCGTGTTGATCATCATTCCCATCGGTGGCGCGGACATGCCGGTGGTGGTGTCCATGCTCAACAGCTACTCGGGCTGGGCCGCCGCAGGCATTGGTTTCTCGCTCAACAACAGCATGTTGATCATTGCCGGTTCTTTGGTGGGTTCTTCCGGTGCGATCTTGAGCTACATCATGTGCAAGGCCATGAACCGCTCGTTTTTCAACGTCATCTTGGGCGGCTTTGGTGGTGAGGCGGGCGCGGCAGTGGCTGGCAGCAGCGAGCAACGCCCGGTCAAGAGCGGCAGTGCCGATGACGCCGCTTACATTTTGGCCAACGCCGAGACCGTCATCATCGTGCCAGGCTACGGTTTGGCCGTTGCCCGCGCTCAGCACGCGGTGAACGAATTGGCGGAGAAACTCACGCACAAAGGCATCACCGTGAAATACGCCATCCATCCGGTGGCCGGTCGCATGCCAGGCCACATGAACGTGTTGCTGGCCGAGGCTGAAGTGCCTTACGACCAGGTGTTCGAAATGGAAGACATCAATGGCGAATTTGGTCAAGCCGATGTCGCCATCATCTTGGGTGCAAATGACGTGGTCAACCCTGCGGCCATGATCAAAGGTTCGCCCATTTATGGCATGCCCATCTTGGAAGCCTACAAGGCCAAAACCATCATCGTCAACAAGCGCTCTATGGCTGCAGGTTACGCGGGCTTGGATAACGAGTTGTTCTACATGGACAAGACCATGATGGTGTTTGGCGACGCCAAGAAAGTGGTCGAAGACATGGTCAAGGCGGTGGAGTAACAACGCGTTGAATCACGAGGTGTGCGCATGAGACCGGTGGCCATCATCGGTGCCATGCAACAAGAGTTGGCCGGTTTGAAGCAGGCGCTGCAAGACCCCCACACCATCCGCATAGGCTCGCGCCAAGTCACCACCGGCACTTGGCACGGTCATCCTGTGGTGCTGGCGCTTTCCCACATTGGCAAGGTGGCCGCCGCCACCACCGCCACCGCCCTGATCGAACGCTTTGACGTCACCGAGATCATCTTCACCGGCGTCGCCGGTGGTTTGGCCGCTGGCGTGAATGTCGGCGACATGGTGGTGGCCACCGAATTCGTGCAGCATGACATGGACGCGTCGCCTTTGTTTCCGCCGCTGGAGGTGCCCTTGTATGGGCGCGCCCATTTTTCAACCGATGTGCGTTTGACGCAAAGCCTGAAGTCGGCGGCGCAAGCCATTTTGAACAAGCCGGGGCAATGGCTGGACGCCGAGGTACTGCGCGAACTGCAGGTGCATGCGCCCCAAGTGCATGCCGGTTTGGTGGTCAGCGGCGACCGCTTCGTGTCCACCTCCCCAGAGAGCCAAGCTTTGCAACAACGTTTGCCCAAGGCCTTGGCGGTGGAGATGGAAGGGGCGGCCGTGGCACAAGTCTGCTTTGACTATGGCGTGCCGTTTGGCGCAGTGCGCACCATCTCTGACCGCGCCGACGACAACGCCACGCGCGACTTCACCATATTTATTGATGAGGTGGCCGGGCGTTACAGCCTGGCCTTGTTGGGCACCTGGTTGGGCCAGCGGTGAAGTTTTATTTCAGCCAGCCGCGTCTGCGGAAATACCACATGGGCACCACTGCACTGGCGACCATCACCAGCAGCGCAAAGGCGTAGCCGTATTGCCATTGCAACTCGGGCATGAATTGGAAATTCATACCGTAAACGCTGGCGATCAAAGTGGGTGGCAGCAATGCGACGCTGGCCACCGAGAAGATTTTGATGATCTTGTTTTGGTTGATGTTGATGAAACCCACGGTGGCATCCATCAAGAAGTTGATCTTGTCGAACAAGAAGGCGGTGTGGCTGTCGAGCGAATCGATGTCGCGCAAAATTTGCCGCGCATCATCAAATTGCTCGGCGTTGAGCATGCGCAAACGCATGGCAAAACTCAAAGCGCGGCGGGTGTCCATCATGTTGCGGCGGATGCGGCCATTCAAGTCTTCCAAGCGCGCGATGTCGCCCAGCACGGCGCCGGCCAAGGCGTCGGTCACGTCACCCGAGAGCACCATCTTGCTGACTTTTTCCAACTCGTCGTAAATGCCCTCTAGCGTGTCGGCAGAGTACTCCGCATCCACCGAGAACAGTTCCAGCAATACATCTTTGGCGTCTTCAATCAAGCCCGGCGCGCGCCGTGCACGCAGGCGCAGCAATCGAAAAACCGGCAAGTCTTCATCGTGGATGGAAAACAGCACGCCGTGGCTCTTGAGGGCATCATTGTGTTGGTTCAAGATGAAGGCCACCCGCACCGCACGGGGTTCTTCCAGGTCGGCGATCAAGAAGTCAGAACGGATGTGCAACTCACCGTTGTCTTCCTCGTAAAAACGTGCGGACTCTTCAATGTCCTCATCCATCGCGTCTTCTGGAATGTGCACGCCAAAGTGCTGGCTGATCCAGCGCTTTTCTTCGGGTGTGGGGGACTCCAAATCGACCCAGATCGGATGGAATTGGGACAACTCTTCTTGGGAAGAGATTTCTTCTTGAAACAGGCGGCCGTTGGCCAGCGAAAAGATATTGAGCATGGCAATCTCAGAGCTTGATGGAGCGGGTCGAAAAAAAGGGTGGGGATGTGCGCTTTCGACTCTGCTCGGCTCGATGCCAGGGTGAATCGAAAGCTACCAACTAGGGTAGGTTTCCAAGGATCGCTCCTGATTTGTACATGCCCAAATTATGGCACTGCAACAAGCGCCGACCAAGACTGTTAGAGTCGGACGCTTTTCATCGGCCCCTTCATGCACAACCCTTTGCCCCCAGCCCAAGAGCGCTGGCTGTTGATCACCTTGGCTGGCATCCAATCCACCCACATCGTGGACTTCATGATCATGATGCCCTTGGGCCCGCAACTCACCGCCTTGTTCGCCATCAGCGACGCCCAGTTTGGCCTGTTGGTGTCGGCTTACACCTTGTCGGCTGGTTTGTCAGGCTTGCTTGCCACGGGTTTCATCGACCGGTTCGAGCGCAAGCAATTGATGCTGGTGCTCTATTTGTTTTTTGCCCTGACAACATTGGGCTGCGCCCTGGCGCCGTCCTATGCATGGTTGATGGTGGCGCGGGTGGCCGCCGGTTTGTTTGGCGGCATTTTGTCGGCCATGACCCAGACCGTGATTGGCGATGTCATCCCATTCGCCAGGCGAGGCCAAGCCACCGGCTTTGTCATGACCGCGTTTGCGTTGGCCAGTGTGGCCGGTGTGCCAGCCGGCTTGTTCTTGGCCAATCACGGTGGTTGGCACAGCGCTTTCGTGGCCTTGACCGTGATGTGCAGTTTGGTCGGGGTCCTGGCCATTTACAGCTTGCCACGTTTGAGTGCCCACCTGGCGCAAGCGCAAGGGCGTGATGTGTTTCATGCCTTGCAGATGGTGTTGAAGGATGCCAACCACCAGCGCGCCTTGATGTTATCCGCCGCCATGATGTTTGCTGGTTTCACCATCATTCCCTACATCACCATTTACAACCAAGCCAACCATGTGGTGGAACTCAGTGAGATTCCCTACATTTACCTGTGCGGTGGTGCGGTCACCTTGTTCACATCGCGCTGGATTGGGGTGTGGACCGATCGGCTGGGCAAACGGGTCATGTTTCAGCGCATGGTGTTGTTGTCGGCCTTGCCCATGACCTTGACCACCCTGATGCAACCCATGCCCTTGGCCTGGGTGCTGGTGGTTACCACCAGTTTTTTTGTCGCCATGAATGGCCGCATGATTCCTGGCATGGCCTTGCTCACTTCGGCGGCCTTGCCAATGTACCGTGGCACCTTCATGTCGCTCAATGGTGCGGTGCAGTCCGTGTCGATTGGCTTGGCCTCGTGGGTCGGCGGATTGCTGATACAACGCAATGAACTCGGCCAGGTGACCCACTATTGGCTGTGTGCGGTGGTGGGCGTGGTGGCTTCGGTCTTGGCGTATTACCTGGCCCAGCACGTCAAAGTTCACACCGCAGAACCCAGCCCGGACGCCGCCCCCAGCCCGAATTGAGCCTGAATTTTCAGGTTCTTGCTGTTGGGTTTGCAATTTTGTCAAAGTGGGTGCATAGTGGACTCACCTGTCGTTGTTCAGGCATGTGGTTTGGGCAAGAGCACAGGCGTTTTTTGCGGAGGGTTCGTATGAATTTAACGATCAGCGGTCACCATCTCGAAGTCACCCCAGCATTGCGTGGCTATGTCACCCACAAACTAGACCGCGTCCTGCGGCACTTTGACCAAGTGGTTGATGTGCGCGTTCTGTTGTCCGTTGAAAAGCAAAAAGAAAAAGAAGGTCGCCAACGCGCCGAGTGCAATATTCACGTCAAAGGCAGCGACTTGTTTGCTGAATGTGCCAATGAAGATTTGTATGCCGCCGTCGATCAATTGGTGGACAAACTCGATCGACAAGTGGTTCGCCACAAAGACCGCTTGCAAGACCACCATCACACCAGTGTCAAACGCGAGTTGAGCAATTAAAGGCACGATCAGCGCGAAACCGCCTGTTCGCAGGCGGTTTTTTTATGTTTAAATATTAAATCTAAAGAATTAAATATTTACCCTAGTTTTTCACCCCCTCTCGGGTGCATAATCAGCCCCCAAACATGAACAGACTCGCCGCCATACTGCCTTCTGCACAAGCTTTGGTGCAGGTTGACGCCACCAGCAAGAAACGCGCTTTTGAAGAAGCCGGCTTGTTGTTTGAAAACCTGCACGGCTTGAACCGTGCCATGGTCGCCGACAGTTTGTTTGCCCGAGAGCGGCTGGGCTCGACTGGCTTGGGTTACGGCGTGGCCATTCCGCACGGGCGCATCAAAGGCATGAAAACGCCCTTGGCTGCCGTGTTTCGTTTGTTGGAGCCGATTGGTTTTGATGCGCCTGACGAAAAACCCGTTAATTTGATGATTTTCTTGCTGGTGCCCGAAGCCTCAACGCAGAAGCATTTGGAAATCTTGTCAGAAATTGCCGAGATGCTCAGCGACGCCAAATTGCGCGACAAGCTTAAAGCGTGTGAAGACGCTGCCGAACTCCACGGCCTGATCACCAACTGGCAAACCGTTCAAGTCGCCTGAGCTGTTTGCCTTGAAGCCCACCGCCATCAGCGCTGACGTCTTGTTCGAGGACTTTCGGCAAAAGTTGGGTTTGCAATGGGCCGCTGGCCAAGGTGCTTCCGAACGGCACTTCGATGAAGTCGCGGTGCGCATGGCCCGCTCTGGGGCCGATTTGGTCGGTTACCTCAACTACATCCACCCCTACCGTTTGCAAGTACTGGGCGAACGTGAAATTGCATATTTGCAAGAATGCGCACCCGACGTGGCTGAGCGCCGGATTGACCGCATCGTCACCTTGGTGCCGCCGGTGCTGGTGGTGGCCGACGACCAAAAGCCGTCGGCGTCTCTCCTGTCCATGTGTGAGCAAGCGCAAATCCCCTTGTTCGTCACACCCGAATCGGCAGCCTTTGTCATCGACGTCTTCCGTGCTTATTTGTCCAAGCATTTCGCCGACCGCACCACCTTGCACGGCGTGTTCCTGGATATTTTGGGCATGGGCGTGCTGATCACCGGCGAGTCGGGCTTGGGCAAGAGCGAACTGGGGTTGGAGCTGATTTCGCGAGGCAACGGCTTGGTGGCCGATGACGCGGTGGATCTGTACCGGATCAACCAAACCACCATCGAAGGCCGCTGCCCCGACTTGCTGCAAAACCTGCTGGAAGTGCGTGGCATTGGACTGCTCGACATACAGGCCATCTTTGGGGAGACCGCGGTTCGGCGCAAGATGCGCCTGAAACTGATCGTGCATTTGGTGCGCAAGGAAACCCTGGAGCGCGACTACGAGCGGTTGCCGCACGAACCCCTCACCCAAGATGTCCTGGGCATTCCGGTGCGCAAAGTGGTGATCCAGGTGATGGCGGGGCGCAACATCGCGGTGCTGGTGGAGGCGGCGGTGCGCAACACCATCCTGCAATTGCGCGGCATTGACACCTATGAAAAGTTTGTCGAGCGGCACCGGCAAGCGATGAAGACCCAGCAGCCGGACTGAAACAACAGGCCTTTTTCGTGCTTCTTGAAGGCCTGCTTGAGCCGCCCGTTATGGGGACGCATTTTTCGGGTCTTTCGCTCAAAAAATGGTCCCAAGCCAAAACAATTGGAATCTGACCGCAATAACGCCAATTACGCTGCTTCGTCCTTGAAGGGGCAAGGCTTGCGCGTGCAATGGCCGTAAAGACTGAGCGCATGGTCGGCGATTTCGAAACCTTTGTCACGGGCAATGTCTTGCTGGCGGCGTTCAATCTCGGCGTCGAAAAACTCCTCAACCCGGCCGCAATCGAGGCACACCAAATGGTCGTGGTGCTGCCCTTCATTGAGTTCATAGACCGCTTTGCCGCTTTCAAACTGGCTGCGCGTGAGCAGTCCTGCTTGTTCGAACTGCATCAGAACGCGGTAGATGGTGGCCAAACCGATGTCCGCGCGCTCGTTCAAGACCAGGCGGTAAACGTCTTCGGCGCTCATGTGGCGCTGGCCGCTTTTTTGGAACAACTCCAAAATCGTCAGCCGCGGAACAGTGGCTTTAAGGCCCGTGTTTTTCAAATTACCAAGGGAGGGCATGCACGCCTTTCACGTCCAAGGGTCGGTGGTTGAACCCCATCGTTACAATGGATTCATCATAGCCTGCCTGACCTCGATCATGAATCTTTTGCGACTACTTTGGGCCCGCGGTTGGGTGTGGGTTTCTTTGGCCACACTGGGCGCGTGTTCCACCATTGACGACCCGATGGCACAAGCCATGCGCACGGTCACGCCCTACCGCGCCGAAGTGGTCCAAGGCAATTTCGTTTCCAAAGAGCAAGTGCAAGCCCTGCGCCCTGGTATGAACCGCAACCAAGTCAAAGACATTTTGGGCACGCCCTTGATTGCCAGCGTGTTCCACGCCGATCGATGGGACTATGCCTTCACCATCCAGCGCAAAGGCACACAACCGCAGCAGCGCAAGCTGTCGGTGTTTTTCAAGAACGATTTGTTTGACCGCGTGGACGCCCAAGACCTGCCCAGCGAGGCCGAATTCGCCGAGCGTATTTCTGTTCCTGAAGACCGCAAGGCGGTGCCGCGTTTGCAAGCCACGCCGCAAGAACTAGACAAGTTCAATCAAAAGAACCCTGCCAATCCAGCGTCTTTAGTCGCGCCGGTCAAAGCTGCGCCCAAAAACTATCCGCCGCTTGAACCCAACAGCAATTGAGCGCAGCCATGAACGCCACCCCCCCACTTCGAATTGCTGTCGCCGGTGCCAGCGGCCGCATGGGCCGCATGCTGATTGAGGCCATCACCACCTCACCGGATGGTCAACTCGCTGGCGCCTTGGACATGGCTGCCAGCCCCGCCATCGGCACCGATGCGACGGGATTCACCGGGCACAACAGCGGCGTGCTGATCACTGCCGATATGGCGCAAGGCTTGAACAACGCGCAAGTGCTGATTGACTTTACCCGCCCCGAGGGCACCATGGCGCACTTGGCCGTCTGCCGCCAAATGGGCGTGCAAATGGTGATTGGCACCACCGGCTTTACCCCGGCGCAAAAAGCCGAGATAGAAGCTGCCGCGCAAGACATTGCCATCGTCATGGCGCCCAATATGAGCGTCGGTGTCAACGTCACCTTGAAGCTGTTGGAGATGGCGGCCCAAGCGCTGTCATCGGGCTATGACATCGAAATCATCGAAGCGCACCATAAACACAAGGTGGACGCGCCCTCCGGCACGGCTTTGAAAATGGGGGAAGTGATCGCCCAAGCGCAAGGGCGGCAGCTGCAAGACTGCGCCGTGTATGAGCGCTACGGCCACACGGGCGAGCGGGTCGCCAACAGCATTGGGTTTTCCACCATCCGCGGTGGCGACATCGTCGGCGACCACACCGTCATGTTTGCCACCGAAGGAGAGCGCATCGAAATCACACACAAGTCGGCCAGCCGCAGCACCTACGCACAAGGCAGTTTGCGGGCCGTGCGTTTCTTGGCAAATCAACAGCGGGGCTTGTTTGACATGTTTGACGTACTGGGCTTGCAAGCCATTCAGGTGCGGGCATGAACCTGCTGTCCTTATTGACCCAAGGTGACATGCTGCTGCGACTGGTCAGCCTGGTGTTGCTGGTGATGTCGGTGTTCAGCTGGGTCGTCATTTTGTACAAAGCGGTTCTGCTGCATGTGGCCCAGCGGGACCTGGCTTTGTGTCAAACGTGTTTGCTGCAAGCCACCGACTGGCGTCAAGCACAAGCGCAGTGGCGTGACAGTGACCGCTGGCAACTCTTTCCCGCCTTGATGGCCGCCGTGCACGACCGCGCAGCCGGTGCCTTGGCCGCCAGCGCAGCGGCGGAAGACCAACTCACTCGGCGTTTGCGCGAAGCCTTGCACGAAGTGCGTGCGCGATTGCAGTGGGGCCATGACGGTTTGGCCACCATCGGTGCCACCGCGCCCTTTGTTGGATTGCTGGGCACAGTCTGGGGCATTTTTCATGCGCTCACCAGCTTGGCTGGCGCGGGTCAATACACCTTGGACAAAGTAGCTCAACCCGTGGGCGAGGCACTGGTCATGACCGCGGCCGGCTTGGCGGTGGCCATTCCAGCCGTGATGGCCTACAACCTGTTGGGTCGACGTTTGGCCCGCCTGGACAGCACCCTCGAGGGCTTGGCTTTCGATTTGCGTGCCATGGCGCAGGGCTCCGCCGACGGAGTGGCGCATGGCCTTCGGTGAATTCAATGCCAGTAAAACACCTTCGCTCATGAAGGACATCAACGTCACGCCCTTGGTGGACGTGATGCTGGTCTTGTTGGTCATCTTCATCATCACGGCACCTTTGCTCACGGGTAACTTGAACATGAACTTGCCCACCGCCGATGCGCCGCCCTCGGCCAGCCAAGCGGTGTCCGTGGATGTGACGCTCGACAGCCAAGCCGTGTTGAGTGTCGATGGTCAACCGATCGGGTTGAATCAACTGGCCGCGGCGCTCAGCTTGCGCGCCGCCGATGACCCCGCCACCGAAGTGCAACTGCGCGTCGATCAGTCGGTGCCCTATGGCCGTGTCGCTGAAGTCATGGCAGAAATACAGAAATCCGCGTTGAGTAGCGTGTCGCTGGCAGTGCAAACGCCAGCGCCTAAAATCCCCGCATCGTCCCCACCCCTGCGCCCATGACTGTTGCAGGGGTTTCTCATTGAGCCCCATGCAAGACACCTACATCCCCAAAGACGTTGAAACGTCCGCCCGCAACGAGTGGACTGCGAAAGACGTCTACCGCGTGACTGAAGACCAGTCGCGCCCCAAGTACTACGCCTGTTCCATGCTGCCTTACCCCAGCGGCAAGCTGCACATGGGCCACGTGCGCAACTACACCATCAACGACATGCTCACGCGCCACTTGCGCATGAAGGGTTTCAACGTGTTGATGCCCATGGGTTGGGATGCGTTTGGCCTGCCCGCCGAAAACGCGGCGTTGAAAAACGGGGTGCCACCTGCCAAGTGGACCCATGAAAACATCGCCTACATGAAGAAACAAATGCAGGCGATGGGCTTGGCCATCGATTGGTCACGCGAAGTGGCCACGTGCGATCCAACATACTACAAATGGAACCAGTGGTTGTTTTTGAAGATGCTGGAAAAAGGCATTGCCTACCGCAAGACGCAAGTGGTGAATTGGGACCCGGTCGATCAAACCGTGCTGGCCAACGAACAGGTGATTGACGGCAAAGGTTGGCGCACCGGCGCTTTGGTTGAAAAGCGGGAAATTCCGGGCTACTACTTGAAGATCACCGACTACGCGCAAGAGTTGCTCGACCATGTGCAGGTGGGCAACCCGAAAGCCACCTTGAATGGTTGGCCGGACAAAGTGCGCTTGATGCAAGAAAACTGGATCGGCAAAAGTGAAGGTGTGCGATTTGCGTTCACACACGACATCGCTGGCGCCGACGGCCAGTTGATAGACGACGGCCGCATGTTCGTGTTCACCACGCGGGCTGACACCATCATGGGTGTGACGTTTTGTGCGGTCGCGCCCGAGCACGCATTGGCGTTGCACGCATCCGTCAGCAACCCCAAATTGGCGGCGTTCTTGGAGGAATGCAAAGAAGGCGGCACCACCGAGGCCGAACTCGCCACCCAAGAGAAAAAGGGCATGCCCACGGGCTTGTTCGTCACGCACCCGCTCACAGGCGCGCAAGTGGCGGTGTGGGTGGGCAATTACGTGCTCATGTCGTATGGCGATGGCGCTGTCATGGGCGTGCCGGCGCATGATGAACGCGACTTTGCGTTCGCCCTGAAGTACGGTTTGGCGATCAAGCAAGTTGTGGCGCATGGCGCTGCTTCAACTGACGCTTCTGCCGCTGCATTCGACAACACGCAATGGCACGACTGTTATGCCACCAAAGCCGGCGTGTGTGTGAACGCTGGCGCACTCGATGGCCTGGGCTTCAAAACGGCGGTGAACAAAGTGGCTGAATTGCTGGCCGCCAAAGGCTTGGGCGGGAAGAAAACCACTTGGCGTCTGCGCGACTGGGGCGTCAGCCGCCAGCGCTATTGGGGCACGCCGATTCCGATCATCCATTGTGACGAGCACGGCGCCGTGCCGGTGCCCGAAAATGATTTGCCAGTGGTGTTGCCGCAAGATTGCATCCCCGATGGTTCGGGCAACCCGCTGCACAAGCATGAGGGCTTTCACCACGGCGTGGTGTGTCCCACCTGCGGCCAACCGGCGCGGCGCGAAACCGACACCATGGACACGTTTGTTGATTCGAGTTGGTATTTCATGCGCTATTGCGACCCGACCCACAGCGAAGCGATGGTCGCCGAGGGCACCGACTACTGGATGCGCGAAAGCGGCAAAACCACTGGCGGCAGTGGCATGGACCAGTACATCGGCGGCATTGAGCACGCCATCCTGCACTTGCTGTATGCACGTTTTTGGACCAAGGTGATGCGCGACCTGGGGTTGGTCAAGGTGGACGAACCGTTTACCAAACTGCTGACACAAGGCATGGTGCTCAACCACATATATTCGCGCCGCACCGCCAAAGGGGGCAAAGACTATTTCTGGCCGCACGATGTCGAGCATGTGCTGGACGACACCGGCAAAGTGATCGGCGCCAAGTTGAAAACCGCCGCCGACAGCAGCGACGGCCCGCTGCCCGTGGGTACCGCCATTGACTACGAAGGCGTTGGCACCATGAGCAAGAGCAAGAACAATGGCGTGGACCCGCAGGACCTGATCGAGCGCTATGGCGCCGATACCGCACGCCTGTACACCATGTTCACCGCGCCACCCGAAGCCACCTTGGAATGGAATGATTCAGCGGTGGAGGGCAGCTTCCGGTTTTTGCGACGCGTTTGGCAATTCGCGCACAAGCATGAAACCGCATTGCGTGCCGGCTTGACGGTCGATCGCAGCCACAACCTGACGTTTGACAAAGCCGCCAAAGCCTTGCGCTTGGACATTCACACGGTCTTGAAGCAAGCCAATTACGACTATGAGCGCATGCAATACAACACCGTGGTGTCGGCGCTCATGAAAATGCTCAACACCCTGGAAGACGTATCCTTGAGCGACAGCGTCAATGACAGCGCCGCACTGGCCGAATGCTTTTCCATCTTGCTGCGGGTGCTCTACCCGGTCTGTCCGCACCTGGCCTACCACCTGTGGGGCGAGTTGGGCTATGCCGCTTGTTGTGGCGACTTGTTGGATGTGGCTTGGGCGGGTGTCGACGAGACCGCTTTGGTGCGTGACGAGATTGAACTGATGTTGCAAGTTAACGGCAAGCTGCGTGGATCGGTGTTGGTGAGTGCGCAAGCCAGCAAAGAAGCGATTGAGCAAGCGGCATTGACCCACGAGGCCTTCGTCAAACAAGCCAACGGCGCGGCACCGAAAAAAATCATCGTTGTGCCCGGTCGCTTGGTCAACTTGGTGTTGTGATGCCTCTAGCTCAACCACCGTCAACTCCACGCCGTGACTTTCTGTTGCTGAGCGGAACCAGCCTGTTGACCGCATGTGGTTTCGAGTTGCGCAAAGCCCCCAATTACCCGTTCAAATCTCTGTTCATCAGCGTGGCCGAAGCCTCCTTGCTGGGCCAAGAGCTCAAGCGCAACATCGCCGTATCCGGGCAAGTCGAGGTCATCACCGATGCGCGCCAAATAGAACGTGCCGATGTGATTTTTGACTTTCTGATGGAGTTGCCAGAGAAAGTGATTTTGAGTCGCACCTCAACCGGCGCCGTCCGTGAATTTCAATTGCGGTTTCGCATTCGTTTTCGGCTGCGCACCCGCGATGGTTACGAATTGATTCCCGACACCGAACTGGTGCAAGAACGCATCATCAGCTTCAACGAAAGCGCGGCCCTGTCCAAAGAGGCTGAAGAGCAATTGCTCTACCGCGATATGCGATCCGATATCGTTCAACAGGTGTTGCGCCGCTTGGGTGCGGTGCGTCAGCTTTAAGCCATGCAATTAGCCAGCGCCCGTTTGCAAGACAACCTGCGCAAAGGCCTGCGCAGCCTCTACACCTTGCATGGTGACGAACCGTTGCTGCAACAAGAGGCGGCCGACTTGATTCGACAAGAAGCGCGTGCGCAAGGCTTCACCGAACGCCATGTGTTCACCGTGGCCGGCGCGCATTTCGATTGGGGCGCGGTGCAAGCCGCCGGTGCCTCGATGAGCTTGTTTGCCGACAAGCTGTTGTTGGATCTGCGCGTGCCTTCCGGCAAGCCCGGCAAAGAAGGCAGTGTGGCATTGCAACGCATGGCCGAAGCTGCGCCTGCCAATGACGGTGTGCTAACGCTCGTGTTGTTGCCGCGCTTGGACAAAACCAGCAAAAACAGCGGTTGGTATTTGGCGCTCGAAGCCAACGGCATCACGGTACAACTCGATCCGATCGAACGCCATGCCTTGCCCGCATGGATAGCGCAGCGCCTGAGCCAACAGCAGCAACGCGTTTGCGAAGGCGAAGAAGGGCAACGCAGTTTGCAGTTTTTTGCCGACCGGGTGGAGGGCAATTTGCTTGCAGCACACCAAGAAATTCAGAAGCTCGGCCTGCTCTATCCCGAGGGTGAGTTGCGCTTTGAAGACATTGAGCGCGCCGTCTTGAATGTGGCCCGCTACGACGTTTTCAAACTCAGCGAGTCGGTATTGGCGGGCCAGTATTTGCGGGTGCAACGCATGCTCGATGGACTGCACGCCGAAGGCGTGGCCGAGGTGCTGGTGCACTACACCTTGGCCGAAGACATCCGCGCCTTAAAGCGTGTGAAAGACGCCGTGTCTGCGGGTCGGCCCCTGCCGCAGGTGCTGCGTGAGCAGCGGGTGTGGGGTCAGAAAGAACGTTTATATGAACGTGTCTTGCCGCAACTCAGCCCAGCCACGCTGGAGCGCCTGTTGCAAAGCGCGCACCAGGTGGATGGCATTGTCAAAGGGATGAAACTGGCCACTTGGCCTGCCGACAACTGGCAAGCCTTGTTGCGCTTGGCACTGATGTTTTGCAAGGCTTGCAGCCCGCGATGAAAAATGAAGCACATCAAGGCTTGGGTGATATGACCACAAGGCTGGCACCGCACAATCGCTTCTCTGCCAAAATCAAGCCATGAATGCGCATTCCATCCCCGAATTGATGCAGGCCCTGGGCCAGCACGCCAAAACCGCCTCTGCCGCCATGGCCAAAGCCAGCGCTGCGCACAAAAGCGCGGCCTTGCGCGAACTGGCCCGTTTGTTGCGCAGCGATACCGCCGCACTGGTCGAAGCCAACCAAGAAGATTTGCATCGTGCCAAAGCCAATGGCTTGGACGGCCCGATGCTGGACCGATTGAAACTCAGCGCTTCGATTTTGGAAACCTGTGCCATTGGTTGCGAGCAACTGGCGGTCATGCCCGACATCATCGGCAGCATCAGCGGCATGACGCAGCAACCCAGCGGCATACGTGTGGGGCAAATGCGGGTGCCGATTGGCGTGTTTGGCATGATTTACGAGAGCCGCCCCAACGTCACCATCGAGGCCGCGTCACTCGCCATCAAAAGCGGCAACGCCTGCATTTTGCGTGGCGGCTCTGAAGCCTTGGCCTCGAACACGGCTTTGGCGGCTTTGGTGCAACAGGCTTTGAAGTCTGCGGGCTTGCCAGCCGAAGCCGTTCAACTCGTGCCCACCACCGACCGCGCGGCGGTGGGTGAGCTCATCGCCATGCCGGCCTATGTGGATGTCATCATTCCGCGCGGCGGCAAAGGCTTGATCGAGCGCATCAGCCGCGACGCCAAAGTGCCTGTCATCAAACATTTGGATGGCAATTGCCACACTTACATCGACAACCCCTGCGATATCGACATGGCGATACAGGTCACCGACAACGCCAAAACACAAAAGTACAGCCCTTGCAACGCGACAGAAAGTTTGCTGGTCGCGCGCGGTGT
>Ga0164295_10001401_pt1 | contig 19937 bp, 20 predicted proteins | sample GEODES006metaG_FD_111798 | JGI IMG/M metagenome (GOLD analysis project Ga0164295, IMG submission 111798) | Oligotrophic lake water microbial communities from Sparkling Lake, Wisconsin, USA - GEODES006 metaG | ecosystem: Environmental > Aquatic > Freshwater > Lake | place: USA: Sparkling Lake... | reverse complement strand
GGAACGGAAGGTTCAGAGGATAATGTGCCCGAATTCCCGCCGGAAGAATCTCCGCCATCACTGGTTCCTGCTATCGCGGATTTGGACACAAAACCAGTGGTAACGAGGTTGGCGTTCAATGATGTCGACGAAGCGTTTGGCGGCGAAAATGGACGCGAAGAAATCGTCGCTCCTAAGAACATTGAGAGGTTGGAGGAAATTAGTGCTGCACGTAATTTGCAGCGCAAATTGGAAGAGGAAGGGGCGGACGATGGCGACGATGAAATGCCGCTTGACCGCATTACCATAAATGACGACCCACTTGATTTGGGCGATCTGGGAATTACGGATTTAAACCCGAAATCGTTTGACGATGATTTGAAACTGGATTTCGAAGAGATTATGTGATAGAAAAACAAGACACCTCAAATCCTCTCACACCTGAATGGATTCGACCGTTGCACTCGTTGCATGCGTTGACGACATCTTCCAGACTATTATAAATGACCATATCTGCGCCTATTCGCGCGGCAATTTCCTCGTCTGTTTTATTATCAGACGCAATTAATTCCGATTCAGTAGGTATCGCGATTCCATATATATTTGCGTGTCTTACAGGCGGCGCAATACTCGCAAATATTATCCGTTTTGCTCCTGCTTTACGGACAATTTCGACTATTTGCTTGGACGTATTCCCCCTGACAATCGAATCGTCAATGACCAAAACGACCTTGTCCTGGAATTCCTGGTCTATCGTATTCAACTTCATCTTGAGGGACCGTTTGCGCTCTTGTTGAGAGGGCATGATGAACGTCCGTCCGACATAGGCATTTTTAATAAGACCTTCGCAATATGTTTTTTGCAGAATATAGGAGGCACGGAGAGCAGAAATACGTGCAGAATCGGGTACGGGCATGACGACATCTATATCTGCAAGTATATTGGGATAATCCCGTAGGATTTTTTTCGCTAATGCTTCGCCCATGTTTTTTCGTGCTTGGTAGACGAGGATTCCGTCGATGATGGATTCGGGTCTGGCAAAATAAATGTACTCGAATAAGCATGGAGTATGTGCAATATGGGTGTTGATGATTTCACGGGAAATTCCATGCGCGTTGACAATCACACATTCACCGGGTAAAACATTGCCAATCAGGTCAAACCCGACAGATTGGAGCGCGACGCTCTCGGATGCAAAGGCATATCCGTATCCTCCATTCGTAAACTCGTCCGCGCGCTTACCCGTAAACTCGTCCGCACGCTTACCCGTAAACTCGTCCGCACGCTTACCCATACAGAGAGGACGAATCCCGCGCGGGTCTCTAAACACCACAAGACCGAACCCGCGAATCATTACTGCAACCGAAAACGACCCTTTGCATAATTGCATAACGACATTCATGGTACAGAATATTGCGGTATTCGTTAATATCGGAAACTCAGTATGCATTCGCAAAACAAAATCAAATACCTGCAATAATAACTGAGAATCGGATACATCTGTAGCGATATTTTCGCCGAATTGATGCAGAAACTTGACCAAATCTTCCGTGTTTGTCAGATTCCCATTGTGGACAAGTGATATTTTGTCGCTATTGAGAGGTTGGGCAGAGTCGACGGAGAGGGAACCCGCGGTACAATAACGCACATGCCCTACTCCGTAATTCCCGGGTAACTCGGTATGCGATACACGGTCAAACACTTTATCCACTTTTCCTATATTTTTTCGTTTGTGGGTCTGTTCGTCGTCGCATGTATGAATTCCTGCGGCGTCTTGACCCCTATGTTGAAGGACAGTAAGACCATTTAAAATATAGGGGTATGCTTGGGCGGTCTTGTTTGAAAGAAACACCGCAAAAATTCCACACATTGTTTTTATAGTATATGAAAAACAATGTTTTATATGATTTTTGTATTATTCATTGCATATTAGTACATTTCTGGGTCATAAGGAACAACGAAATCATCTCCACAGTTTTTATAACAGTACATATTATCTTTATTTGTTAATACCCAGTCTTCTGGTGCAGTGTAGTATTCCGGAATAACATCTGACAATTTTTGTATGTGTTTTGAAGTTGCCCACCAAAAGTTTCCAGAGTAATGAATTCCGTTATAATTACAACCATACGTTTCTTTTTCACCTAATATGTTTATCACATTTTTCCAATTTGTAATATTACAATCCAACATGGATTGTATCCATTCTAATACTTTTGGTTCATGTTTCGTTCCATACCACCTTATCCCTTTTGTATGTAAATAAAAATACAAAGTGTTGGAATCGTCTTCGTAACTACTTTTTTTCATATGTAATAAAGTCGGGCGTTCATATTCTTTTGCATTTCTGATGTATATAATTTTAACCTTTTTGTCATTAAACCTCTCATACGGTATTAATTTCGAATCATCAGAAACCACACCCAAACGTATTTCTTTTATATTTTCGTATAGTCCGGATTCTTTTATACTAGTCATAAGCATGTCATAACTCTGTTTCCATTCCCCTTTTTGGTAAACATGTATATAACCTACTATATTCTTGGAATTCATATCTATTTCCGAGTTTACACCATTTCGCATCGCACAACTTGTGAATGCGCAATCAGTGGTACATTCCTCATTTTCAAACGTTTCTGTTCTATAATTTATGGAGGGTTCTTCATTCTCTCTGGAAAATAACTTGTATGCGGAATATACAAGACAACTAAATAAGATGATTAATATCAAAAATATTATATTGATGTGAACTGTTTTCATATAGAAAATAAGGAGACATCAATACACCTTCGTAAACTCTGGCATATAACCCCTGACTCTTATAGGAAATCCGATTCAGGTTCAAAACAACCACGAATCTAGGTCGATGTCGTCTATCAAATATCGCGCCTTGATTTTATCTGCCATGATTTTGTTTACGATATCGCGTTTCTTCTTTTTGTAAGACTGTATTTCTGCTATGAGTTTTTCGAGTGTAATGCCTGGACTCCAATTGTCGCCGCAGTTTAACGACGAACAACAAAAACAATTCTGACCTGTCACTTTTCGGAATATGTCTTTGCCGTTTTTAGATATATATCTGGTTCTTAGGAACTCAAGGTAAGGTCGGTTTTGGAAAAATATCGTGGGAGGGCGAAAGGGGTAATCTCGTGTTATTATGAATCCGTAAGTCTGTAACCTGTCATCCGGTTCGATATTGTAGATAGTTACTTGCGCTTCACCTTTTTCCGTTTCTTCTACATCTATTTGGTCGTAATTTTTGTACATTTTGTCCAATTCATTTTTTAACCGTTTCCTTAAAGCAACTACTTTGAATCGCGAGAGGATTTCGTTGTTTCTTGCTATTAATTGTTCGTTCATTTTATGGGATTCATTTACCCGATTACCTTTGTATCAGTTTTATGTAATTTATACGTATTTCTCTGCTTCCAACCAATACGGATTATTGTTGCATTTTCGGTCGGTTAACGTCTGGTCATATGGGCAAATACCCATATGACCATCGTATATGACTAGACATTAATTGGAATCCATTGTTTTCGTAGTATTTTTTGTATAGATGAAGATTGCTATGAACGTCTACAACTATCTTTGAAATGGAATTCGTTTTTGCGACTTTTTCGGTAAATTTGAGAAGATTTTCATTGAGTTCTTGTGATGTAATTGGGTCGAGAGGTTCTTTGTGTAAATTGCCATTTTCGCCGTCATTCAAACCTAGATACTCGATTTTGATATAATTTTGTGGAGGCGAAGTATGAACAGTATAATCGAATGCGGCAATAAATGTGCTTCCTGGGTCAGTGAATTCCCCGTACCAGTAGTCAAATATGGAGGTCGTTTTCCATATTCGAATCGAATTTTTGTTGTCTTTTTGATTGTGTTCGAATGCGATTCTAGGACCAACGCAGAACAAACAGTTTGAATTTATGATAGGACCTTTAACGAGAAGCAAGTATAACTCATCTAGATTCGGTACCAACGTGGTTTTGTTGTAAAATCTCATTTTATTGAAGGGGTCTGTAATTATTACTTGGGATTCTTTATTTTGTTGTGTGGCGTAAACAACAAAATATATATGCGTTACGCGTTAGACCCCAGGTACGCGTTACGCGTTAGACCCCAGGTACGTGTTACGCGTTAAAACCCAGGTGCGTCAGTAAATACTTGTGCTGCCCCCTCCTGTATCACCTTCGTATCCGTAATCGTATTCACAAACTCGCTGATCTGTTTATTCGAATTGAAAAAGAAGAACCCTCCTGCTAAAGAACTGACAAACACCAAAACTAGGTCTCTCACAAAAAACTTGAGAGGTTTCATCTCCTTCTGTTTGTCGATGAATCGTATTTCGATGAATTTGAATACACAAAAAATAAGGGTTGTGATGATTGCGACGATAAGCATGTTTTCCATTTTTGAGTAAAAAAGTTATATATTATTCTGCAGACTGGGGATGTTGAGTTTTGACGCGCAATTTCGCTCAAATGCAGACTAACAAACCTTTGGAAACGCTCAAACAAACCTTTAACAAACCTTTTGACGAAGGGCGCTACGCGCCCTTTATTCATCCGACCTCACAAAATGCTCGGGCATCCGACCTCAAGCGGAATTGATTTATTCATCCGACCTCACAAAATGCTCGGGCATTCGCCCTTGGAGCGGAATTGATTTATTCATCCGACATCACAAAATGCTCGGGCATTTGCCCTTGCGTCTAGTCATTAGAGTGGAATTGATTTCTGGAACAAATACACATTCCGGATTTTACCCGATTTTCCTCCCACCAATCCTATTTTCCCACGATACTTGAAACTCGTTATTTCTTGCACCCTCTTAAACAGAAAATCGCGAATCTTACCCGCAGATGTATCATCAATATGGATTGCAAAGAATGAATTCGCGTATAAATGCTTCTCCGTCAACTTAAACAGAGGTTCATAGAATTCTCGATACCAATCGCGGTATTTCGGGTTTTTAGGATGATACTCCTCATAGTCGAAGAATGGCGGACTCGTGAAGGCGAAATCGAACTGCTCCTCTTTCAACCATGAATCACAATTTTCAAATGGAACTGAATAAATATCATATCCACTATCGAACTTGATGTGTCTATCCTCATGAATAGTGACACTATGCCCAAAATCATGTTGGATTTTCGTGTATCCTTCTACCAGATTTGTATTTGGGTCGAATCCGACATATTTTTTGACACATGTAGATGCTAATGCACCACACATGCGATCACCCCATCCCATACAAGGGTCAAGGACCCTGGATGCCCCAAAATACTCGTATATGGATTTGGCATACATCGGCATGAATGTGGTTGCAATCTTGTAGTTGTATTTTCTGGTGAGACTCCATTTCGCTTCATTGGGGTCGCTTGATGCGAGAACCTCTTGTGCTAAACTCGACTTTGGGTCCTCCCATATTTCCGTGAAACTTCGGAGCGATTTGGTTCGTCCCGTTTTGGGGTCTGCCAACTTGAGACGGGTTTTCAGGATTTCTTGCTCTTGAATTGCACGCACGTAGTCGGCAGGTTGGTCGTCGATGATTTTGTAGACGATTTCGTAATTCGGGTCGTCGGTGGAATATTCAGGGAGTTCGGAGCAGATACGGAGACGGTAAGACTCGAGTTGGTCAGGAGTGAGGGAGTCGATGAGGAGGGGGATTTTTTTGTGTTTCTTGTCTATATTCGGAGACGGTTCTTTCGTATTATCGAGCATCATTTGTTACTATTGGAAAAACTTTATGTAAACGTGGGATAATACGTTTATATAATATTTGCAATCTATGAATCAATTTTCGATTGTAGCAGAAGTATATAGATGCGCGATTTATTCACTGACGGATTCAATTCATTCTGGCATTTCGTTTTCGGAATACTCGGATTTTATTTCTGGTGGGTTGTGTTGTTTTTCGGTGTATACCAGTTAAAATACCCACGCGATACGAATACATTGATTGACTTGACCGAATTTATGCTCGGGTATTTAGTAATTTTTATTTTGTACAAAATATATCCCAAAAACAAAATAGCATCCTTGATAAAATAGCAAATATTACACATACTCCCGCTCCACTAAATCCAAATTCAGTCCATATTGCCGAACTTCCGTCAAGTCCAATTTCGCTGCCTCCCTCGGATCCATCAAAAACTGCGAAAAAATCGGATATTTCAACTGTTCTTGCGGCGTGTGCCCGTGAACATTACGCGCAATCATCTTGTACAATTTGAATCCAGGATACCTCTCCTCTCCATCCCGGCGATACATCACATTCCTTCCATTATCATCCAGACACCAACGGTAAATGGTCTCCTGAAATTCATCACGAGGATCATCTTCGTCCTGAATAATGAAATCGTATATGGACGTGCCCAACCTACACAAATCGAAACTCGGGTTCGGTTCTATACGCGGTCGTTTCTCGTTGAAATACGGTTCTGTATTGTATTGCGAATGGGCATCGCCCTTCGGTGCAAAACTGTCGCTGCAATAAATTTGGTCCTTGAACCGGTAAATGGCGCGCCCGAAATCGATAATTTTGAAGATTTTTCCATAGGTTGGCACCCGGTAGAACCGGTTATCGTATTTGTAATATAAATATTCAATGTCCGTGTTGATATACATGATGTTGTTGGTATGGAGGTCATTGTGGGTGAAGTGGAATGCTTTCTGGAATGCGATGAGTGTCATGATGATTTGCATTAAATAGGCAGCGCCGGAATCCTCGTTGATTTCCTGGTCCATGAAGAGTTGGTCGAGGGTCCCGTCGCATTTTTCGAGGAAGATGAGATTTGCGGGGAAATTTTCGATGTAGGCGTATGCCTCTAAGGACTCGTCCGAACCCAAGGACTCGTCCGAACCCAAGGAATCTTCAGAGTCCGAGTCTGAACCAGAGGACTCGTCTGATCTAGCGGAATCGTCAGAACCTGATCTAGAGGACTCGTCTGATCCAGACTTAGAGGATTCATTCGACTCCGAACTGTAAGTTGAACCACTTTCCGAATCAGAAGTCTCCGACTTTTCATATTCACATGAAATATTCTCCTCTGTCGGTTCGATTGTCTGAGAGGACGAAGATGCGACGTCCAACACATCAATCCCTAAATCAGAAGCATCCATTTCCTCCTCCAAAACAAGTCGCTTCTTGTTGGCGCGCGACCCGCCTATCCCCGCAAAATCGTCAAACCGGTCAACGTTTGTCCCGCAACTTATGGTAACACCCTTACCAATATGGTCCATGAAATAATTCGATTGCTGCAAATAATCTAGGTCGTCGGTAACGGTCGCTTTAAACACTTTCTGAACTGCTAAATGAGACCCGTAGAAGTCGATGGCATTTAGCATATTGTGCTGCTCTTTTAATTTGCTGCTCAAGAAGGAAAAGAACCCGTCGACATAGGAAGCGTTCTGTTTATCCGCGATTTTTGCAAAACATTTGTCGCGATTGGAGAGGGTAGGGAGAACAAGGAGGTTTTTGTTATGTTGATACTTTCCCACTAAATAGTGGATCGGATCAAGGAGAGGCGACGACTTGACAAAGTAGGGTCTGTCAAACGTCTCATCCTCTACATAGTGTGGGTGATTGAGTCCAACCCGATTGTAGTTTGATTCGTTCAAGACGAAAAAATCGGTGTAGAGAGGACTAAACGACTGGATTTCGGAGACAATGAAGGGGTTGTATTGGTTGGCAATATCATCTTCCGTCACCTCGTATTGTTTTGCTAAACCGGCAAGATCTAGATTCTTTATTTTTCGGTAATTGATCTGTAATGGGTCACTTGTCATGGGTGTTTTACGTAGAGGTTCCGTAGTAGAATGAAATTGAGAGGGCAGTGACATTTAATCGGTATTTGCTAAAGTTGCTGGAGACGTATATTTAGGACCAAAGAACTATTTGTGGTTATCTTTACGGACAGCATTCTTGTTTTGCTAATCACTCGAGGTCTGGTCGTTAAGAGTTGTTTCTGAAAATATCTATTTATTGTATCATCCTCTCAACCACGACGAATACGAAATGAATCTAGACCTCAAAAAATTCGATATGCGCTGGATTACCTTTAAACCAGAAGAAAACAAAGGACCCGTCATTGTTCTAATAGGTCGCCGTGATACCGGAAAATCGTTTTTGGTAAAGGATTTGCTGTATCATCACCAGGATATTCCGGTCGGGTTAGTCATTTCAGGGACGGAAATCGTCAACAATTTTTACTCTCAAATCGTCCCTAAATTATTTATCCATCAGAAATACAACACCGTATTGATTGATAAAATTTTGCGACGACAACACCAGGTGGTGAAGCGGTTTAACTCGGAGATGGAGCAGTACAAGAGGGCAACGATTGACCCGCGTGCTTTTGTGATATTGGACGATTGTCTCTATGACGCGAGTTGGGCACGGGATGAACTGATGCGCATGCTTTTCATGAATGGACGGCACTGGAAAGTCATGTTGATTATTACAATGCAGTATCCTCTCGGCGTTCCTCCTGCTTTGCGAACCAATATCGATTATGTGTTTGTATTGCGAGAACCTACCTTAGGGAATAGGCGGAGAATCTGGGAAAATTACGCGAGTATGTTTCCTACGCTGGAACTGTTTTGTTCAGTGATGGACCAGACGACGGAGAATTATGAGTGCTTGGTTATCCATAATAATGCGAAATCAAGCAAGATCAATGAGCAGATTTATTGGTACAAGGCAGAAAATCGTCCTGCGTTCAAATTGGGGAGCAAGGAGTTCTGGGAGAAATCGAAGGAATTGTGTAGCGATGATGAGGATGAGTTTGATGCGAGCAAGGCAAAGAAGAAGAATGCGGGACCACAGGTGACGGTGAAGAAGTCCAAATGGTGAAGGGTGCTAATACAAAATTTGTGGTTGATAATAAAATATATAATTATATAATTATATATAATGTCGAACAAAATTGATAATATAACGAAGTTAGAAGAATTCATAACAGACTTAACAAAAAAATACCCACAATCGGCATTTAAGTTCAAGTTATATCATAGTTCTGATGATTTCGTATTTGGTAATAGTACTGAATTTATTGGAGAAATTTTATTGAATCTCGATGACATAGAAAAAATAAAAAAATTAAACAGACTTATGATTAATCAAACTTTAATACTAGAACTCAAAAATGATGAATTCAAAATCAATCGTACTGTAGTTTATTTTAAACTATCAATAATTACTAAATTTAGAAATTTATTAGGAATAAATCATAACCCAATTTCTGGCGAAATAAAACGATTTATTATAAATATTCAAAAGTATCATACGAAGAAGTCGTCCTATATTGGAAATAGCATAAATAATCAAATAAAATTAGACCTTTTAAACTATTATGATTATATAATAGATGAAATTTTATATCACAAACTTAATACTAAAGAAGAAATAGAAAAAGCACTGAAAGATTTAAATATGATTTTAAACTGGTATAATGAACAGTATAAAACACTTGATAAAGAAGATACAGAAATAACAACACCCGCACTTATACTGGAAGTTGAAGAATACAATTTGTTTTTTCTACAAAAAATTGAAAAATATATAACCGATATGAAAATTCAGATAATTATGTATCTTATTGATAACGAATCTACTAGTAAAAACGGTTTAACCCCATACATTGAAGATTTAAACAAAATTTCAGAAGAGTATAACGAAAAGTGTAAACCACTTGAAGATAGTAGTCGTTTTGACTTAAAAGTTAAAAAAAAATACAACAATATATGTTCTGAATTTAAAGATTATATCAAAGAAAATATAAAGAAAGTTAAACAAAAGATACCCGAACCAATAGATAATTCGATTCAAAAACAATTTCAAGATGGCACTACTAATATAAATTCGGGAGGCAAAAAAAGTAGAAAATGGAAAACCGATAAACGTCGGTGGATTTTGAATAAAAAGAAATCTTTACATAAAATCTACACCGAACGAAAAACAGTTTACAATGCCAAAAAATCAAAGAAAAATCGTCTAACAAAAAGAAGACGATAAATCCGCGTTCATTTTCAGGAGCAACTCATTGGGTAGTTGCTCCTGCACTTCGTATTTAATTTCCCACATCCTACGCCCTCCGGGAGTCGCACTTCGTATTTGGTTGCTCGAGTTTCAATATTTCAATATATTTCCAAAAATATATATTGAAATCTATTTTTTATTAACAGGACGATTCCCCGAAAAACAATTGAAAACACAAGACAATGAACACAAACTCAACTTGACATCATTCGACTTCACATCAGGTTCAATTTCCACATCCACCTTATTATTGTTCAGTGCGTCTACCTCTGTTTCCGCCACATCGGTTGGTCTCTTTTCTTCAGACACGAGTTCTTCGGTCTCTTTAATGTCTAGTCGTATTTTTTGTTGCCCTTCAATAACTGCCTGAAGGGCAGTTATCTTATAGCAACGGAAAATGCAACTAGTCATATACGATGGTCATATGGGTATTTGCCCATATGACCAGACGTTAACTTCAGGGAGTTTTTCAGTATTGATTTGCGACGACGACATGTATATACCTTCCTAAAACATTAGAAATTGCCAACAATCCATGAATGAGTAAAATTCCCTCAATTTTGAACATAATCGGGGGGTTTGGGTCCATAAAACTATACACCTGGTCTCCCGTTCGAATACGCCACGGCAAATACATACCAAAATACTGGTTAATACCCTCCCTTTTTGCGGGACTAAGCGAAGCGAATGTCCCTCTTATTAGTAACAAATTATCTATTTAATTGACACAACCAGCGGTATATTTATTATAAATAAATATTATATTATGATATGTCGAAAAAATTTAACGTATTTCAAAGAGGGAGTAATGGTAAACCAGAGTCAATAGGAGTAGTTACCGTTTTAAATGATATATTTACAGACGAACAGTCCATGATTGTTTTAGGAAAATTAGTTAGTTCTTATAGTAGTTTCAATGGCGATTGGGTTAAATGTGAGAAAGGCACCGGAGGAGAGTTATCATATTCACTATTCGATTCTAATACTAACGCAAGAAAATATACAACAATTACGCTCAAAGAAAAAACGTTTACAAATAATATACGAAATTATTTTACTGTTTTCGGACAAAGCGGGTTTGAACGTCTTAAAATAAAAAGTTGGGATGAAGATGTTAAAAATGTGTATGGTGAAATTTCGATAAAATCTTGGTGTAGTAAAGAATCTCAAGAAATCGCAATCATTGAACTAAAAGATATGAAAACCCTTCATCACTTGGTTGATATACCAAAAGACACTATATGCGAAAAAATCGGAAAAGAATTCGACTCAATAAAATCAATGACGGATGGAGGAAGAGGATCGTTTAACAACGCATATATTTTAACAAAAGGTGAGAATAAATATATATTGCGATTGACATATTGTACAGAAGGAAAATGTTGGAAATCTGAAATGTATGGGTTGCTTATGCAGGAATTATTAAGATCGATGGATGCTGGGTTAAAAGATGGTATTTGTAAAATATACGATTTTGGAACATACTCAAACACCCATTCTAAAAAAGACCAAGGTGCATATGCAATTATGGAATATCTTCCAAATTCATTTGACTTACCAACCGTGACAAAATATGACGTTGTCCAAAAGACCGAAAAGTTTAATCAATTGTTGAATATATTGAAAATTATGCATAAAAATGGGTATGCTCATTTAGACATAAAATTCGATAATGTTCGTATGGATGATAACAACAACGTAAAATTACTCGATTTTGGTTTTGCGCAATTTATTTCTAAACCCTTACTCGTCGAACACGTTTTATATACAAATGATATATGTTTGTCAGACCACTTTACAATTAAAGGTAGTATAGGGTTCTTAGACCCTACATTAACTCGTTTCAGTCATTTATGTTTGAATTTAGACTTGTATGCAGTCGGACGCATGATTTACTACAGTTTTCAAACCGAACGCGATATTGTAAACAAATATGTTGATATATTCAAATATGTATTGAGAGACTCCCCTATTCCAGATAAAGATACAGATAAAATGAATCTATTCAAAGCGATATTTGTTTTTAATTATCGAGAATATACTTCCGAATCATTTCAAATATTAACTAATTATGCAAGACAAAAAGATAATATTTACACAAAAATGTTTGAAGATTACAAAAATGCAATCGAATTATTTACAACACGAAGTACATACACGGGCGTGGTTTCACGTGATGTCGCGAAACAGAACACGGCAATTAACCTAATTAAAAAATATGGAGACCCGTACACAATAACCGAACCGGGCAAAGAAAGACCCAACCCGGGAAATACTGAAATAGGCGGAAAGAAAACACGTTATAAATCCAAGCGCGGTTTTAAAAAATCAAGGAAACAACGTCGAACCAAAAGACGTCGGTAAATGTACATTTCATTAACGTCTGATTTCCCGAAGGGAGGATTTCTCCACCGGTGGAGCAATCCTCCTATACAGCGTTTGCATTTGGTTCCCTTCTGTAAACTTGTGATTCGCTGAGGGAGGTTTTTTGCCCATATGACCAGACGTTAAGACCTACTTATTCAATTTCATATATAACCCTCCCCAATCCATTCGCCGCCCACAACAATCCATGCATCATCACCATTCCACCAACCTTATGCCAATGAGGGTTCCGCAAATCCATAAAACTATACACCGGGTCTCCCGTTCGAATACGCCACGGCAAATACATACCAAAAAACCAGACCCACAACCACACATAAGATATTTGCAGTGTTTGTGGACTAAAGTAATAAGGACATGTGTCTTTTCGTATATCGGTCGATATTATTTTTTGCAGTAATATGGCGAGAGGAGTGCCGTGTACGAGTGCACCCCAGAACCTCTCATAATTCATGGAATATGTCGGTCCATTCGTCCGGTCTACATCATCGAGTCCTAATACAACTTTCGCAATCCAATACCCGAATGTGATTGCAAAATGAATGTTAAATGCATTCGGAATATAAGAGGGTGATTGTATAGCAAGAATCGATACCAAATACCCCGTATCCGTAAACCTCACAATCTGTTTGAGTTGATTGTATCGTCGGTCGGCAAACGACAAGTCGAACTTGTGGGAATACCAGAACATGTAGTTGGCAGGAAACAGTTTGAGTGTTAGGTTGGTTGAGAGGAGGACATTTTGGGTGTAAAAATAGACGAGAGGAAACAGGAATGGGATATAATATCCGTTTTTTAGTATTATATAGATGATGGGTTGCTGCATTCTATGGTGCAAATTACATAAATTGTCGGAAAATGTTTATGTAATTTTATTTATGTTGTTTGAGGGGGTTCACCTATTGTCAGTCTTCGCAACATTCTCTAGCGCCTCCCGCAACTGTTGAGCATGAGCATCCGAATTATCCGTCTCTGCTGCCTCACGCTCATCGAAATTCACCTTCTGGTTCACACCAATCAAATTGCCCTCCTCATCAATGGTCTGTGTCAACACATTGCCGCTCTTCTTTGCCAACTCGATATTCTCCATAATTGCCTTCTTCTTCGCATCCTTCACTCGCTGATCGAACGCCTGTTTCGCACGCTCCTCGTTCTTCAACTTCTCGCTGTGCAACTGGTTCAACTCCTCCTCCATGAACTCGACGCGTCCAGTCTTGTAAGCATCCGGGTCCCAAGGAATCCACATCCCCACCGGTCCTACGAAGATATCATGGTTGGGGTCGGTTTCGCGCAATTTCTTGCAGCGCAATTCCGCCTCCTCCTGCGTATTGAATACCCCACGGACCTTGAGTCCACGTGTCGAAGTCTGGAACGCATGCTCTCTGCTAAATCTCAGATTCAATTGCTCCTCATTCTTGTCGCAAAATGTCTTAAAGTGCGATTCGAACTCCTCCTCTCGCAACTTTGCTTCTTCCGATTTAGCGAATTCATTAAAATCCGCGGTTAAATCCTCGATTTTAGCACCGTACTTGTAGGCGACGAAATTGAGGAAATCGCCGAACTTCGACATGGATTTAGTGAATTCCCATTGTTTGATGAATTCGTCAAATAGGAACCCTTCGCGTTTCTTTAGAATGTTTTCAGGGGATACGAAACTGAGGCAGGCAAACTTTTGACCAGCAAGAGGTGTATCTTCATCGCATAAATCAACATATTTAGGGTTCGTTTTTCCGTTTGGTAGAGTTTTTCGTTCGAATGACATTTTAATCAAATCAGATCTATGAAAGGATTTAGAGGTATTGGTTTAAATCATTTAATGCGAATACATATTTGGACACCTATGAGGTAATGTTTGAAATGCAATGTCGATTCTATACACGACTCATTATGTGTTCGTGCAACTAGGACTTCACGTAAGATAATATATTTTCGTCTAGTATACTATACTTTAACGAAATGAGCGTTGTAAATTTTGGAGAACTTGTTCGCCGTGCTATCAAGTACATTATCGAAGGTCTTGTTGTTGCTATTGCTGCTTATGCCATCCCCAAGGTTGGCAGACTCAGCACTGAAGAAATCGTCATCATTGCCTTGACTGCTGCTGCCACATTCGCGGTCTTGGATGTGTTCGTTCCTGCGATGGGTTCGTCCGCGAGAAATGGCGCTGGATTGGGCATTGGTCTCAACCTGGTCAGATTCCCGGGAGGATTTTAATAATCCCACATAGAGGATTTTAATAATCCCACATAGAGGATTTTAATAATCCCACATAGAGGATTTTAACGTCCTAGTCATATAGGCAATGGAAAATACGAATAGTTCTATAGGCAAAACTCCATATGACCAGACGTTAAAAATAATGCACGAATTCGTGTAAGGTTTATATACTGTTTGAATACGTAGTATATAAAATAACAAACTCCGTCTTAACATGGCAACATTTATATCCGGTACATTACCAACCGAAAAGACAATGCAGAAGTGCGCTTTCATAATGAATGCTCTCGAAAATGGATGGAAAGTGAAAAAACGTAGAGGTTCCTATATTTTTACAAAACGCCACGAAGGATGCAAAAAGATTTTCAAAGACGGATATTTAGAACGATTTTTGTCCGAAAATATGAACGCCTCGATTTCGGGGGTGACCTGGAGTTAGCGTCTAGTCATAAGACCGAATAATAATATTTGCAGTATTATCGTATATTTATTTGCGAAGTATACCGGTACCGGGTTTGCAGAAAATCCTGGATTTTTAAACCACTAGTACGTTTTGACAGAAATTTTATGTCTCGGCACTTTTATTTTATTTAGGCATAATATAATTAAACCGAACCGAAATGGGAGGAGCACTTATGCAATTGGTCGCCTACGGCGCACAGGACGTTTTCCTTACAGGAACCCCCGAAATTACCTTCTGGAAGGTATCTTACCGTCGCCACACAAACTTTGCCATGGAAAGCATCGAACAGACATTCTCCGGTCAGGCCGATTTTGGTCGCCGTGTGACTTGCACTATCGCCCGTAACGGCGATATGGCGTTCCGCACCTACCTCCAGGTGACTCTCCCTGAGATCAACCAGGGAATGAAGTCGACCAATGGTGCTGTCTATGCCCGTTGGTTGGATTTCCCCGGTGAACAACTCATTGCCCAGGTTGAGGTCGAGATTGGTGGTCAGAGAATTGACCGTCAGTATGGTGACTGGATGCACGTCTGGAACCAGTTGACCCTCTCCTCTGAGCAGCAGAAGGGTTACTACAAGATGATCGGTCACACCACCCAGTTGACCTACATCACTGACCCCACATTCGCTGATGTCACTGGTCCCTGCGCTTCCAGTGGTGGTCCCTCTCAGGTGTGCGCTCCCCGCAACTCTCTCCCTGAGACAACTCTGTACATTCCTTTGTTGTTCTGGTTCAACCGCAACCCCGGTCTTGCATTGCCTCTTATCGCCTTGAAAACTGTAGGGCGCAAAAGTATCCAACCTAAAGCATCCGAGCACTGCTTTAGAGAAAATTTGTTGGGGTCTCGGGATGACATCTGTCATCATACCCAGATGCTAGTTGCATGTTAAAGGGAACCAATGGTTCCCTTTTAAACCCTCCTTTGCACTTTTACATATTAAAGTAATTGTAGGAAGGTTCGTGCAGCGACATATCCAAATTGCTGGAAACTCTTAAAGACTTTGCTACTAAATTGGTTTGGAAACATTCCAATGGACGAGAATCAACTCGTGTATAGTGAAAATGTAAAGTATAATGTCATAAAGATGACTGAAATAGACAATCAGCAGCCAAGTCTCTAACCCCGAAATGATAAGGGCATGAGAAAGGTTCAACGACTAGACGGATATGGCCATGAGAAGACTAATCATCTTCAATGATTGGATAAGGTATAGTTCTAATCCCTGCGTGGAATAAAATCCATTGCTACTACCCCGTTTGATATTCTTGACGTCAAAAGGAAGGGGTGGCAGGGGAAACCATTGGTTTCCCTGCATAAATACTCCGAAAGGAGGGGTAAACGTGAATGTACAGTTTCACGAAGTCAAGATCAACATCGATTTCCGCCCCATCGGTGAGTGCTTGTGGGCTGTCCAGAACTTGGTCGCATCAACTGGAACTGTCTCTGTTCCCCAGGCGTACCAGCAATCCCTGGTTGCTGCCTCGCTCTACATCGACTACGTGTTCTTGGACACGGATGAGCGCCGCAAGTTCGCCCAGAACCCCCACGAGTACCTCATCGAGCAACTCCAGTTCACTGGTGATGAGTCCGTCGGTTCTTCCAGCAACAAGATCAAGTTGAACTTCAACCACCCCTGCAAGGAACTCATCTGGGTTGTTCAACCCGATGCCAACGTGGACTACTGCTCATCCCTCGAGGGTGGACAGACCCTCTACAAGACCCTTGGTGCCCAACCCTTCAACTACACTGATGCCATTGATGCCCTTCCCAACGCTATCCACGCCTTTGGAGGTCCTCTTGAGACATCCGGTTCTGCCAACTTCATCAACGCTTCCGGTCTTTTCCAGATGGGAGGTGCCATTGACACCGTCCTTGGTGCTTCTGCCGTCGCTTCTGCCAGTGCCGGACAATGGGCATCTGCTGGAAACTCACTCGAGTTCAGCAACCCCGGTGATGTTCCCGTCTCTGGTTCCTCTGTCTCTGATGCCGGCACCTTCGTGCTTGCCGAGACTGCCTTGGACATGCACTGCTGGGGCGAGAACCCCGTCGTCACTGCTAAGTTGCAGTTGAACGGACAGGACCGCTTCTCTGAGCGTGAGGGTACCTACTTCGACATCGTGCAACCCTTCCAGCACCACAGTCGCCACCCCGACACTGGAATCAACGTGTATTCCTTTGCCCTCCGCCCTGAGGAGCACCAACCCTCTGGCACCTGCAACTTCTCGCGCATTGACAATGCTGTTCTCCAGTTGGTTCTCTCCAGTCCCACTGTGTCCGGAACAAGCACTGCCAAGGTCCGTGTGTATGCAGTCAATTATAACGTACTAAGAGTAATGAGTGGAATGGCGGGCGTTGCGTATAGTAATTAGGGTAATTATGCAAAAATTTCTGCTCGGTTTGCGGGCATACAAAATTTTAAAAATATCATAAAAAATAAAAATCAACAAAAAATGTTTTTATTAGAAGAAAACATTTTTGATACATACCCAGCATAATTCAAATAACAGTATATCCATTCCAATCATTATTCGTGCAAATGATATAAAGTAATTATTGTAAATAATAAATAAATTAAAAATGAATTGCCTCGCAAAAATTCAATACAATACTCCTTGCAAAAAAACCGCATTAGGCAATGGTTCTAGGTTTTGCAAATTCCACCAGTATATGAATGAATATACACCTGAAATGTTAGAAGCGCAAAAAGTTTGCACAGGTTGTCGGAAAATGTATTATTTCCCACCGGATTACGAATTCAAACACTGTGATTCATGTAGAACCAGAACAAAGTCAAGGGTCAAAAAAGAAGTTGTAAAATGTTCTTATCCAGAATGTAGTTTTAAAAGATCAGAAGAAAATGAGTATTGCGGAAAACATCAATTACAATTGTTTGTAAATCAAACGCGCGAACTCGGGAAAAAAACATGTTTTAATCATATTCGTGGATGTCGAGCACAATTAGACAGTTATTATACATTTGCAAAGTGCCAGAACTGTTTGGAAACTGAAAGAGCAGGGGATTCAAGAAGAAGACACCTCGCTGCAAAAAATCCTATTACTGAAGATGGTCGTAAGATTTGTCCTACATGTTGTCATGCAAAAGACCCATCCGATTTTTTATCTGGGACAAAGGAAACCAAAACATGTAAACATTGTCGAGAAATGAATGCGGTTCAAGATGCCAAACGACGACATAGTATATATTAGCGACAACCTATATAATTTATTTACTCTAATTTACTAACTATTTGCAAAATATAATTAAAGTGATGTCTTTATATTTATAAAATCGCAAATATGAATGATACTTGTATTCCTTGTAAACCACAAAGACCGAAATGTCCACACGGTAAAAGAAAAGATTGCTGTAGAGACTGCGGAGGTTCGGTTTTTTGCAAACACAACAAAAATAAATATATTTGTAGGGAATGTGATGCTTCAGTATTTTGTGTTCATGGTAAACAAAAACCACGATGTAGAGAATGTGGTGATTCACAAATTTGCGATCACGACAAAATAAAAAGTTGTTGCATAGACTGTAATAGTTCTTTATTTTGCGAACATAAAAAAATAAAAACACACTGCGTATACTGTGGAGGTTCAGCAATATGTGTACACAAAATCATAAAAACGCGTTGTAAGGAATGTGGAAGTTCTACGATTTGTGAACACCACAAAATAAAAACACATTGTGTAGACTGCGGTGGTTCTGCAATTTGTGAACACACAAAAATAAAAACACACTGCAAAGAATGTGGTGGTTCTGCATATTGCGTTCACAAAATACAAAAAAATCAATGTAGACAATGCAGTAAAAACGCATTTTGCGAACATAATAGATTAAAACGTCGATGCGAAACTTGTGGCGGTGCTGAAATTTGTAAACATAAAAAAAGAAAAACTCATTGCAAAGAATGTGGAGGATCTGCATTTTGTATGCATAATATAACAAAAACTCATTGTCGAGAATGCGAAGGGTCCGCGTATTGCGAACACAATAAAATAAAGTACCGGTGCATTGAGTGTGGAGGTTCAGAAATTTGCAGACATAAAAAACTAAAATATTACTGTAAAGAATGTGGAGGTTCTGGGTTATGCAAATCATCTTGGTGCGAAACCATGTCAACAAACAAAAAATACGAAGGTTACTGTCTAAGATGTTTCGTCAATCTATTCCCCGATAAACCTAACACGAGAAACTACAAAACCAAAGAAAAATGCGTCGTAGATTGTATCACGGAAGCATTTCCACATTTCACGTGGGTCGCCGACAAGAAAGTCCAAGATGGATGTTCCAAAAGACGTCCCGATTTATTATTAGACCTTGGGTCACATATTATTATTGTAGAGGTCGATGAAAATAAACATACTGATTATGATTGCAGTTGTGAACACAAACGATTGATGGAATTATCACAAGATTTGCAACATCGACCCATTGTGTTCATCCGATTCAATCCGGATGACTATACGAATCAAGATAATGTACTGATTAAATCTTGCTGGAAAGTCAACAAGTTAGGTGTCATGCAAATCATGAAAACTAAAGAATCTGAATGGAATGAGAGGATAGATTGTCTGAAAAAGCAAATACAATACTGGATTGAACATCCTACCGAAAAGACAGTGGAAATTGTGGAAATGTTTTATTAGGGAAATTAAGAAGTTATTATCATAGAAAACTAATAACTCCCCCAAAAACATAAACATTCCATTCTATTTGATTCCATAACCAATCAAATACAATGCGACTCCTAGTAGCAATCCTAACATCGAGTAAACCAGACCTTGCAAGATTATGTTACGATTCCATAATATCCCAGCAACATAATCCATTTGATAAAGACAT